>ERZ808267.165-NODE-165-length-26867-cov-2.814971_pt1 | contig 26867 bp, 25 predicted proteins | sample MGYA00521241_ERZ808267 | MGnify/ENA primary metagenome ERZ808267 (study PRJEB31516, sample SAMN03275592) | gut metagenome | biome: mammalia-associated habitat; material: feces | host: Papio cynocephalus | place: Kenya | collected 2012-07-19 ...
ACAAATTGATTCACCGCCATCCGCATGTTTTTGGACATAATAATTCAATTAAAACAGCAGAAGATGTAAAAAAAACGTGGGATGAACTAAAAGCAGAAGAAAAAACTGAGAGAATTTCAGCAATGGATGGTTTGTCTCGTGCGCAAGCTGCATTGATTTCGGCACAAAAGATTTCTAAAAGAGCTGTCAAAACAGGTTTTGAATGGCCAAATGAAGAATCTTTGTATGAATGCATAAAATCAGAATTTGAAGAATTTAAAGAGGCAAAACAAGATGGAGATAAAGCTCACATGGAAGAAGAAATGGGCGATATTTTCTTTGCGGTAGTGAATTTGGCTCGTTGGAACAAGATTGATGCCGAACAAGCTTTGCTAAAAGCTAACAAAAAATTTGAAAAACGATTCAGGAAAATGGAAGAATTAGCGGAGAAACCTTTGAATGATTATTCATTTGAAGAGTTTGATGCATTGTGGAAACAGGCGAAAAAAGCGTTGGAGAAATAAAATGAAGGATGTACAAAACACTCAAGATACAAGAAATGTCGATATTCAAAAAGTTGGAATCAAACATGTAGAACTTCCGCTGATTATTCAACGCAAAAACGCACATGACAAGGTTGTTTATGCAACAGCTCGTGTTTGCGTATCTCTTCCACGCAATTACAAAGGTACTCACATGAGCCGTTTTGTAGAAGTTTTGAACGAGTGGAGAACCAAAAACCTTTTGGGAGTTGATATAAAAGGTTGTTTGGAAAAAATTATCAAAAGACTTCATGCTCAAAGTGGCGAATTAGAATTTAATTTCAAATATTTTGTAGATAAAGAATCACCGGTAACAAAGCTTTCTGCACCAATGTGCTATGATTGCTCATTTGAAGGCATTATGGACGGTGATGATTACAAGTTTATTCTGGGGGTAAAAGTACCGGTAACAACTCTTTGCCCTTGCTCTAAGGAAATTTCTGATAACGGCGCACACAACCAACGTGCAATAATTTCGGTAAAAGTTTCTTATGATGAAAATGAACATGTTTGGTTAGAAGACTTAATTGATTTGATTGAATCTTGCGCATCATGTCCTGTTTATCCGTTATTAAAACGTCAAGACGAAAAATTTGTCACAGAGCACGCATGGGATAATCCAAGATTTGTTGAAGATGTTTTGCGTGAGGTGGTTGTGAAGTTACGTAACCACCCTGTAATAAAATCTTTTGAGGTTGACTGCGAGGCATTTGAAAGTATCCACAACCACTCCGCTTGGGCTTACCAAAAAGAAGGGATTTAGAATATATCGTCATTCTGAATTGCGAAACTTTGGCAAGTAATTTATTTTAGTCAGTTCAGCAAATGTCATTCTGAAAGCTTAGAAAATTCATGCGAAGAATAAGCACAAAATTTTCTTGCTATTCAGAATCTATCAATGCTGATTTTGCTGTCGGCTTAGTAAAGCCGACCTACTTTGCTCAAAATGTCCGCCCGGACCGAAATCTTTGATTTCAAGGTGGGGGATTATGATATGACATATTTGTTGTGGATTACCACGTCACTTCGTCAAAACCATTGATACATTTGCAAGTAAACTTTCCTCGTAATGACATGAAGAATAATGTCATGCTGAACTTGTTTCAGCATCTCTAACAAAATATATAGGTCTATGTCATTCCGAATCAAGTTCAGAATGACAGTTATGTTTTTACCCCTTATTCACTCTCAAACAAAAATAATTTTGATGCTTGGATATTTAATGCATCCGCGATTTTATTTACCGTTTTTAATGTCAAATTACATTTTCCGTTTTCGATTTGGCTTATCCTGTGCTCTGAGATGTCAATCATTTCCCCAAGAGTTGCTTGGGTTAGTTTTGCTCTCATTCTGTACAACTTTAAGCGAAAACCAAATTCTCTAAGAAAATCATCATCTAACATATTGGTATTTTAACAACCAAATATTGATAAAAACATAATCATAAGATATAATAAATATTATAATATATTATAAAGTCATGGAGAAAATATATGTTCAAAATTAGACAAGACAAGGTTGGTTTTACACTGGCAGAAGTTTTAATCACACTAGGAATAATCGGAGTAGTTGCTGCAATTACAATTCCAGGATTGATAGCGAACTATAAAGCACAACGCTTGCGCTCTAAATTCTTGAAATCATATTCAACTGTTCAACAGGTATTTAAACAAATGGAAGCAGATGATGTATCGCTAAATCCTGATGATTATAGTGCATCCACTTTTTATAAAACTTTTGCAAATTATCTTGCCGGCGCAACTTTATGTACAAATTCCAAAACAATTACAAATCCGCTATGCTATAACAGAAATGTTCAAGGGGATAATTTTTATAAAGGTATAAGCGGATATTATCTTGATGATGGAATAATTTTGTTACCTGATGGAACGCTTTTAATGTTTGAAAACACTGTAAAAACAGCTAATCCGTATGTCTTTGTTACTGTCGATTTGAACGGCATTAAAAATCCACCAAACATGGCAGGTTTTGATACCTTCACTTTTGAGTTTAAAGACGGAGTTTTGAGAACAATGGGCGATAAAGACACACACTTTCAAGGAGATAAATATTGCGATTTAGCCAAAGTCAAAACCTCTCCTGGTGGTTACAATTTAGGCATTGCCTGTGCTCAAAAAGCAAAACAAGACTCCGAGTATTTCAAAACTCTTGTTAAGAAGTATAAGTAAAAGTAGGAGACAAAATTATTGGTTGTTGCCCTTCAGCCATATATGGCACGCAGGCTCACTCAACTCGCTACATAGCTCGTTGGCTCGGCTAGTATTCCTCGGAGAGGGTAAATTGTCACCCTGAACTTGTTTCAGGGTCTCTAACCTAACAAGTAGGTCTATGTGTTTTATTTGAGATGCTGAAACAAGTTCAGCATGACATATCAAATGAGTAACCTCTTCGCAATAACCTTATATATTCCTCAAATGCTCAATTGTGAGTTTTGGTTGGAGTGTTATGCCGATTGCATCAATTTGAAAGCTTTTAATCTTGTGTTCTGTCACGTATGACAAAACACCTGTTTTGATATTTTGGTATTTCTTTGCGGTAATCGCTTCCATCGGCGCCCCAAAAGCATTAGTCTTTCTGGTTTTGACCTCTATAAAAATATATTTTCCTTTTTGCTTTGCAATAATATCTATTTCACAAAGTTTTGAAAAGTGCACATTACGCCCAACAATTTCATATCCGTTTTTCAACAGATATTCACAAGCCAAATCTTCCCCTTTGTTTCCAAACTCTCTGTTATTCATAATTATTGCTTAATTCCACATCTTGCGAATTTTGTCAGGTCAATCAAATTGTCAATTTCTTCAGGTGTAAAATTTTTGCTCCAACGAGAAGGCGAAATATCTATTCCTCCGCGTCTTGTATAAAGTGCACCCACAAACAATTCATCATCTTTATCCAAAATATCAGAAAGTCGCTTGAATATCATCTCGCAACATTCCTCATGGAAATGGTACTCTGAGCGAAAAGATACCAAATATTTTACAAGCGAAGATTCTTCAATGTGTTTTGCAGATTTGTAATATATAAATGCATCCCCAAAGTCAGGCTGATGAGTGACTCTGCAGTTTGAGCGCAATGAATCAAAAGTCAAATAATATTCTCTTTTTTCAGAAGTTTTATGAGTTTGCAAAACTTCCGGCGCCTCTTTAAATTGAGAAATTTCTATCTCTGATTCATCCACAAATTCCATAATATTTTTGAACTTGCTAAATATTTCAACTTTTGGCGTGTTGTTATCCAAGAAATTTACTTCAACTTTAGTCTGAAGTTTTTCGCTCAAATCCTTTTCTATAGTAGATTTGCAAAGCTCAAGACAATCTTTGATGTTTGAGCCAATTCTTGTCATATTAAACGAATTTAGGTAAAGTTTTAAGGATTTTGATTCAATAATATATTCATTATCACAGTTATAGCGAAGTTTTAGCACTCTTGTGACAGGAATTCCTTTTTTTGTCATTGCAGAAAATTCATAAGCGTGCCAAACATCCCAACCGAAAAATGGCAAATTTTCTTGTTTTATTCCGTAGCGGTTACGGTTTTCAAATCTTGGAACAGCAACAAGAAGTGATGGGTCGTAAGATGTCGCACCTTCTACCTTTTTGCCTAAGTATTTTGATGCCGTAGAATCTGTGATATTTTGAGTATTCATATTTTGATAATAGCACAAATATTTTAAGGAAAAAGTCTTCATTAGTCTATAAATCCACAACAAACTTTGCAGGGGATTACGACGTCACGCTGTTCTAGCATTTGACTTTTATAGGACTATATTGTTCCTCGTAATGACACTCAGATAGAGAAGAGGCGCAGCCTACGGCTGCGCCTCTTCTCCTTATAAACACCTTAGTCTTCTTTATGCAAAAGCTTGTCAGCCAATTCAGTTTCTAATGTTCCATTTAACGCTTTAGAAACTTTTTGCAACTTCTTCGCGATAATTTCCATATTGTCAGTCCATACAAAATTATCTTGAACATATTTTTCAGCTTTATTGAAATCACCATCAATTTGGATTCTTACAATTTCTGCCAACATTTCTTTTGCAATCGGAACAGCTTTGTCAATATTTACGTGAATTTTACCATCTTTTGTCAAAGTATAGCCACCACGGTCAGCGAAATATTTATTTTGCATTACCGTTCTAACCCTGTGCGCCTGAGACATTGTCGGTTTTGATTTCAAGAAGTTATCCGCAACTGTTGTTACAATGATTTGCAATCTTTGTTCAGGTGTATACATACCAAGTTCTGTCAACAAATCAACAAAAGCCAAAGAACCCATATCTGCTTTGTTTTCTTCTATGATATTTCTGTATTTGCCTAATTTTTCGCTACCTTCTTTTGGCCCTAATGAGTGAGCGTTTTCATGCCCAATAGTAAACCAGTGGTCAGCCTCATCAAGATAGTATTTGTGTTGTTCTTTATCAAGAATTTCATCCAATCTTTCTTGGAGTTTTTTTCTGTCACTGATAAATCTTATTTGTCTGTGGTAAACATTACGCCTACCTCCACCGATTGTTAAAGATAATTTGTCAGAATTTGGAAGGTTTTCTGCAAGTGTGATACCACCTCTATATTCACCAACATCACCTGATGCCATTACCATATCAACATCAACCATTGTCTGCTTTGCATCGCCTTCTGCTGAAATAGTTTGAGTGTATTCATCTTTGTATGGCATATTATCTGCAAGGGTCGGAAGATATTTTTTTATTGCCATAAGAGCTTCTGTACCTTTTTTGTTAATAATTCCGACTCTGCCACCCAAAAAGTCTTTTGGAATAGGGTTGATATTGTGTTCTTTTAACAATTGAGATAACTCTTCGTTTTCTACAATTGTTCCTGTCATTTCATCTTCGTAATTTTCTCTTGTAATTGTAAATTCAAGAGGGGTATCTTGAAGAGTTGCCCATTTTTTATCCGCATAAGCATCTAACATAGGGTCTGCGGTTCTTAGTGCTTTTGCCTGCAATAGCAAATATTCATTAAAATCCACATTTGTAGAAACTTTTGCAGCTTTTTCAAGTTCATCTGCCATTTTGGCAAAATCTTCACTAAAGTAATCAACATAGTCAATTCCTGCCAAATCTTCTGCAGCTCTAACTACAACTGAACGTTGAGTTAATATATTTTTAACTTCATCTATTTTACCATCTTTAATCATTCGGATTAAAACAGCGTGAAATTCTTCTTTTGAAAGGTCTTCAGGATAAACACCTTTACCCAACTTTTCATCAATTCCTTTAATCAATCTGATTGGATTTGACATTGTATCAATGGCATTTACACCTTTTTGTGCATCAAATAAGATTTTAGTAAGCTGAGCTTGTTTGTTGCCTTTTTTAGATTCTTCTTCCAAAAACGCTTTGACTTCCAAATTGTGCTTACAATCAAGTTGCATATTAATTTTTTCCAAAATATCAGCCGCTTTAACCAAATATCTTAGCGCAATTTTATCACCTGTAGCAAGTTCGGTATATTCAGGCGCATCGGCTTTTAAAAACTTTTTGGTAATCAAATAATCCTTGTTTGTACGTTTTTTTAGTTCGTCCATAGACAAATTAAATTCAAATTTGCTCATTATAAAAACTCTCCTTATATTGCTTATGTTATATAAGGATTATATCACTTTGAGTTTTATTGCACAAGGGTTAAATGTTGTATGTAAATTGCAAAAAATTGCCCATCAAATTTTCGTTCCAAACCTGAATCCCAGACGGAACTTCTAGCACGGTTGGGGTAAAATTCCAAATATATTTAATATTTGATTTTGTGATAAATTCTGCTGTTTTTTGAGCATATTTCCCCGGAACAGTTAAAATTGCAATTTCAACACCGTGTTCTGTTGCAAATTTTGGAAGTTCTTTTATATTTAGAATTTTTTTAGAATTTATTTCTTTGCCGATTTTTGTCTCATCGTTATCAAATAAAGCAAGGATATTCAAACCGTAACTTGTAAAATTGTCATACTTAGCTAGCGCCATTCCCAAGTTACCGGCTCCGATGATGAAAGCCTTTTTAGTCTTTGAAAAACCAAGAGTTTTCTCAATAGATGTTTTTAATTCTTTTACAATATATCCGACTCTTGACTTGCCTGAATTATTTAAAATATTGATATCTTTGCGCACTTGAGAATCATCAATATTTAAAAGTGTTGCAATTTGTTTACTTGAAATATATTCTTCGCCTTTTGTTATAAAATCTTGCAAAATGCAATGATACAAAGTCAATCGGTTTATAACTTTTTCTGAAATCTTTTTGTCCATAACCTAATTATACATAAAAATTGAGCAAATATCAGTTTTATGTTATAATTCGGCTATGATGAAACATATTTTTGAACAAAAAGTTTATTATTCTGACACCGATTCTTACGGTGTTGTATGGCACGGTGCGTATTTGCGCTGGTTAGAAATGGGTCGAGTAGAGTTGTGCGAAATGATGGGACACAACCTTAATGATTTAGTAAAACAAGATATTGCACTTCCTGTTGCAACAGTCAATGTTAAATACAAAGCATCTGCTAGATTGGAAGATGTTTTGGTTATCGAAACCGAAATTTCAAAATTCAACGGTTTTTCTTTAACATTTAAACAACTTATCAAATCAAAAGAAACAGGTAAGACTTTTATTGAGGCTGAAGTTGTAGTTGTTGCGATTTCAAACAGCGGCAAGTTGTACCGCAGAATGCCTGAAGTTTTGGCAAAATCATTTGAAGAGGCTATGAAATGCCCGGAACTCGTTTAAATAAATATATCGCATCATCAGGTTTGTGCTCACGCAGAAAAGCTGATGAACTTATAGAATCAGGAGTAGTTCAGGTTAATGGTAAAAAAGTAACTGAACTTGGTTATTCTGTGCAAAACAAGGATAAAGTTTTTGTCAACGGCAAAATTATCCATCCTGTAAAACACGAATACTACAGATTTTATAAGCCTGCAGGATATATTACAACATCAGATGATGAAAAAGGCAGAAAAACGATTTATGACTTATTGCCTGAAAATTTACATCATCTAAAACCAGTTGGGCGTTTAGATAGAGAATCTACAGGGCTTATCATTTTAACTAATGATGGAGATTTAATCAATGATTTGACACACCCATCTGTTAAAGTGCCTAAATTATATCGAGTTGCAATCAACGGCAAAATCACCCAAAACGACATTGACAAAATGTATAAAGGTATTGAGATTGAGCCGAACAAAATGGCTTATGCGCAAGTCGATGTGTTAGAAATTGATAACACTCATACGGTTATGGAAATCCTTTTGTATCAAGGTTTGAACAGACAAATTCGTAAAATGTTTGAATACCTTGGTTTTGAAGTGGTTTCATTGAAACGTATTCAACATGCAATATTTAATCTTGACGGATTAAAACGCGGAGAATTTAAACCGATAAAACCTCGTCAAATTAAGGATTTGAGAAACTTTTTAAATAGAATTGCAGGTAAAAATGCTTAAAGTCGCATTGACCGGAAACATCGCAAGCGGTAAATCTTCCGTTCAATTGTTTTTAGAAAAACAAGGTTATCCGGTTCTTGATACCGATATTGTTTGCCATGAATTATTGGAAAACAGTGTTGAAATAGCAGAAGCTTTTTCAGGATATGATGTTTTTCATGACGGAATATTGAGCCGTGAAAAGTTAGGCAAACTTGTTTTTTCTGACCCTAAGTTAAAAAAGATGTTGGAAAATTTGCTATACCCTGATTTGATTGCCGAAATGCAAGCTTTTTTTGCAGTGCACTCAGGGAATAAATTTGTATTTGTCGGTATTCCTCAACTGTTTGAGGCTGGCATGGAAAATTTGTTTGACCGCACAGTGTTGGTTTATTGTAATGATGAAATTCGCGAACAACGCCTGATTGCGCGAAACGGATATACAAAAGAGTACGCAAAAACGCGCATGGAATCTCAATTGTCGCAAGATATCAAAGCAAAAAAAGTTGATTATGTTATCTATAACAACTCGACTATTGAAGATTTACACAAAAACATCATCAAGGTAATTGAACAAATCCGCTAATATCTTTGTGATAAGGCGAATAGTGCATTGTAACGACTCTATCATCACCGCCTGAGGTTACATTACCCTCAATAGTATCAAATGTTCCGTTAGGGTATACTTTAGTAACTATTCCCGTATGCGACGCCTGAGTATTAGTATCACCATCTTTTTCTCGCATAATCACAATATCGCCGGCACGGACTTTTTCTTTGACAGTTTTGGTTCGGTCTTTTGATTCGGTTATGCAGAGATATTTATCATGCTCAATTGCTTGTTTTCGCAAGTTTTCGACCCTATGATTTCCAAACCATTTAGGCGCTCGCAAACCTTGCTGTTCGTAAGCCTCTTTAATTACGTAAGACACAAAGTCCGCACACCATTCAGGACTATTTGAAAATCTTTTATATGAACCGTCAGATTCTTTGTAACCAATGTATTTTTTTGCATTTTTTACAAAGGCATTTCGCAAAGCCTGATTTGATGGTTTTGTCGGATTTGTTGCAGTTTTGCTACTTTTTTTCGTTTCAGTTTTAGTTGTTGATGTTATTGAATTTGTTTTTGAGGCTGCAGAAGTTCCGCTGAAATTTATATCAGCAGCCCTTGAATAACTGTTGTTTTGTGGAAGAAATACACTCGGCATTAGAGAATCACCAAAAGGATTTGCTCCAATTGTTCCATTCCAAATACTTCCTCCGCCACCAAAATTAATATCACCTCCGGTGAAAGATGTTCCAAAGGTTGTTGAATTACCTATACTCGGCAAAGACGAAGACCTGCCAAAATTTATAAATGGCAGTATTGTCAGCTGATTCATATTGTATCCTACAACAATCGGATTCACTGCAGGATTATCATACGTTATCGGTGTAAAAATGTCCCCTAAGTTCATATTTCCCCGTTCTATTTTCCCTTACTTATATATAAAGTATTTTTGAACGAGAAAATTGCCTTTTTGTTACAAAATTTTATCCTCTTGGTGTTTAAATTGCATATCATAAAGGTGTTTGTAATTACCTTCAGGAATAGCCATCAATTCTGCATGTGTACCAAGTTCAACAAGTTCACCTTCATTGATAACTGCAATTCTATCAGCATTGTTGATTGTAGATAATCTGTGTGCAATAACAAATACTGTTTTGTTTTGCATTAAGTTATCCAAAGCCTTTTGTACAATTGCCTCAGATTCGTTATCAAGAGCTGATGTTGCCTCATCAAGAATTACAACAGGGGCATTTTTAATCATGGCTCTTGCAATTGCAACACGTTGTCTTTGACCGCCTGATAAAGATGCTCCACGCTCGCCGACATAAGTATTTATACCATCTTCTAATGTCGATAAAAATTCATCAAGGTGAGCCATTTTTATAACTGTATTTATCTCTTCATCTGCCGCATCTTCTCTACCCATAAGAATATTTTCTTTAATTGTACCGGAGAACAAGAAATTATCTTGGAATACAAATGAAATATTATCTCTAAGGCTTTCGATTTCTAAATCTTTGATATCTACACCGTCATATTTAATAGAACCGCTTTTGATATCATAAAATCTTGGCAACAAGTTTACTATTGTACTTTTGCCACCACCTGAATTACCGACAAGAGCGATAGTTTCGCCTTTATTAACATGTAAAGAGAAATCTTTTAATACCGGTACATTTTCTTCATATTCAAAATATACATGCTCAAAATCAATAGCGCTATTTAAACCGTTGAGTTTTTTTGCATTTTCTTTATTTTTGATATGAGGAACAAGGTCAAACAACTCAAAAACTCTGCCTAATGCGACAAATGTTGTTTGCAAATCGGTAAGCGTTCTACCCAAATCTTTTACAGGTTTGTATAACAATAGCAATGAAGTTACAAACGATGCAAAACTACCTGCACTCATTTGTCCGCTGATAATCAAATGGTTACCGTAAAACATTACAAGCGCAATACCGATTGAACAAATAAAATACATAATCGGAGACATCCAACCTACACGCTTTGTCAACGACATAGTGAGGTCAAATTGTTCTTTTATTTGGTGTTCAAACTTATTATTTTGAAGTTTTTGCAAGTTGTAAGCAGTCATAATTTTGTTACCTGCAAAAGTTTCGTTAAAATTTGTTGTCATATCACCGCCGACAACCATTGTGGCATTAGATACTTTTTTAATTCTTTTTCTGATTAAGGTTACAGGAGTAATCGCAATTGCCATAATTCCAACACCAATTATTGCAAGTTTCCAAGAGTTGTATAGCAAAACGCTCACCAAACCAACAATTCCAAAACTTGTCATAATGAAAGTTTTAATTGTGTTTATGATGTTTTTACTTGCGGTTTCAGGGTCGGTCAAAAATCTTGTTAAAACTAAACCTGAAGAGTTGATATCGTAAAATTTTGGGTCAAGTGAAGTTAGTTTTCTAAATAATTCTATTTTTAACGAATTTGAAATCTTGTTACCTGTCCAATCAGTCAGATAGTTGTTTGTATATTTCAAAAGACCTTGAATAACAGCAAATAGGACAATACCAAATGGAATAGCGGTTGCAAGAACATTTTGTTCAATCGTAAAACCTGCAATATGCCATGCCTTACCATTGATTACACAATCCATATAAGGCTTTAGAGCAAAAGCCACAACACCATCTAAAAGCCCCAGTGGTACAGCAAGAATCATGTTTAAAATGATTCTCGGCAAGTGCGGTTTTAAAAACGGCGCAATTTTTTTTACCAAATATCCGTATCTAAAGGCATCTTTTGACATTGTGTCTTTTAACTTATACTCCATATATCCCTCATTCTTAACTTAAAATTTCTACGATAGTATAAATATCTCACAAAAACATCTCCTTTTCAAATTTGAAATAAGTTTTGAAGAACTTCTACTTGACAATCAAAAGAACTTATTATAAATTAGTTATACAGTTTGAACACAGTTTGAACTGTTTGATAACTGAATATTGATGGGCGTGTGGTGGAATGGTAGACACGCTAGTCTTAGGAACTAGTGCGAAAGCATGGGAGTTCGAGTCTCTTCACGCCCAAATCTAAAAAAGAACCTTGTAAAAGGTTCTTTTTTGTTGCGTAATTACACATTCACAAACTAAGAACTATGTCCTTCGGAAACAAGTTCGGAATGACAAGACTTATTTTGTTTAGATAGAATGTAGTGTGGGAAAACGTGAAGTGTCCCCACAAATTTCATTACCTTTGCAACCAAGCACGGAATGTCTCACTAGACAACGACCCTTGTAATATGATAAACTTAGGTTATGTTTACTGGAATAATTGAAGAATCAGGTAAAATAAAAAGCTTTTCTAAAGACAGCAACGGTGCGACAATTGAAGTCGAGTGTCAAAAAGTTCTGCAAGACACAAAACTTGGAGACAGTATTGCAATAAACGGTTGTTGCCAAACTGTCACAAAACTTTCTTCAACCGCATTTAGCGCAAGAGTGAGTGATGAAACACTTTCTGTCACGACTTTTAAAGATTTCCAAAAAGGTGACACAGTTAATCTTGAAAGAGCTTTGACGCTAAGTTCAAGACTTGGTGGTCATATCGTAACAGGGCACGTTGATTGTGTCGGAGAGTTTATATCAAAAATTCAACTATCAGACTTTTATGACCTAGAGTTTTCAGTACCCAATGAGCAGGAAAAATATATCGTCAAAAAAGGTTCTGTAACGATAAACGGAATAAGCCTTACGGTTGCGGAGACAAAAGGAAATACACTAAGAGTTGCAATTATTCCGCACACATTTGAAAATACAAATTTAAAAGACCTCAAAATTGGAGACCGTGTAAACATTGAAACCGATATCTTAGGCAAATATGTTGAAAAATTTTTATCTGCGAAAGATAATAGTGAGGGTATCAGTATGAAATTTTTACAAGAAAATGGGTATGTATAATGGAAGATAAAACTTTTAGATTCGACAGCATAGAATCAGCAATAGAAGATTTTAAAGCAGGTAAACCGATTATCGTTGCAGATGATGAAGATAGAGAAAACGAAGGCGACGTAATAGTTTCGGCTGAAAAAGTTACTCCTGAACTTATTAACTTTTTAGTAACTGAAGTTAAAGGTTTGGTTTGTCTTGCAATTTCTCACGAAATCGCCCAACAGCTTGATTTACCGCAAATGGTAGACCAAAATACAGAAGGTATGAAAACCGCATTTACCATAAGTATAGATGCAGCAGAAAAATACGGTGTAACAACAGGTATTTCAGCATTTGACAGAGCCAAAACGGTTGAGGTTGCAACCGCATACGATGCACAACCGACAGATTTGAGACGACCGGGGCACTTGTTTCCTTGTGTAGCTCGTCGCGGCGGAGTCTTGGAAAGAACAGGTCACACTGAGGCTGTTGTAGATATGGCAAAATTATGCGGACACAGACCTGCAGGTGTTATGTGCGAACTGCTTGCACCTGATGGACACATGGCAAGAAGAGATTATTTGAGAAAATTCGCTGATGAACACAATATGAAATTTATCTCAGTGGCAGAACTTATCGCATACCGCCTAAAATCAGAAAAACTTGTAACAAGAGAGGCTGAAACAACTCTACCGACACCTTATGGTACATTTACGCTTTATGCATATAAAAACCACGTGAACGGTTCTGAACATGTTGCGCTTGTAAAAGATGACGGTTCTGATAAAATTCCTGCGGTTAGAGTTCATAGTATGTGTTTGACAGGGGATGTTTTTCACAGTTTGAAATGTGATTGCAATTCCCAACTGCATAATGCCCTAAAATACGTAAATGATTACGGAAAAGGCGCTGTAGTATACTTAACAGACCACGAAGGCAGAGGTATCGGACTTTGCAACAAAATTAAAGCATACAAATTGCAAGAAGAAGGACAAGACACTATTGAGGCTAATATCTCATTAGGTTTTAAGTCAGATTTAAGAGATTACGGTACAGGTGCTCAAATTCTTGTAGATTTGGGCTATACTACATTTAACTTAATTACAAACAATCCCAAAAAGATTGTAGGACTGGAAGGTTACGGACTAAATGTAAAAGATATTATCAAGGTATCTTCTGAAATTACTCCATACAACCAAAGATATATCAATACTAAAAAAGAAAAAATGCACCACTATTTATAAGGAAAAAGATTAATGTATAACACAAAAATTTTAACAGCAAATGAATTTGGCAAATTTGAAGACCTTTACGAAGATTTTCGCAGCAAAGCCGCATCTGATTATAATTTTGAACTTGAGCCACTGGATTATGACGGATTTTTGGATGCGATAGATAAAGATTTAATAAAATGTATTGTGTTATACGAAAGTGAAAATCCTGTTGCCTTCTTAGTTTACACAACAGCAATTTCTGAGGCAATCGAGTTAAACATTGTCCACAGCAAAGATAAAGAAGACTTTTCAAATAAAGCAAAAACATTACTTGAAAAATTCCTTGAAGTTACTCAAACTTTGAGAAAAGAAAAAATAGTTTGCTACCCTATGTTAGGGGAACAAAAATCCCTAATCAGTGTTATTGCAAAACTTGGTTTTAAATTCGTTGGAATTGAAGTTTTGAGATTCAAATTTGATACTCAAGCATCAAGAGAAATCTTTAACCATGCCAGAATGGTTAAACTACCTGAAGACTACGAAGTTGTATCTTGGAATGACAAATATTTTGATGATGCAGTTGAAGTTATCAACGAATCCTTCAAAGAAAGCTCTGATGCATTGTTTGACCCTAGATTTAAAACACCTGAAGGGACATCTGATATCATAACTAAAATTGTCAAAGATGTTTATGCAGAATTTATGCCAAATTCAACAAGCGTTTTGCTATACCAAAATAAACCTGTAGGTTTTGCATTTATGAACCTTACAGGCGGAACAATCGTAAATATTCCACTTGTTGGTATTAAAGAAGAACACCAAGGCAAAGGGTTATCAACTATTATGTTGAAACATTCAATGGATTACGTAATGAATGCGGTTGATAAATACCACACACCAATTGCTGAAATTAACACTACAACTGAAACAAACAACCTTCAAGCACTAAGACTTTATAAAAACTTAGGATTCCTTGAAGATTACAGTTATCCACAATCTTATATGCCAATCGAAAACTAGACTTTTTCAAAAAAATCAGTTAAATTAAGTGTATGGTAGGAATAGATATCAAAAGATTTCTAAATAATTTTGCCCAAAATTACCGTGGGCAAGCTTTTGTAGCCCAAGGAGCAGTGAGAACTCAACAGGCTATGCCACAAACTCCGGCACCACAAATTCAATCTCAACCAACGCCTACACCTCAACCTCAAAATATTGTTCCAAAAGCACTACCTGAACCATCACCCAATATGCAATTAAACACATTGCAAAGTATGGATAGAGCGGTTTATGTAAAAGAAGTGATGGGGTTTCCGCGCAACGTGAATGAATTTATCTATATGTTGCAAAGAGGAATGAACTATTCTCAATTTAATCAAATGTATGCAAATCAACTTGCGGCACAGCGAAATACTCTTTCTCAATTGCAAGCTCAAATTTTGGCGCAATTGCAAGGTTTGACAACATCTACGACAAAAGAAATGATAAATGTTCAACTGGCAACACAAATGCAAAGTTCGCTAAAAAATTTAGACATTTTAACAGGTGGAATGATTAACCTTAACCAAATTTCAGCCCTTTTGCAACAAAATGGAAAAGAAGCCATAACCAAACTGATTATGTCTATGACAGAGGCGTCAAAATCAGGAATTACCGACCTTTTTCAAATGAAAGAAATGGCAAAACTGATAAATGCAAGTATTTCAGTTGCGGCAGAAAACAATCCGCAAAAGACTTTGAAATTACTTTTAATGCTATATCTTCCTTGGCTGCCGCTAGAAGATGGCGTAGGGTTTGACTTGGAACTTCAACAAAAATCAGATAGCGAAGATGAAAGTGACAGTATACTTGTAATAACAGTAACAACCATAAATTATGGAACAGTTAAAGCAACACTGTTTTTAGAGTCTTCAAATTCAGTTCAGGTGGGAATAGAATGTAGCGAAAAATTCCCAAAAACCGAATTACAACTCAGAATAGATAAAGAACAAAAATTCTATTCAATGGATTCTAACGTATCTTTTAAGACTAAAGATTCAGGCGAAAACAAACAACAAAAGCAAAGTGCCAATATAAATATGTCCCAAACAAACGAAATCAATCCGTATCTGTTACTTATGGCGCACACTTTGATAAAACATATTATTGACATTGATAATGGCAAAACACTTGGCATCCAATCTCATATTGATTAATATTTGTAACAAACAATTTCAAAAACTAACAAAATTTTTCACATGCCAGTTTTTAAATGAAATGATATTTGAGTAAAGGTAGATTTTTCAACATATCTTTACAAAACCTCAAACAACTGCTATAATCGTAGTTGAAAATAGAGTTAATGAAACATCAAGGTTAAGGGGTTAGCCTTGGAAAAACAAAAAATTAAATATATGAAGGAGTGTTAGTATGGCAATATCACCTATTAGCAACATTAGTGTTAGCAGGATTCACAACAACACATCATTTGTCGGTCGAAGAGACAATGGTATCGATAATGATATGGAAGGTCAAGAGTACCAAAAACCAAAATCTAATAAATTTGCATCAGTACCGGTTGCAGTTTTAATCGCAATGACACCGGCAATGGCAAATGGCACAGAACCAATCAAAGCGATTCCGCTTGATAATCAAGCAGTAACAGAACTTATGGCAGCAGCATCTACAAATGCAACCGATGCGTCTACCTACATAATGGGTACAGAACAAAGTTCACTTACTCCGTATGATTATTATATGAAAGATGCGAATATTTTACATTCCGTACCGACAACAATTAATAGAAGTAAAGCTGCAACTCTCACATTTGAAGCTATTGCAAGAAACTCAAAAAATACTGTAGATTTCGTATCACTTGTACCAAAAGATTTAACAAACACCGCAAAAAGGAAAAGTCAATACTTTGACCATGATGATGCTCCTACAGTTCTACAATTGGTATATCACAATTTAGGCGGTAATGGCAGTGGTGATGATTTTTGTAGTGTAAGAACAAGACAAAGATTGTATGACAAAGACGGAAAACAATATTATATGGATAGAGATGTAAGAATCACTGATGATGCAGCTAATGCCATTATTGATTTACTTGCAGGGGATACAAAGTTCAAAAATAATACAGGTATTGAATTTATAGAAACTAAAACCTCTGTAATGAAAAGTACAACAGTTATAAATCCTGAATAAAAAATATAATCTCAGGGAAGTTAAGAATTGTAAAAATTTGCAACTTCCCTGAAATCACAACTGAAAAATATTTTTTCATAATTTAAGAAGTAATATTTGAGATAAAACGATGTCACTAAATATTGAAAAAAAAGAAAAAGTAACTCTTCAAACACCCCTGTCCCCCCAACAAACGGATGCAGGTACTGTTTCATCTCCGAAAAAACCGATTGATTTTCCTTCTGAAGAAACAAAAAGCAAACCTAAGACAATGGGGATTGCTGTTGAAAGAACTACACAAGAAGAACCTTTGACAGCTACAACTTCTGTTAAAGAAAACGATAAAACTCAAGAAACACCAGCAGAAAAAACTGAAACAACCTTAGTTTCAAAAAGTTTTGATGAGCAAACTTCAACCGCAGAAACTTTGAGTACCCCAGATAAACCAAAAGAGCAATCCGAACTTGATAAAAAACTTGATGAATATTCTCAAAAGAATAATTTAGCAACTATTGATGATGTAAAAGCCAGCCTGATTAATAAAAAAAAGGATGGAACTCTTACTAAATCAGAAGAACAACTTCTCACAGAATTAGACAAACCTAAAAAACTTATTTCTGATGAAGTTTTAAATAGTGCTGAATGGAAATCTAAATCTCAAAAAGAAAAAATTAACGAATATGTAAAAGCATATTTAAAAAAATTTGATGATAAATTTGCATCAAAAGATAAAAAAGCACAAGAAAAACAGATTAAAGAACAGATAAAAGAATTTAATGAATATATCAATATCAGCAATGCTGTATATTCCTCTGCTGAAATCAAAAATATTGCCACTCTTGTTGAAACATTAAACAGCAAAAGCCTTGATTTTAATGAATTTAAAACTCAAAGTTATAAATCATTTCAAAATGAATTAGTTCCACTAGAGCGCAGACAATCTGAAGAATGGAGAAATGCAACTCCTGAAAAGCGATTAACTGAATATGTTGAAGGTTATTGCGCTAAAACTGTTAAAGGTTTTTCTGAAATAAAAGACCCTAAGCAAAAAGCTGAAATTGTAAGTAAAACAATTCAAGGGTTTGCTGAAAAATTTATTGGCAAAGAAACCTATGCCAAACTTTCAGAAGAACAAAAAGATTTACTCTATTCTAAAGCCGCAACTTATTTTGATGCAATAGATTCTAAGGGGATAACTATTGAAAAGTATTTTGAATTGAGTCCAGCAGAGCAAGCTCAAACAATAAAAGAATACTACCTGAAGAATTGCCCTAATGAAAAATTTCCACTAGAACAAGATGCTAAATTAACGCTATCAAACGAATTTTCAAAAACTCATAATGGTAAACAAGCTACCAAATTAGACATCTACAAAATGCTTAAAAATAAAAAGCCTGAAAACTTAACAGAAGGTGAAAAATTATTGAAAGCAGAATATGAAATACTTTTAGAAATAGACAAAAAAGCTAGAAATACATCTGAAGAAATTCATGTTTCCAATGCTGAACAAGCTCACAACCTTGGATTTGACAGCAAAGAAAAATATATTGCAGCAACATTTGGAAAGATTAAAGATTGCAATAGCAAAGAATCACAAAAACTCTTAAACCAATTACTTAAAGGCTGTGATTCACCTGAAGAAACTAAATATATTTTAGCGCAAGCTAAAGAAAAAGGATTTGCGGATGCCGTAATAAAAAAAGCTATTCCAAAAACTCTATTTTCTGAGCAATTAGCTCATGAAATGGTAACAGGCAATACTGAAGGTTACAACATTGCAACAGGTTTAAATATGCTACATGGCGATGTTGAAGTCCAAAAAGCTGCAACAAGAATCATGCCTGCAAGTTTCCAAGGTGATGCACTTAATAAAGTTGCAACAAATACTGCCACATATAAAGAATTAATCGACCCATTAACACAAGGGTTGAATGATAGAACAATCATATCACACCAAGCAGCTCAAGCTTGTTCTCAAGCAGTACTAACATCATCAAGTATATCTTCTGCTAATAAAGCAGTATTTGCTCAAGATTTAGTTACTAATGCAAAAATAAACGGTCCGCAGGAGCAGTTAAATTTTGCCAAGGCAATGTCTCAAATCAATGACCCTGCAGTCACGGAAGGCTTGGCAGCTGCATCAAAAAGCGTAGATAAAAGTGTTCGCGCTCAATATAACAGCTACGTTGAATCTGCTGCGAAAAATTATCCGCCTGCAGAACAAGCTAAAATCTCAAATGCTATGAGAACCGGTGAAATTTCTCAAGAAACTTTGACTAAAACAACACCATCTTCAACTCAAGCAAAAGATAACACTCAAGCTCAAAACTCTACAAGCAATAATCAACAAGCTGTTCAAAAACAAAGCGCAAAAGCACAAAGCTCAGCACAAAACGCTCCTGCAAGCGCAAATACAAAAGGTTCAGCTACTCAAAACAGTGGCAGGACAACAGATACTCAAACAGGAAGTGCAACTACAGTTTCAGGTACAACATCTAAATCTGCTCAAATTTCAGCAGGCTCAACAGGAGTTGCCGCATATAATTCAACAACAGGTTCAAGAACTTCAAACTCTCGTCAAAATATTGATTCAGCTACAGGTTCAATTTCTGATACTGCCTCAAATTACGCATCAACAACATCTGCAAAACAAACAGAGGAAACCGCACAACTTGAGGCAAAAAGAGATGAAGTTGCACAAAAAGCTCTTGATACTTCAAACCAAATAAAAGAATCAATAACTGAACACGAAACAGAAAAACTTATTGATACGGCATTAAAACAATCTGTTGAAGAAATCACTACAGACAAAGAGTTCCAAGCATCTGTAGAAGACAAACAAATAACAGAAATCAGAAACAGACTTAAAGGTGCATCAAGCATTACAGAGGTCTATGATATCATATCTTCACTAGGTGAAAAAGCTCAAAGTGTATTCTTTGACAGAATTACAAAATCTAAATATTTGAGTTCTTTCATTGAAAATGTTGATGATACCTCAACGCTTTTAAAATTGTACAATTCTTCAAATTCAGAAGATGCAAGAAAAATTGTATTGAACAAATTAGGCGATAAAATTTACTCATTATTAGAAAACGACAAAATTTCTGATGACAACTTAGTTTCAGTAAATTACAAAATCATCAAAAACTACTTAACTCAAAACGTAAGTTCTATGAGTAACGTTAGATTTTCAAGATATTTGCAATTCTTACCGCTTGATGAAAGAGAAAAATTGACAAAACTAAGAAACGAAGTCAAAGGCGTAGATAGTCAAGTTGCACAAAACAGCTTGCAAAGACAAGCTCAACCACAACTTTCTCAGCCTGCAGTTCAATACGATGAACATTCTTTAGAAGAAAACGCTCCACAACAAAAACAAAACTCAGAGGTTCAACAACCGCAACATCAACCTAAATTTGCAGCAAACGAAATGACAAAAACTTTGGCAGACGGAACGACAATCACTCGTCAAGGTACAGCGTTTGGCGCAATTAGCGATGTTGAAGACGACTCTTATCGAATTGTTTCACCAGAAGAACTTGCTCAACAAAAAGGTGACCCAATCGGTATGAATGACAAAGTTCTAACCCCGGGGTCAACAGAATGGCAGTTAAAATATAATAAACAACAAGCACCTCAACATACAGCATTTACTTTGGCGGCATTAGAAGATGATGAAGAAGATTTTGGCGGAACATTCGGACCGGCTAAAGTCGGAATGGGCAAACGTATCAACAAAAAATTCCCTCCAAAAGGATTTCGCTTTAACGCATAAATTTCCATCCACTTGATTTGTGATGTTTTTTGTGTTGTAATACTCTTACAGCAAGAAATTCTTGCGAGTTCTATAGAAAGAAGACAATTACAAATTGCCGAAAGAAATTAAACTAGCGAAATTTGCAGGTTTTTGTTACGGAGTAAAAAGAGCCGTTGAAACCGTTAAAAAATTAAAAGCCGAAAATCCGCAAAGAAATATCTGTGTATTAGGGGAATTGATTCACAATTCGCAAGTGATTGAAGAATTGGACTCTCTTGGTATCAAATCGTTATCCGAATTACCTCAAAAAGGTGATGGCATTTGTGTTGTAAGAAGTCATGGAGAAAGTCCTGAAGTTTTCAAAGAAATTGAAAATGCAGGGTTTGAAGTTTATGACCTGACTTGTCCTGACGTTAAAAAAGTTCAACAAAAAGCAATCGAACTTGCAAAAGACGGCTATTATTTAGTAATCGTCGGCAAATCTCAACATCCGGAGGTTATTGCAATCAGAGCAAACGCAGTTCAATATAGCGATAAGGTTATTGTTGCCGATTCAATTGAGCAATTAAAACCTTATGAAAAAGAATTGAAAGAACATAAAAATATCGGAGTAGTGGTGCAAACAACCCAAATGATTTCAACATTGAATGAAATTATCCAATACCTGACTCCGCTTTCAAAGGAATTGCATATTGCAAACACAATATGCAAAAGCACTTCTATGCGACAATCAGAAGCCAAAGAAATGGCAAAAGAAAGTGATTTGATGATTGTTGTAGGTTCTAAAAAGAGTGCAAACACATCTCATTTGGCAGAAATTTTGAAAGGGATAAACAAAACAATCCACATAGAAACAGATGCCGAATTGGATAACTACAAGGATTTGATAGCCAAATCCGAAAAAATTTCCGTAACCGCAGGAGCCTCAACCCCTGACAACGTAATAACAAAGGTTATGGAAAGGCTAAAATAGATTGCCACGGAGCTAAAGCTCCTCGCAATGACGATAATCGAAACAAGTACCGTCATTGCAACCACAAATGTCACTTAACACGTCATTGCGAGCGAACGAAGTGAGCGCGGCAATCCACAGATAAGAAAAACCAAACGACTGAAAAGTCAAAAAAAAGAAAAAGGAGAAAATAAAAAATGACACAAGCAACATTAGACGAATTTGAAAAGTTGTTAGAAGAAAGCTTTTCAAAAGGACATTCAGTAGCTGATATCGTTGAAGGTACAGTTTTGAAAAAAGACCAAGACGGTTACCTAATCAGCGTTCGCGGCGCTAAAACAGAAGCTTTCTTGCCTAACAAAGAAATCTCTGCTGCAGAAGAAACTACACCACTTGAAATTGGTGACGAAAGAGAATTTTACGTATTGAAAGAAGAACACGACGAAGAAGGTATGTTGTTATCTTTGAAAAGACTTGCATTTGCTCAAGCTTGGGCTCAACTTAACGATGCAAAAGTTCAAGGCGACACAATTCTTGCAAAAGTTGTTTCAGTTGTTAAAGGCGGCGTTTTGGTTGACGTTGCAGATTTGAAAGGGTTCATCCCTTCATCTCAACTTAGAACAGGAACTCCATTTGACGGTTTGTTAGACCAAAAAATCGAAGTTAAAGTTCTTGAAGCTGACCCTAAGAAAAACAAACTTATCTTGTCTCAAAGACAAGCTGTTGCGGAACAAAGAGACCAAGTTGTTGATAACATTTTGTCAGAACTTGAAGAAGGTCAAGTTGTTAAAGGTGAAGTTGTTAGAATCGCTGATTTCGGTGCTTTCGTTGACATCAACGGCATTGACGGCTTACTTCCAATTTCTGAAATTTCATGGCAAAGAATTAAACATCCTTCAGATGTAATTTCTTTGGGTGAAACTTTAGAAGTTAAAATCATCAAAATTGATACTGAATTGAAAAGAATTTCATTATCATTGAAAAGAATGGGCGAAGACCCATGGCAACAAATCGAAGGTCAATTCTCAGAAGGTCAAGTTATCACAGGTACTGTAAACAAAGTTACAGGTTTTGGTGCATTCATCAATATTTTCCCTGGAGTAGAAGCTTTGTTACCTGTTTCTGAAATGGCTGAAGAAAACGTTAATCCGTTCAACAAATACAAAGTTGGCGATAGCGTTGAAGTTCTTATCAAAAAATTCACTCCACAAGAACACAGAATCGCTTTGAGCGTAAAAGATATCAATAAAGATGCTGAATAATTCAGTATTTTAAGATATACCAATGCGAAAGACCGGAATTTCTTCCGGTCTTTTGTTTGTTTAATAAAAACATGTCATAACAGCGCGAAGTAGTAATCCCATGCAAATAGGTCAGTATGTCCTCCCTTGGGGACTCTGCCGAACAAAACAATCCAGTGAATTGTTTTGTGAGAGGTTAGTGAAATCTTTGATTTTGAGGTGGGGGGTATGACCTATATGTTGTGGATTACCACGTCACTTCGTCAAAACCAATACAGCATTTGCAAGTAAACTTTCCTCGTAATGACATGAATTTTTATTATGTCACCCTGAACTTGTTTCAGGGTCTCTAATTGAACACATAGGTCTATGTCATTCTGAACTTGTTTCAGAATCTTTTTAATAATCAATATGGGTCAAGTATAACATTTGAAAATTATTAATTGGAAAAGATTCTGAATAGCAAGAAAATTATGTGTTCATACTTCACACAAATTTTCTAAGCTTTCAGAATGACACTTTATTTTGTCGGCATAGTAATGCCGACCTACTTCATTACCAAGCAAATAGGTCTATGTCACCCTGAACTGCGGATTTTGGCAAGTGCGCCGTGTGAACGAAGTGAACCCAGCACGTCTTGGCGAGAGCTGCGTTGAGCCGGTCGAGCCGCCGATAATCCAAGACTGTTTCAGAATCTTTTCCAATTAATAATTTCGCAAATATACCCATTGATAAATCATGATAATTTATTTCGCAGTTCTTAATACATATCTGGCAGCGGCTGTCGCAGGTTCAATTATCCCATCATGAAAACGTATCGGATAAATATCAGTTAAATGCTTAGCATCATTTTTCACAACACAAGTATTGGCAGTAACACTACTAGAACCTGACGAACAACTAACCTCTTTATTTGGAAGTGCCGTACCATTAACATCAATAAACCCTACGCAATCTGACATAAAAGAATCATCTACACCTGTAATATACCCGTCCTTAAAAGGGACTCCAACAGGGAGAGTACAAGGCGAATAGCCTAAATCCTTATAAAAAGCAACAATAACACCATCTGATAAAACATAACCACGCATGTTACTTAAAAAACCTGTCCCATACAGACTTTTAAAGTATGGATATTCAACCAAAGCGTACTTTTTGTTTTCATTATTTTTTGTCATTGGTAATTTTGAAATATCATCATAGTATGTTGCACCTGTTAAAGTGCCATTTAATAATGAGCACATTGACATAACAGTTGTTGGTTTTTCCTCTCCACCATTTGCACCACACTTTGCATCAATGCCTGCAAAATCAAAACCGTACTGAGCTTGCGACATCCTTGCTGCTTGGGATAGAGTCGACATTGTCTTTTTGAGAGTTGAACGATATTGCGCGGAACGAGTATTAGCAATCAGTGTCGGTATTGTCATCGCTGCAACTACACCAATTATACCAAGTGTGATTAATACCTCAGCCAGTGTGAAACCAAATCTAGCTTTGATTGGTAGCAAATTTACGTGCGTAACACCCTCTGCTAACGTAAATCCAAATTTTACTTTGGTTGGTAACAAATCTACGTGCGTAGCACCCTCTGTAAACGTTAATCTTCGTTTATAATTTATACCTTTGTACATATAATCTCTCCTATAATTATGTAATTACATTTCCATTAATAAGGTATTTTATTTCTATTGTCAAGGTGTTTTATGTAATTTACTTATTTCTTCTTAAACATAGTATTAAAATATGGAGTTGATATGGAAGAGAACATTTGCAAAATTTTAGGTAACAACATAAAAAAAATAAGAAACAGAGCAAATTGGCTGAACTTCTTGGAATTGAAGTCAAATCACTAAGTCTTATTGAGACGGGAAAAGGTTTTGCAAGTGCTAAAACTCTTGAAAATTTGACCAAAGTTTTGGATGTCACAGCGACCGACCTATTTGCAAATTCTGATAAAAAAAGTAATGACATTCTTTATAAAAAAATAATTAACCAAATAAAAACAATAAAAAATGACACCGCAAAACTTGAAACACTGGAAATTGTGCTAAAAGGACTTGTTTAAAACTCCACAAAATTCAAAGGTTTTATCTGTATTCTTTACGCAAAAAATTTTTCATGATAGCATAGGAATTGCAAAATAGTAAAATATGAAAATTTAAGAGGTAAAAATATGCAAGCGCGTAGAGCAGCCAGAGAATTAGCTTTCATCCTATTCTCACAATTTGATAAAAAGATTACAAACTATTCTAAAGAAAATTTAGACGATATTATTTTAAAATCAGTAAGAATCCTATCTGACAGTGCAAAAGACGATTTGAAAACATCATTAGGCGCACTAATTGATATGAAAAACAAAGTTGACGATTATGAGGCTGAACACGAAATCAACTTGAATAGACCAATCGAAGCTGCAAACATTCCTGTTCCGCTACCTATGACATCTGATATGACTGGTAGAATTGATGAAATGATTGAAGTAGCTGAAAAAGCGCTTTTGGCTGTTGAAATTGCAGAGTTTACAACACTTGAATCTCAAAGTGAAGTAAAACGCTATGCAATCCAAATCGCAGAAGCTTTCCAACAACATCACCAAGAAATTGACGATATGATTAAAGAATACTCAAACGGTTGGGATTTTGACAGATTAGTTAAAATGGACAAAGATATTTTGAGAATCGCAATTTCTGAACTTTTATATGTAAAAGAAGCTCCAATGAAGGTTATTGTTGATGAAGCTCTTGAACTTGCCAAGAAGTATTCAACAGAAGACAGTGCAGCATTTATTAACGGTATTTTGGCAAAAATTATTGTTGATAAAGGTGTTAAGTATTAATTTTTAATTTTAAGTTTTTTAATAAGGTGGCGAGCACTTCGTGCTCGCCACCTTTTGTTTTATCTATTCTTCACTTACCGAAAACCCTTTAGGTAACTCCTTTTCTATCTCAGATAAAAATTTTGAAACCGGCATATTAAAAGCCGTTGCAAGTTTGAATATCGTCGTCAATTGCGGGTCTTTGACAGCACGCTCAATATCACTTATTACTGAAGACGGGATATCATACTCAGCACCAAGTATAAACTGACTTTTCTTCCCCCTCAAGCGTTTCACGGCAGCAGCCAAAGCCGTGCATATAACTTTTTTCTTAACCTCTTGCATAATTCTATTATTGAATGTAATATAAATACTATCCTATCGCGTACGCGATAGGTAGAATAAAAAAGGAGTGAGTATGAAAAATAAACAAAGTTCTGAACATACAAATTTATCACCAACCAAAGCGAAATTTGATTTTACCCTTGCAGAGGGTGCTACGCACGTAAATTTGCTACCAACCAAGGCGAAATTTGGTTTTACCCTTGCAGAGGTGTTAATCACACTTGGCATAATTGGTGTTGTTGCTGCAATGACTATTCCGACACTTATGTCAAATTACAGAAAACACGTCATTGAAACGCGTTTGACAAAATTTTATTCAACAATGACACAAGCGATAAAACTTGCCGAAAACGACTATGACGATATTTCAGGTTGGGACAAGTTGGGTAGAGGTTTTGTTAAAGATGATGATGGTAATGACACCACAACCCCTGTAGCCGAAGCGTGGGTTAATAAATATATAATTCCATACATAAAATCTGATGTAAAAATGGGAAATAATGCAGGTAAAATTGAGCTATACTTTGTTGATGGTAGTGTGTTAATGATTTCAAGCGCTTCTTGGTTATATTTTCCTGACGCGAAAAAATACAAACCTGATGAAAATGGAACTATAAACCAACAAGAGACCGCCGGCAAAGATATGTTTATATTTATGCTTAATACAGAAGCAGATGCTGCACCCACCCCAGCTAGAATGTATATGGGACACGGTTTGCAACCATATAAATATAACTGGAATGGCACAAGAGAAGATTTATTTAATGGTATCTACGGCTGTGGAAAACAAGGAGTAATCGGAGCATATTGCACAGAACTCATTCGCCAAAACGGTTGGAAGATTCCAAACGACTATCCGATAAAGATATAAAGAAAATAACATAAATTTTTATATTGTCATTCTGAAAGGATTAAAAATCAAGTTGCGCAGCAACGTAGATTTTATCCT
>ERZ808267.166-NODE-166-length-25994-cov-5.364355_pt1 | contig 25994 bp, 48 predicted proteins | sample MGYA00521241_ERZ808267 | MGnify/ENA primary metagenome ERZ808267 (study PRJEB31516, sample SAMN03275592) | gut metagenome | biome: mammalia-associated habitat; material: feces | host: Papio cynocephalus | place: Kenya | collected 2012-07-19 ...
ACAATTCCTGAGAATGTAACTTCAATTGGAGATTCTGCTTTCTATGGTTGCTCTTCACTTCAAAATATTACAATTCCATCATCTGTAACTTCAATTGGAAGTTCTGCTTTCCGGAGTTGTTCTTCACTTCAAAATATTACAATTCCTGAGAATGTAACTTCAATTGGAGATTCTGCTTTCTATGGTTGCTCTTTGGTCAGATATATAAAAATTAACACATCCGCCGAGCTTAAAAGTTATGCTTTGAATTTTGGGCGGTATTCGACTCCATAGAGGAGCGGAATTATATATGATTTTTCAAGTGTTGTGGCTGTTCCTGTGTTAAGTGCTTCAAGTGGATTGGTAAAAACAAGTTATGTCTCTGCAATCATAGTCCCCGACAATCTTTATGATGGATGGATAGCGGCTACGAACTGGGTAGCATATGCTTCAAAGATTAAGAAAGTAAGTGAAGTAGAGAATACGGAGGTGGTAGGATGATAGTACAAGAACAATTTGACAATCTGGTTTACACTCATTCTGACTCTGGCTATTATATTATTCAGAATGAGACTGGGCAAAAATATGAAGATGCTTGGGATACCTTACCCTGTGAATTCACTTATTCTGAGAGTGAAGAGTTGATTCCAAAGAGGGAGGATGAAGAGAATGGCTAATTTTGTAAATAGCGATAAAACAAAGATTTTTCCTCTTCCTGAAAAGTTCTATTTAAGCAGAAAAGAACCACTTACTACTGATTTACTTCAACGTATCATTAGCAGACACGTTACATTTAACAAGCCTACTCTACAGATGTGGAAAGATTATTTTGATGGTTTACAGCCTATTTTGGACAAACAATATGATGATGAAAATAGAAGCTGTAATAGGCTTGTAACTAACTTCTGTAGAAATATTACATATTCATATTTGGGATATTTAGCCGCACCTAATCATATTACTTATCAATCAGACAATGATATTTCTGAACTGTTAAACATTCTTAATTATAATGATTGTTCAAGTGAAGATTAGGCGTATTTGAAAGATGCTTTGATTTATGGTGTTGGTAATGAATTGATGTATCTGGATGAACAAGCTAATGCGAGATTTAAAAATGTATCGCCACTCTCTTCTTTTGGAATCTTTGACGATTGCTTAAGCGGAGAGCTTTTATATTTTGTGAGGATGTATAAAGCTTCTGAATGGGATACCTCCAATAAATATTATGTAGATGTGTATTCTGATAAAAAGATTCAGCACTATGAATCTATTGGTGAGATTGGCGCTTTGACTTTCATTGGTGAAGAGCCACACTACTTCTCTCAATGTCCTGCAAATGTGTTTTATTTGGAAGATAATGAATCTATCTTTAATTGTATTTTAACTTTGTAGGATGCTTATAACACTATCCAAAGTGATTAGGTTGATGACGTTGATGCTTTTACTTCTGCTTATTTAGTGTTTACTGGTAATTTTAATTCAGCAGAATTAAGTAGTAACATGAATAAGATGAAAGAATCAAGGGGTATTTATCTTCCCGGTGAAAATACGAGTGTTTCTTTCCTTACCAAGTCTACAGATGACACACAGGCTAAGAACTCTATTGAAAGGATTCAAGCAGCTATTTATAGAATTGCTCAATGCCCTGACTTTAGTTCTGAAAGCTTTGTAGGCGGTGTTTCCTCTGGCATTGCTATTAAATATAGACTGACTGGTATGGAAACTCGTGCTGCAACCATTGAAGCTTCTATGAAGAAAGCATTACAAAGACGTATTGAAATTCTTTGTGGTTTTGTTTCTTTAAAGCTTGGCGAAGAGGTTTATAGAGATATTAAGATTAACTTTGAGAGAAACATTCCAGAAGATTTGTCTACTCTGGCTACTGCTGTATCTCAGCTTAACGGTATTGTTTCTGACGAAACCTTACTTTCTACTTTGCCTTTTGTGGACAATCCTAAAGAGGAAGCTGAGAAAGTTAAAGAACAAAAAGAAGCAAGCATGGATATTTATAGCAACGCCTTTGTAACAGGTGGTAACTATGGCGAGGAAGAAGAGTAATAGATGGATTAGAGTAAATGTAGGTGAGGTTGGTTATCCAAAATACATTTATTTTAAAACATTACAAGAGGTTGCTGACTTCTATGGTTTTCCAAGCAAGCAGTATGTTAGTGACATTATGCACAAACGTAGATAGGCTTGGGGAAGACTTGATTATTGGGATATAAAATATGTAAATATTGATTTAACTTCTGAACAAATAGAAACAAGCAACGAATTAAAAGCTTTAAAACAACCTGAGATTACGCAATACATAGAAAGAAAATAGTTTGAACGTAATTATTATAAAAACATTCAAGCTACTTATTCAAAAGAATATTGGGTTGGAAGAATGGAAAGAGCACAACTTTTCACAGATATGAATATTGAGAATCTTGAAGAGGAATATAGAAAGATATTTCAGGATGCAAGATACAGGCTTGACCATGAGGTTGAGCTAACACAATTCTACAAAGATTATCCTGATAGTAGAGATAAGCCACTTACAAGAACAGATATTTATAACATGAAAAGATATTAGATGGCTTCTGCACAGTTAGCTCTTCTAACTGGCGATATGGAAGAGAAGATGCAGAAAGCCACAAGGAAGTATCTTGAAGAGAATTATAAGCAAGTCAGTAAAGAAATAGCTGGCTCTGCTGAAATGTTCTTTTAGATAGACGAAAGAAAGTTAAAACTGGTGGTTGATGAAGTCTGGTGTGCTGATGGATTAAATTGGTCACAACGCATTTGGAAAAACCAATCATTATTAAAAAACAAATTAACAGAAGGTTTAGTAGATTGTCTTGTGAAGGGTTATAACTCTTATAAAACTGCACAAACAATCTCTGACCTGTTTAATGTATCTTATTCAAATGCGAGGAGACTTGCAAGCACGGAATTAGCACACATTGAGACTATAGCGGCTCAAGATAGGTACAAGGAATATCGGATTACACAATGGGAAGTATTACCCACTCATGATGAAAAGACTTGTCCTATTTGCAAGGAAAAAGCAGGAAAGAAGTATTCGATTGATGAAGCTCCTGTTCCCTTGCATTGTTTTGCAGATGCTCAATGATTCCTGTAGTGGAGTTCTAAAGGATTATTGGGCTGTAATAATAAACAGTTACGGAGGTAATTTGTATGTTAGAAGAAATTTTCAAAGATTGTAGATATTATGAAGAACTTTATGAAGTAAGCAATTATGGTAGAGTTAGAAATAAGAAAACAAAGAGATTTCTAACTTAGCATGATAATGGAAAAGGCTATTTATTTGTAAGCTTATGGAGAAATAATAAAGGCAAGCGTGAATATGTTCATAGATTAGTTGCACTTGCCTTTATTCCAAATCCAGATAAGAAACCTACTGTTAATCACAAAGACGAGGACAAGCAGAATAATTATGTAGAGAATCTTGAATGGATGACTTACAAAGAGAATAATAATTATCGGACACATAATGAACGTTCTATGCAAACACGAATTGAGAACGGCACATTTGAAAAAATGCGTGAACGCATGAAAAAAGACAATCCAAACAAAGGCCAATTTACTTATCGGAAAAATAGTTATGCAAGGAAAGTAATCTGTGATGGGATTGTATTTGATTCAATAAAAGAATGTGCTGAATATTATGGTATTGGGTATGGAACATTTAGACGGTATATGTGTGATGATTCACGCAAACCGCAATACTTCAAAGATAAAGGGCTTTCTTATTACAAAGATTAATTGTCATTTAGGGATTGGACAATAACTAATAACTTATACCAAAGGGACAAGAATATCTTGTAACTTATAAGGAGATTTATATTATGGATGAAAATAAAGTAACTGAGACTAAAGAAACTGAGACTGAAACCAAGACTTATACACAAGATGAAGTGCTTGCTCTGATTTAGAGCGAGTCCGATAAACGTGTCGCTCAGGCTCTTAAGACTCAGCAGAAGAAATATGAAAAACAACTTAGCCTTGCATCTATGGATGAAGAAGCTCGTGCAAAGGCTGAGAGTGAAGATAAGATTAAAGAGCTTGAAGAGAAGGTAGCACAGATGACGATTGAAAAGAACCGTTCTGAACTTAAGAGCGTTCTTAGTTCTCGTGGTTTGTCTGCTGAATTTGCTGATATTCTCAATATTACTGATGATATTGAAGCATCTCAAGCTGTAATTGAGAAACTGGATAAGCTGTTTAAGAAAGCAGTTAGTGATGGTGTAAAGGATAAACTTCTTTCTGTCGGTGGAACCCCAAAGGGAGATGGTACTTCTTCTGGTGTTGCTGATACAAAAGAAAAGTTCCTTGCCCTTCCTGCTTCTGAAATGCAGAGATTACTTGATGAACGTCCAGATTTCTACTCTAAATTTTTGAATTAAAAGGAGATATATTATAATGGCTCATTATACTTATAATAACCTTGTGCTTTCTAATAAGTACAATACAATTCTTGCAACCGAAGTCAATATGAATCAGTTTGTGACTTTGGATAATACTCTTACTCAGGGTGCGGGTGACACTAAGCGTATTGTGTTCCGTTCTGTAACTGGTGATGTTGATGAAGTCGCTATGGGTGAGGGTAATACTCACAGCATTGAAGTTAATGGTTACTACAAGGATTATGTCCTTAAGACCATTCAGGGTCATGGTTTCTACTATGATGAACAGGCTCAGAAAGACCCTATGGTTGTTGATACTATGTTGACTGGTATGGCTGAGACTATGACTAATAGTTGGAATGACCGTATTATGTCCTGCTTTAATGAAGCTGCATATAATGAGGTTGTAGGTGGATTTGACTTTGTTTCCTTTGTTGATGCTATTGCTAAGTTCAAGGAGCAGAGTTCTTCCTTGTTTGCTTTGGTTAATCCCAATGGTCTTGCTGCTTTGAAGAAGGCTCTTAAGGATGATTTGAAGTATGTGGAAGCTTTCTCTCGTGTTGGTTATATCGGCACTGTTGCTGGTGTTCCTATCTACATGAGCAATATCATTCCCGAAGGTGAAGCTATTATTGCCACTAAGGAAGCTGTTACTGCTTTTATCAATAAGACCAATGAGTGGGAGCAAGACCGTGATGCTGACAAGCGTAAGAACGATTACTGGGTGCGTACTGTTGCTGTTATCGCTCTGACCAATGAAAAGAAGGTTTGCCGTATTGCTGCCGCTGCTGGTGCTGCTACTGCCATTACTACCAAGACTGGTACTACTGTTGCCCGGACTGCTACTGATGGTGCTACTGTCAATGTGTATGTCAATGGTAAGTTGGTTGCTACTGTCAAGGCTGAGGGTGGTAACTATTCTGCTACTCTGAACGATGCTCTGGTGTCTGGTGACGCTATTCACGTTGTTGCTCGTAAAGAGGGACAGGTTAGCTCCTCTGCTGACGCTACCGCTGCCTAATTAACTAAATAGGAGGTTACAAATGTTAGAAGAGATTAAGCTTTTATTAGGAGATAGTGTAACCTCCTTTTCTGATGCTCAAATTGGTTTAATGGCTAAATTAGCATTACAGTTTGTAGAAGATTATACAGACTGTGTAGCTGATTATTCCTTAACTCTTTTAGCAGAAAGAATAGCGGTAATCTATCTCAACAGAATCAATACAGAAGGACTTAGTTCAACTTCATTCAATGGTTCTTCTGAAAGTTTTCTTAATGGACTCCCTGATGATATTTTATCTGCATTGAATAAAAAGCGTAAGGTGATGTTCTTATGATTCAGCGAATGAAGAAATACACATATTCTGCAATCTCTGACAAGCTTGATGAATATGGACAACCTATAACACAGGACAAGACAGGAGAAGTGTTGATGGCTATTTCAGTTACAAAACACTCTCCTGTTGATAGTCCTCTATATGTTGATTCTGAATATACAGGTATCACGCAAAATAAAGAGATTGATGAAACATATATTATCGACTATGATAATAAGAAGCTTAAAGTTCTTTATGTTATAAAGGGCAGATTTAATCAAGTGTTCATGCAGGAGGTCAAATAATGGCTTATATAGATGGCATGAAGAAATTAAATCAAAGACTTTATAAATTAGCAAATGGAGATGCTGTAGCTTAGGCTATGGGCAAATGTGTAGCTCTGGTAGAAAGAGAATCAAAAGAGAATTGCCCTGTACAGACTGGTGAATTAAGGCGTTCTATTTCCTCAAGAGTAACACAAGAGCCTACTTTAGTTCAAGGAGTTGTGTTCAGCGATAAGGAATATGCTCCGTATGTACACCAAGGAACAGGCTTATTTGCTAAGAACGGTGATGGTAGAAAAGATGTCCCATGGCATTATCAGGATGCAGAAGGTAACTGGCACTCTACCAGTGGACAGAAACCTAATCCGTTTATGGAAAGAGCTTTAGACGATAATAAAGATAAATGTTTAGACTACATTAAAGAGTCTGTAAAAGGAGGTACACAATGATTAATGTAACTCCTGAATTAATTAAATCTTTGTCTGAGACTGGTTTAAAGGTTTACAATGAAAATTTCTTAACTTCTAAATGTGAAGTTCCTTGTATTAGCTGTTATGAATATGATAATTCTACTCGTGCTCAAGGAGATACTTTAGCTTATAGTGATATTACTTATCATATTAAAATATGGGCTAAAACTCAAAAGGAACTTGTAGATTATTCTATTCAGATTGATTCTATTATGAGGAAGCTTCATTTTACAAGAACAATTATGAATGACCTTTGGACAAATACACTTGGACAAAGAGATATGAAATATAAAGCATTAGCTTTAGAGAAATTTTGATAATAAAGGAGATTATATATAATGGATAGTACTGCTGCTATTTTAGGTGGTTCTAAACTGAGCTATAAGACTTCTGGTAGCCAATTTACTGAACTTGCTAACGTTAAAAGTATTCCTTCTCTTGGTGGTTCTACTGATAAGGAGGAAGCTACTCCTATCAATTCCAAGACCAAGAGATATGTTCCCGGCTTGAAGGATTACGGCGATTTGGAGTTTGTGTGCTTCTTTGAGGGTAGCACTGAGGGTTCTAATTATCGTATTGTCCGTGACTTTGAGGAAGCTGGCACTGTTGTTGATTGGGAAGTTGAGACTGAGGATGGAACTAAGTTTGATTTCTCTGGTAAGTGCGCTGCTTCTTTTGATGGCGGTGAAGCTGCTGATGTCGGCACCTTTACTCTTACTGTTTTCATGAACAGTGATATGACTGTTGTTCCCGCTACCTAATAAGAAACTTAATATAGGGGGTAGGTAATACTACCCTCTTTTTTATTATCCAAATAAGGAGATTGTGTTATATGTTGTTTACTACTTTGAAAGTTGCTGATACAGAATATAAGCTTAGACTGAATGTAAGAGCTTTGATTAATCTTGAAAAGCGTTTGGGTAAGAACCCTCTTGACATTTTTATGAAGGTCAAGGACTCTGAACTTCCTAAGCTGGAAGATATGATGATTGTTTTCCATGAGAGTTTACAGGCTTATCAGCATGGTAAGACTCTTGATGATGCTTATGATATTTATGATAAGTACATTGAAGATGGTGGAACCTATACAGACTTTATTCCTGTTGTAATGGATATTTACAAGGTTAGTGGTCTGTTCAAGGAAGAGAAAACCGCAAAAGGTAAGACTGCAAAAAACGCATAATGGAGGGGGAAGCTCCTCCACAATCGTTTGAAGAGTATATAGAAGAACTCTTAAAGGTTGCTATACAGGCTGGTATTAGTTATTCTGATTTTTGGGAAATGACTGTAGGTGAAGTGACACTTATAGTTGAAGCGTATAATAAGAAACAACTTGAAGATTATAAGATACAATTATCTTTGGATTATCAACTTGCAGCTAATATTTCTCATTTTATGGGAATAGTTCTAAATGGAAAACAGATACCGTCATTACAAGAAACTTATCCCTCATTGTTAAATGAAGTGGAACAGAAAGAAATTAAATCGTCTGCGATTCAGAAAGAGTTGTTGATTGATTTTGCTATCCGACACAACAAAATGCGAGGTGATAAAAGTAAATGACAGTTGAAGAATTAAAGGTGTTGATAACTGCTCAAACCGCATAGCTTCAAAAAGAAGTTGCAACAGTTCAAAAGAAAATGAACGGTCTTGAGAGAACAGCTAAAAACACCTCTAATGGTATTCAAAAAGCTTTTAATGCTATTAAACTTACTGTTGTAATTGCCGCTGTAGTTAAGCTTACTAAGGCTTGTACAACTGCTGCTGGTGATTTGGTTGAAGTATAGAATGTCGTTGATACTGCATTTGGCGAAAGTGCAGATATAGTAAATAATTGGTCAAAGAATGTCATTAAACAATATGGTATGTCTGAGACTGCTGCAAAGCGTACTGTATCTACATTTATGGCTATGTCTAACGGCATGGGAATAGCTAATAAAGCTGGTACTACCATGGCTGTTACGCTTGCTGGCCTTAGTGCTGATTTAGCCTCTTTCTGGAATACTTCTTAGGATGAAGCTTTTACAGCACTTAAAAGCGTATATACAGGAGAAACCGAAACTCTTAAAAAATACGGTGTCGTAATGACAGATGTAAACCTTAAGAACTTTGCTATGGCTCAAGGTATAAAGAAGAGTTATACTGAAATGACACAAGCAGAAAAAGTAGCCTTAAGGTATAAATTTGTTCTGAAAACAACCGCTGATGCTCAAGGTGACTTTGCTAAAACAAACACCTCTTGGGCAAACCAAATAAAGATACTCAAGACACAAATGGAGCAACTTAAAACAATCATTGGTACAGGTTTAATTGCTGTATTAAGACCTGTAATTATTGAATTAAATAAGATGCTCAGTGTTGTTGTAGAAATAGGAAATGCTTTAGTTAGAGCTTTTTCAAAAGTTTTTGGCGGAAAAGATAAAACTCTAAAAGTAAATACACAACAGTTCAATCAAATGGCTTCTTCTGCTGATGGAGCCGCTACAGGAATTGAAAACACATCAGATGCTGCTAAAGATTTAAAGAAGTCTCTTTCTGTTCTTAGCTTTGATGAACTGAACAAGCTTCAAGCTCCTGATACAAACTCTTCTTCTGGTGCTGGTGGAGGCGGAGGAGGAATTGGAGACGCTGTTGTTGATGGTGATATTATTTAGGAAGACAGTGTTCTTACTAAATGGGATAACCTTATGGAACAGCTTGCTAATAAATTTAAACAATGGCAAGAAGAGCACAAGCTTAATCTTCAATTTGATTGGCCTACAATTAAGAAATCACTTATTCTTCTTGGACAGGAAGTATTAAAACTTTCTGAAACAATTGCAAAAGGAATATATGATTCTATTGTAAATTTCTTAAACTCTGTAAACTGGACGCTTGCTTTACAATAGTTAACATGGGAAGTAACTGTTACAACAGCCAATTTAAGAGAATTGTTCTCTGACTTGTTTGAGTTTATAAACAATATAATTTTATCAGTTGATTGGAACTCTTTATTTAAACGGTTAATCGCCATAGGAAGCTCTGTAATTAATGCTGTAATTAAAATTGCTGATACAATTGTAAAAATATTAAACGATGCTTTTACAAGAATATCTTAGCCAAACGAATATTTCAGAACTATATTTAACGATATATCGAGCGTTTTACAAGCTGCGGCTGGTGTAATTGATACTTCCATATCTGCAATTTGTGATTCTGTAATAGCCTTTTACAATACTGGCATTGCTCCACTTGTAGACTGGATAGGAGTAAAATTAAGAGAAGCCTTACAGCTTGTTTCTGACCTTCTTGTGGATTGGGCGCAATTCTTCTCAGAACACCATGATTCCATAGTAAATTTTGCGGCTGCATTAGGTACTCTTGTATCTCAGCTTTGGAGTCTACTTGAACCCCTTGCTGATGCTACATGGGAAATAGCTAAAGATATAATTACTGCTTTAAGTGATGCTTTTTAGGCGTTCCTTGGATTTATATTAGACCATGGAGATGCTGTTATTGCAATCATGGTTGGACTAACCTCTGCATTTACTGCTTATCACGGTGTTTTAGCTATACAATCCTTGTTTAATGCTTACAAAGAAGGATTGCTTGGTTTACAAGTTGCTATAATGCTGTTAGACGCAAAAGAAAAGATACTTGCTGTATCTCAAGCAGCTTTGAACCTTGTTATGTCTCTTAATCCAATTGCTTTAGTAATTGCCGCTATTGCCGGATTGGTTGCAGCTATTGTATATCTTTGGAACACAAATGAAAGCTTTAGAAACGCTTTACAAGCTTTCTGGGAATGGTTGACAACTGGCTTATCTGCTATTTGGTCAGCTATAAAGGTATTCTTTGAAAACATTGGAAAAGCAATTGAAGACTGGGTAACTGTTAAATGGGAAAGTCTAAAAGTTTCATTTAATGCTCTTCTTGGATTAGCAAAAACTGTACTAAGTGCAATAATTAGATTTGTAGATAATATTTTCCAAGGTATAGCTGACCTTATTAATTTTATTGTTAATGTTGTAACTGGTCAGTGGGAAGATGCTTGGAACAGTATGGTTGATGTCTTTAGAGATGTTAAAAACACCGTTGTAAATTTAATTTCTGGTTTGTGGAATACTGTTGCTTCTTATGTTGGCAAAATCGCTAATGCTATTGGTAATGCTATCAATAAAGTTAAAGATTTCTTGGGATGGAATAAGAAAGCTCAAGATGCTGACACAAGCTATTTGAGCAATCAAAGTGTCAAAACTCCTTCTGTACCTGTCGCTTTTAGCCTTGAACCCGCAAATATTCCTAAGCTGGCTAATGGTGGTGTTCTCTACAAGTCTACCTTGGTTGAAGCTGGTGAGTACGCCAATGCAAGAAATAACCCTGAAATTGTTTCTCCGCAATCTCTTATGAAGGAAACAATGGAATCTGCTAATAACGCTGTTGTTAATGCAGTGTACTCTATTGGTAATCAGATTTCTAAAGCTGTTGAAGATAAAGATTCTGATGTTTATATGGATGGCGATAAGGTCACAAGAAAAGTTACAAGCAGACAAAAGGAATTAGCAAGATACGGTTCCAGTTCTCTTGTGATGGTATAAGGAGGTAAAGCATGATATTTAAAATTGATGGTGTTGACATTACTCCTTATATTCTTGAAAGTTAGCTTCAATGGACAAGGAATGATGTTGAAGACCCAAATGCGGGAAGAACCTTAGATGGTACGATGCACAGAGACAGAGTAGCTATTAAAGCTAAATGGACTGTCCCATGTATTCCGCTTTCTGGCCCTGATGCAGCTAAGGTACTTACTTTAATTGAACCAGAGTATGTAACAGTTACTTGTACTGACCCGCCTACAAACAAGACAAGAACATTTAAAGCGTATTCTAATAACGTTCCCGCAACTCACATGATAACAGAAGATGGAGTTGACAAATGGAGCGGAATTAGTTTTCCGTTAATCGAACAATAATCATAAGAGGGTAGGCATAAGTTTGTCTATCCTCTTTTTTTACTTGGAGGTTGAATGAATAAGATAGTTTATAACGGCTTAGTTTTCGCTGATGATGGTACAGGTGAAGGTAAGCTTACAGATATTTCATTTCAAGCCGAAACGTCATTAGCCCATGATGAACTATCTGTAGATACACTGAACTTCACTGTTGTATATCCGGGAGATAAAAGTAAGCCTGATGACTCTATAGCTAAATTACCATATGGTACAATTTGCAGTTACTATAGAGATAATGAATTATTTAGTAAATATTACCTTGTATCTGTAACAAGGGATGATTAGTTCAAATACGAATTTGAATTTCAGTCTTCTATTGGTTTATTAGATGATACTAACCATTATGGAGGTTTATACTCTGGTACTTATGCAAGTGATATTATTTCAGATGTGATTGGTGGTAAAATTCCATACACAATCAAACCAGTGTTTTCTAAAATTAAACTCTATGGTTGGCTTCCTGTTGCTACTCGTAGAGCTAATTTACAACAGGTACTTTTTGCTTGTGGCGGTTGCATTAAAAGAAATGAAGATGGTGATGCTTATATTACTACTCTGGATACAACTACTCCTAAAGTCATTCCTGACAATAGAATTTTCTCAGCCGGAAAGATTAAATATAATAGTAATGTAAGCTCTGTAGCTGTTACTGAACATGGTTATGTTAAGCTTGATAATATTGAAGATACAAAGCTTTTTAAGGGTGAATTGATTGGCTCTGATTTCACCACTCCTAAAGGCGTTTCTGTGAGCGGTGCTTCTCTTGTAACATGGGATAATCCTTGCTATGATATTACTGTAAAGGGAACCACTTTGATAGAATCAGATGTGAATTATGCTGTAGTAAATGCAACTCCTTCTGTTGAGATTTACGGAAAAGAGTATCTACATACAGAAAGTGTTATTCATAAAGATAAGACTGATTATGATGGTAAAGAGAAAATAGCAGAAGTAAAGAAAGCAACTTTGATTTCTCTTGCTAACAGTGCTTCTACCGCTGAAAGAATGATGGCTTATTATGGTAACGCTAATACAATGTCCCCTTCTATCATTCTGGGTAACGAAAGAACAACCGATAATATCCAGCTTACTAATCCATTTTGGGAGAAATCCACAGGATTCGTAAAGTCTATTGATGCTTCTGTTGGGCCTAAAATTACAAAAGCCAACTGTGAAGTTATTTTAAATTATGTTCCTCCTACAGTTGTGGGAAGCAGAACTCTTGTCTCTATTGCTATCACTACTCCACCTACTCAATTAGCTTATGCGACAGGCGATTATTTTAGCAAGAATGGAATGGTAGTTACTGCTACTTATGACGATGGTACTACAGCTATCGTTAATAATTATCAGGTATCTCCTAATACTCCACTTACTATTAATGATACAACAATTACCATTACTTATCGTGAGATTGGTGTTAGCGCAAGTGCTACAGTTGATATTACTGTAAAGAATGTGCTGAGAAAGATTGAAATTACACAACCTCCTTATACTGTTGATTACTATGTAGATGATACTTTTGACAATACGGGAATGATTGTTGAAGCTTTCTATTCTGATGGAACCCATAAACCTGTTACTAACTATACTTGGGAGCCTACGAAAGCACTTACAGAAGCAGATAATACAATTACAATTACATACTCAGAAGATGGTGTAACAGCTAAAACATATCAAGATATTACAGTTGGCGAAGCTCCTGATTTGGTGTCGATTGCTATTACTAATCCTCCTGATAAGACAGTCTATAAACTAAATGAATATTTTGATAGAACTGGTATGATTGTTACAGCTACTTTTGCAGATGGTAAGAGTAGAATTGTCAGTGGTTATACTGTTTCTCCTAATGGAGCACTTGGTAAGACTGACACAATTATTACTGTTAGCTATGCGAGGAAAGGTATTACCAAAACTGCAACTCAAGAAATCACAGTTGTATATCTTACATCTATTGTTGTCTCACATCCTCCTACATATACTGAATATTATGAAGGAAATAGCTTTAATAAAGCTGGTATGGTTATCACAGCTATCTATAGCAACAATAATACTAAGGTGCTTGCTGATACTGATTATACAGTAACCCCAGAAGTATTGATGATGAAAATGACCAGTGTTACTATTAGCTATACTGAGGATGGAGTAACAGCTACAACTACACAAGCTGTAAAGGTAAATTACTATCCATATGACTTTACTAAGAGCATTGTAATTAGTCAGAGTGGCACATATAATCTCAAAAATATTGGTGCTACTCATAGAAACTTTAGAGTTATTGCTATTAGTGGCGGTCAAGGTGGATAGGGTGGAGCTGATGGTGTTGCTGGTGGAAATACAAGTTCCTCTATCATTTCAAGCCGTGATGCAGGCTCAGAAGAGTCTTGTGCTGGTGGTGAAGGAGGTAAAGGCGGCAAAGGTGGAGCACTTGGTAAGAGTGGTAAAGTAATTAGTGGTGAAGGATATGTAGATGCTTTAACTGATAGCATTACTATCAATGTAGGGGCTGCTGGATTAGGTACTGCTAATGGTTCTGCTCCTGATGTTGGTGGAGAAGGTGGAAATACTACTTGTTCCTTTGGTTCTACCACACTTGATTCTGCCAATGGTGAACAAGTAGAAAATGGTTACAAAGACTTATTCTCTGAAACTGTATATGCTCTTGATGGTATAGCTGGTATTGATGGAGCATATGGTGGTAATGGTGGAGATGGTAGTAATACTGGTACTTCTGGTAAATCCGGTGAAGCTGTTAATGGTAACTCTGGCGGTTCTCCCGGAACTCGTAATAGAAAAACTGGTGGTCAATATGTAACCAAATATACTTTAAAGGCTACTTCTGGTGGTGGTACTACTAAATTTACAAGTGGTAAGAGCTATACCATGTACTCAAGCTATTCATTTAATAGCGACACAGGCATTGTAAGCTTTAGTGGTAAGAAAACATTTGATGGTAAGAACTGGTCTAATTATGTTAATGCTGGTGGTACTTATTATATTGATGGTTATTCTTCCCATAAAGGCTATTATAAAGCAACAATCTTAACCTCAAGTAGTTATTCCTACCCCGGTTATACTACATCACCTTATGATGCAAGTCCTTCTTATGCTTCTCCCGGTTATGTAGAAACTCAGTCAGGTGGTGGCGGTGGTGGCGCTTCTGCTATTGCTGCTGGCTCTGATGCAAGTGGAATAACTGGTGGTAATGGCGCTGATGGTGGTACTACTGCTTTTACTGGAACATTTGGCTCTGGTGGTAATGCTGGTAATGGCGGTGGCGGAGGTGGTGGTGCTGGTGGTACTTACGCATGGTGTCACGCTAAATACGAGAATGGTGCTTGGACTAATGGCGGCGCTGGTGGTACTGGTGGCTCTGGTGGTACTGGTACTAATGGTGCTACTGGTTGTGTCATTATTTATTTCTCTTGAGTTATTATTAAAACTTTTTTAAGGAGTATTTGATAGTATACTTATACTCCTTTTTATATAGAATGAATTTCTTTTAATAATAAGAAAGGAGAAAATTATGGAATGGCAAATAATCACAGTTATCATTACTGTAGTTGGCTTTGGTATCACTGTCATCAAGCCAATTCTTGAGTTGAATAGCTCTATTGTTAAATTGACTGATGCTGTTAAAAGTCTGGAAATTATGTAGACAGATAACAAAGGAGCTATTAAGGAAGCTCAAGATAAATTAGATGACCACGAACATAGAATAACCGTTTTGGAAAACAAGCCTTGACAAACCATTTTCATTCCGATATACTTCTTTGTATTAGGAGTGACAATTAGTTTTTTGTTCACAGATTGTTCATAAGTTTTTGGCTTCAAAAGTTACTAAATTAGAGAGAAACGTATTTTTTACTTCGGCTACACAGTTTCCAACACCAAGGGGAAGCCGACGAACAGCGAATTCATCGCCATATTTAATTAATATGTTTCTCTCTTCTATTTTTGAGTTACATCAAAGGAATATACTTTTACCAGTCCGATTAACTTGTTCAATCTGTGAGTCAAAATCATACTAATTAATCTATTTCACTCCTACCAATAGGAGGTTTAGTATGAACCCTATCGACTACCAGATTGAGGATTTTTTGTCTCATTGTGACAGTAAAGGACTTAGTAAAAAGACACTCAAGAGTTATAATGCAACCTTACAACTTATGGCTCAATGGATGGCAACCAGAAAGATAACTGATGCTGAGAAAATTAAATCTGGTGATATTGATAGTTATATCAACTGGATTGGTAAGAGAGGTCATATGACTCAAAACAGACCTGTCAGTAAAATTACTATCAATGGCTACATAAGGAATATGAAAGTGTTCTTTAATTGGATGGTTGACTTTGATTATATTAATAGGAGTCCATTGAGAGTAAAACAATTTAAGGTTGACAGAGAACCCCTTGTATTTGTTGGTGATAAGGATTTCAAAGAACTGCTTAAATGTCTTGACAAAAGCAAGTATCCTGAATATAGAGATGGTATCATTATCCAAACTCTCTTAGATACAGGTATGAGAATTGGAGAGTGTCTTTCTCTAAAAAACTCTAATGTTAACTTTAAAAATAACTCCATCTGGCTTGAATGGGATAAGACTAAGGGTAAGAAGTCTCGTACAGTTTTCTTTGGAGATAACTCAAGAAAGATTTTGAAAGCGTGGATAAGACATAGAGACATCTTTGTAGAAAGTGATTATCTGTTTCCTAATCAATTTGGAGAACAGTTAGCTATAAATACTTTTGAGAGAAATCTAAGGGTATACCAAAAGCGTATTGGACTTGAAGATATAACACCTAAGACTTTTAGAAATAACTTTGCTAAAAGATTTTTAATGAATGGTGGAGATATATTTACACTCAGTAAGATACTTGGACATAGTAGCGTTAAAGTTACTGAGATTGCTTATCTTGATTTAACCGATGATGATTTGAGCAGGAAATATATTAGTCCTATTAACAATATGAGGGGAGAGTAATCTCCCTTCTTTTTTATATTATGGCATTCCCCGGAAAAATACGCAAAATTAGCAGAAAACTCCTATCTCAATTTTACCAGTAAAATACAGATAAAAAATGATGTAAAATATTTTTTGGGATTTTTATATAGTGGAAGGGAAGAATAGAAACCTTCATTGTCATGTTGATGAAATTAGCAGAAAACCCTTATGCGTTTTTTACCAGAGAAATTCTATTATAAATAGCCGTAAAAAAATTTTAGGGATTTTTATTATATGGAAGGGAGATAGGCTAAATCATATCTTCTGTAATTCTTTTTAATGTTATTCTTAGTTATTTTTGATTGTAGAGAGACAGTAGTATAATTCCATACTAAGAATTAAAGTAAAAATAATTTTATTAAACCATTGACAAACAAAAATTAGTGTGATATTGTTAAGACACTCAGTAATGAGTATTCAATTTTTGAGGACGGTTAATAAGCTCCTACAGCATTAATGATGATATACACACGGAGCTTAGTTATAATCTTAATAGAGCAGACAGGTTTTTTTAGGAATATCAGCCATAGATATTCGACCTCCTTACAAACCTTTCTTTCATATGTTTTACCTGTCTGCTGTATTAAGGCTATAACTTATAGCCGAAAATTTGTTTCATAATAAGCTCGTGTGCATTAGGTGAGCGCATGAACTACAAGAGTGGTTGTGTATGATTCGGCAGATACACAACCACTTTTATTTATTTTATTTTAAAGAAAGAATGGTAATAAGAATGACTATAATTAGAGATTTACACACTGAGATTAAAGTATTAAGACATTTAAAAGATTTTCCCGGCGACTATTAGGCTTTAAAGAAAACTGATTTTAGCGGAACAACAGTAAGAATCTATGAAGCTATCAGACGTTTTAGTAGTAAGGTTGGAGACGATGACTTAGCCGCTACTTGTTCAAATAATGGTATTGTTAAATCAATTATTGCAACTGATGATGAAAACCCTGATTACTGGTATGAGAAATTAATTAAATTATCAGTTTTGAGACAAGCAGAAAAGCTTGGATGGGATGAATGGGTAAATACCTATGTGATACAACAAGAATCTCCTGATGGGGAGAAAGATGTTATCTTTACAGATGATTTTGAAAATACGTCTGTAGAGAAAATGAAGGATGATATAGATGAATACACACATGATATTTCAGACCTGTGTAGACAATCTTATGAGCTTCCGGGAGAAGATGGCTTTTGTTTCGCTGACGAAATCCCCGGTTGCAATGATAGATATGATTGGCTTATCGATGGAATCATCAAGGAACGTAGCTTTAATGAACTGGTTGCTCCAAGTAAGAGCGGTAAAAGCCAATTAGCTTATCAACTGGCTTATGAGATACAAAATGGATTACCTTTTATTGGACTATTTGACACAAAGAAATGTAATGTGTACTATGTTGATTGTGAGCTTGACCCGGCTGAGATTAATGAGAGAGAAGCTAATCTTAGAAAGTTTGAAGATGGTAATGAGAGGGTTAGATATTACTCAACAGCTAAAAAGAAAACAACTGTTGATGGGATTATTGCAAAAATAAAAATAGCAATCAGAAAAGATGAAAACGCTGGTTTAGTTGTACTCGATAATTTTTACAGCTTTGTTGATGGAGAGTTTGATACTAACAGTGTAGGAGAAGTAAGTGATTTGCTTAGTAGACTGAAACTTGAACTTACTACTATGCGGGTTTCTGTATTACTTGTAAATCATACAAATAAAAGTATCAACTCAAATCTTGATGATATGGCTGATTGCGACATTGACGATAATTTTATTTTGGATAGTCCTTTTGGCTCTTTAGCTCATGGTGCTAAGGTAGATACAACTATTTTGTTACAAAAAACAAGTGATGGTAAGAAACTACATATTACAGGACGCAAGATTAATCCTATTATTAGGATTAGCTGCACTTGTAATAGTGATACAAACTATTTCTTCCGCCCTCTTGCTGGTAATGGTGACGATGTAGACAAGGCACTCAACAAACTAAATAAAGAAGAAATAGAAAAAATTGAAAAAATGTTTGGTACAAAAAACATTGTCACATTCAATTATTTGAAGACACATTTCCTCGGAAGAATACTTAATCACGAACTCCTTAGAAATGCTGGTTATCAAGTGAAAAAAGACAAGACAAACAACTATAAAGTTTACAAAAAATAACCATTACACCACGAGTGTAATGAGCGAAAATTTTTGAAGTCGATTTATGCCCGGTGATTACTGGTGTTTGAAGACCTCCATTACACTATTACGTTCCCTATATATATAAAAAGTGTAATGAGAGCGACAGTATCAGGAATCCTACCAGCCCTTAAAAGGGCGGGCTGGTACTATTCCGATACAGTATACTCACGGGCTTAATAGGAGGATTGCAAGAATGAATGAATATATATTAGATAAGATAGATAATTAGTTTGTCAAACAGTTGCTTAGTGATTATGGGTCTCCTTGTTACGAAGATAATGATAATCAATTAAGATTTAGAACTGTTTGCCATGGTGGAGATAGTCACAAGCTGTACTATTATCCAGACACCAAATTGTTTGTTTGCTATACCTGTTGTGGTGGTATGGATGTATTTGGACTTGTGTCTAAGCTTGAGGATTGCTCCTATGGTGATGCTATTAAGATAGTAACTAAGAGACTTGGACTTAGTAACTCTAATCGCAAAGGCTTTAATACAAAATACGAGTATGAGCAAGATTATAACACTGGTATGCTCAACTACAAAAAATATATTGAAAATAAAGAACAAACGATTTATGACGAGAATATATTAAAGTACTTTGATGCAAATACATTCTACAAGGGATGGATAGATGAAGGTATCTCTATCGAAACAATGCAGAAATTTGAAATAGAATGGGATGCCTATGAAAAAAGAATCATTATACCTAACAGGGACATTAATGGCAACCTAATAGGTGTAAGACGCAGGTATATTGACAACAGAGAGGAAGCTAAATATAAACCTGTTTGGTTTGGCGGTATTTTTTACACGTTTGACACAGGCAATAGCTTATATGGTTTATACCAAAATCAAAACATAATCCGCAAGACAAGGAGAGCAGTTGTCTTTGAGGGCGAAAAGAGTGTACTTAAGTGTGATAGCTATTTTGGAGATTATCCGGCTGTTGCTACATACACTTGTAATATAATTGATTATCAAATTAAAATGCTTACTGAGCTTGGCGTAAACAAGATTATACTTGCTTATGACCAAGATAAAATAAACGAAATGAAAACAATCTCTAAGAGATTAAATAATAATGGATTAAATTGCTATTATTTGGACGGTACTGGCATCCTTGGAGTAAAAGATAGTCCTGTAGATAGAGGATTTGGAAACTATAATAAACTAATGAAAGAGAGCAAAAAAAGATGAAATACGATTTAAATGTTTTTGATGTATATTTTGCCCAGCAGATGATTAAGCGTGGTAATTAGGTTACTTATATTAAGTGCAATCGTAATGAGCCACGGAGAGTAATCGTGTGCTTTGATAGGAACGAAAAAAGTTTAAAAGACTATCAGGAGATTATTGATAGTTTGAAATAATAAATGAAAATGGAGAAATAAAAAATGAAAACTAAAATTTATAATTATTTGTCAAAGAATGAATATGCAACTTACAGTATTAATGACCTTGCTACTAAGTTACACTTACATCCTATTGACGTTGCTTTAACGCTGCGAGAGATGTTAATTAATAACGAAGTAGACAAGATTATTGATACTGATTATGATACAGGTATTAAGACAACAAAGTATAAGGCTTGGGTTAGATATATTGGTAAGGTAGATGACGAGTTTAGAGTAACAAGCTTTGTCCAACCAAATACTATTAGAGTTACAAGTAAGACTATTGATAAGTGCTACAGTTTGATTACAGACAAATATGACCTTAAAGATTTGGGTAGCAAATTATTTTAAGGAGCATAATTGATGACACTTGATGGATACTTATTTTGCTTCTGTATTGTTTTTATTATATTGTTAACATTAGGCAAAAATTAAGATGACTGGTGGGGAGGGTACTTATACTGCCCTCTCCTTTTTATAAAATTATTAATAATAACGAAAGGATTCTTGACGTATGACAAGAGTTACAGATAGTCAATTCAAGAAAGTTAAAAACTGTTGTAATTATAACAATGGTTTTTGCTGTGTCTTAGATGGCGGATGTGCTTATTGACTAAATCTCTTTGTTGCGTTTGGTTTCGCAAAGCTGTATTGCCAGATAATAAGGCTCTGTATGCTGAGATTTACAACTCTGGTGATGTTAGTAAATGTAAGCTTTGTGGAAAGAAGTTTGTTAAGACTGGTAATAGACAAAAATATTGTACCGAATGTGCTAAGAAGAATGATAGAGAAAAAGCACGTCTTAGAAAACAAAAACAAAGAGATAATAAATAAGGGTTATATGTCACGGTTTAGGCTGTTTTAACCCCTGTAATCTTGAAAGTATTGAAAATAAAGACTTTTTAAAATTTTAAAAGCGTGACTGAAAAATAAAAGTATGGAGGATAAATGATTATGGCAAGATTTAACGAAATTGATTATCAAAATATTATTGGTTATTGGGCTACTAAGATTTTAGGCCCCGTAGATATTATGGATTTGTATGACGCTTATGAAAAAGAGTTTGGTAAGATTGATTGGGATATTCTCTCGAAAGAAAAAAGAGTCCAAATTGGTGATGATAAGTATATTAGACCTCTTAATGCAGAAATGTTTAACAATCTAAATAAACTCATGTCTAAATTTTTATGGCGTGATGTTCGTTACATTGACCGTCCTAAGTCCCCAAAGGAGGAATTTTAATTATGGCGTTATTTATAAATTGTTTCTGTGCCTTTTTTGGCGCTATTCTTGGTGCTGGATTGGCTGTTTGTGTAATTGGTCTTGTGGCTGGCGTTATTAATATGCTGTTGGATAGATGAGCTCAGGAAAGATATTTGAACATGATTTCAAAGAATCTTGTATAAGACAAAATTTGTGGGTATGGAGAATACAAGATACTTATGTGACTGCAAAAAACATTGACCCTAATGCTTATGTACCGTGTTAGCCCGCTGATTTTCTTGTTAAAGATAATGATATAATTTGCTTCTTTGAATTGAAGCATACTGATAATAAGTATATGAGTGTATAGCATGATAATGTTAAAGGTATGATTAAAAAAACTCAAATTGATTAGATGTTGAGACTACAGCGAACAGATGTTCTATGTATTTTGGTTTTACAATTTGGGGAAGATACCTATGCTATGAGGGTACAGGACTTGGTTGATTGTCTTGCTCAGACTGGGAAACATAGTATAAATCCTCTTGATATAGTACAACATGGACGGATTAATGTCCAAAGTGTTAAAAAGAGGACAAGATTGGTTTATAATGTTAAGGGGATTCTTGACAAAATAACAGATTGATGCTATAACATAATCATCTTAAGAAAGGTGGTTGCTATTATGGCTGACGAAAAGAAAGAGAAAGTCTCTCGTAAGGTAGAAAAGGCTGTTTATCCTGAGACTCCTAAGTGTGCAGCGGCTATTGATTTGCAGTATATCAGTGACCATGCTGATGCTGACCCGGCTGTTTTGGATTGGTTTGTGAAGTATCATGAAGCAAATCCTACTGACAAGTTCCCCAAGGTGAGAAAGGCTTATATTGAAGCTTTCCACAAGAGAGCTTTCAAGAAAACGTCTACTAAAACTGTTGGAGCTATGGAAGCACTTTACCAGAGGCTTAAAGCTAAACAATAAATACATTACCCTCCTGAGTGTAAAAGCTTGGGAGGGTTTTACTATGTGCGAAAGGAGATATGAGATATGGGTTAGCGTATTGAAGGACTGACACCTAAAGCTAAACAATTAGCTGAGTATAGGGTTGATAATCCTACGTTGTCTGATTTACAAGTTTCAAAAGATATAGGCATTGACCCTAAAACGATTTATAAGTGGAAGAAGCGTCCAGAATTTCAAGAGTACGAACATGAATTGTGCTTAATTAGATTTAAAGAAGCCCAAAGAATAGCAGTCAGAAAAGCTTATGAATTAGCTGAAAAGGGTAATGCTAAGATGATTGAATATCTCCTGACAAACAATGGATTTAAGATGCCAGACGAACAGAATGTAAATCTTGATGCGGAGATAAGTATTGACTATGGCGATTAAAGTTGAAATGAACTCAGTATTTAAAGAGTTCAACAGGTCAAGACAAAGATATAGGATAGCCGTTGGTAGTGCAGGTTCTGGTAAATCAGTAGATATTGCTACAGATTATATTCTCAAGCTTTCAGATAAAAAATACAAAGGTGCTAATCTCTTGGTTGTTCGTTAGACAGAGACAAGCCACAAGGATAGTACATTTGCTGAGTTATGTTCTGCTATTAATAGATGTGGGCTTGATAGGCTGTGGTCTATTAGAACCTCTCCCTCTCTTTACCTTGAGAACAAAGTTACTGGTAATAGTATTATCTTTAGAGGATTCAGTGATGAAAGAGCAAGAGAGCGTGTTAAATCAATTACTGTGAAACATGGAAAGCTCTGTTGGATTTGGTGTGAAGAAGCTACAGAAATACAAGAGAGTGATGTTGATATACTGGATGACCGTCTAAGAGGTGTGCTTCCTGAGAATCTATATTATCAAGTCACTTTCTCTCTGAATCCTGTTTCTGCAAGCCATTGGATTAAGAAACGCTTTTGGGATTGGGATTCTCCTGATGTGTGCAAATGCCACTCTACTTATCTTGATAATAGATTTATAGACGAATCTTATCATAAGAGAATGAAAAGACGTAAGGAAGTAGACCCGGAAGGTTATAGGGTATATGGCTTGGGCGAATGGGGAGAAATTGGCGGTCTGATTCTTACTAATTATGTTATTCAAGACTTAAATAAAGATTTCTCTTTCTATGACAATGTATTGTACTCTCAGGACTTTGGATACAATCATGCTAATTGTATTCTCGAAGTTGGCTTTAAAGATGATGAAATCTATATACTGAGAGAGTTATATGTGCATGAAAAAGATACAGACGAAATAATAACACTTGCTAATAATATGAATTTTGATAAGCATAAGCGTATGTGGTGTGATAGTGCTGAACCTGATAGAATACAGATGTGGAAGAAAGCTGGTTATTTTGCTACTGGTGTAAAGAAAGAACAAGGTTCTGTAAATGCTTAGATAGATTATCTAAAGCAACACAAAATTCATATTAACGGCTGTTGTTTAAACACAATAAAGGAAATACAACAATGGAAATGGCAGAAAGACAAGACTACAGGACAGTATATAGATTAGCCTGTAGATTTTGAAGATGATGCTATGGCAGCTTTAAGATATTGTGTTGAGGATTATAGAAGAAATACAAAGATTGAGTTCTTTAGTATTGTTGGACTTGGTATTTAAAGGAGCGTGAGAAATGGCAAAGATGGATAATATGCAAGGTGCTATTCTTGGTAGTAGTGGCTATGATAATACCTTTGCACTTACTTTAACTGATGATAATGGTGAGCCTGTTTCAGATGTAAAAGCTATGTTTAAAATGGGAGAGTATAACATTCTTGGTAATTATGATGAAGAGAATGAATGTTATTGGTTTACTATCCCTGCTGAATTAGCTGTTGGCTCCTATATGTATAATGTCACAGTTGATGGCGAAACTCTTCAATTCACTGACAAGATTAGATTTAAGTGAGGCGAATTATGATTACTAAACCTATTAATACAATCAATATTGGATTTAATATCGGTGGAACTTCTCAAACACCTCCTTATGATGGTGAATATGAAGTTACCCCTAAGACATATGATGAACAAACTCTTGAAACAAGAAATAAGAGAATGTTAAAGAATGTGACAATTAAAAAGATTCCTCAATATGAAGTTTCTAACTCTGCTGAGGGATATACACTAATTATTGGAGAGGAGTCTTTAAATGGCTAAATATATTAATAAATTAGTAGTTGGTAATGAAACCAAATTTGACCTGACTGCTGATACTGTTACTGCTGAAAAGCTTTTGAAAGATACTACAGCACATGATAAGTCTGGTGCTCCTATTACTGGTACTTGTACTTATGATGCTGATACTCAAGATGCTACTGTTGCTGTAGCTGAGATTCTTGAGGGTAAGACTGCTTATGCTCGTGGCACTAAACTAACAGGTACTATGCCTAACAAGGGTGCTGTAAGTGGAACTATCTCTGACAAGACCGCCTATACTATTCCCATGGGCTTCCATGATGGTTCTGGTACTGTTTCTATAGACGCTACTGAAAGTGCTAAGATTATTGCTGGTAATATTAAGTCTGGTGTAACTATTCTTGGTGTCGAAGGTAGTTTTGCTGGTGACACTGTTAATGCACAGACTAAATCTGTAATTCCTTCTATGTCTGCTCAGAGTGTTCTTCCAGATGAGGGTTATGATTACTTGTCTCAGGTTGATGTAGCTGCTATTCCTGTAACTTATGCTGATAACAGTGCTGGGGGTCAAACTGTAACTATTGGAGGTTAATAATGGCTGTAAATAAAGTTATTTTAGGTAATGATACACTATTAGACCTTACTGCTGATACTGTAGCTGTAGATAAGCTCCTGAAAGGTTACACAGCACATGATAAGACTGGCGCTTTAATTACTGGTACATATGAAGGTGGTTCAAGTCCTGAGCCTACTGATAATACTGCTGTAATCTTTGCTGATTATGATGGTACCTTGATTGATACTTGGACTAAAGATGAAGTAGCTTCAAAGACTGCTTTACCTACCGTTCCTGTACATTCTGGATTGGTGTTTGAAGGATGGAACTGGACACTTGAAGATATTCAGACTGATACAACTGGTCAGGTAATTACTGTTGGGCCTTATTATCACACTGAGAGTGGATTGACTGAAATTGATATTCACTTGGATATTGGAACAGGTAAAGAAGTACGATTATTTCAAAGTTCAATGGATGTAGAAAAAGATTGGGGAGATGGTGTATTAAATACAGAATACATACACACCTATTCCGAATATGGGGATTATACCATAAAAACACCTATAAAAAACGATTAGTATGGTGATAGAATTATTTTTGCATCTTCGGTTAATATAAACGGTTTATGTATAAAAGAAGTTAGACCGTCTTAGGAAGTAACAAGTTATGTAAATTTGGGCTATCTTACTAACTATACATCAGTAATAATTAATGCTTTAAATGAAGATTCTAAAAGTATGCGAAGTAAGGATTTATATTGGGGATTGAATTATTACGATGGCGTAAAATATGTTACAGTAAAAAATGAAGGTCAAACTGGATGGCCTTCCTCTTCAACCAATCGTAGACGGAAGATTAAATATTTTTACGTTCCATCATCTGTAACTTCAATTGGAAGTTCTGCTTTCTATGGTTGCTCTTCACTTCAAAATATTACAATTCCATCATCTGTAACTTCAATTGGAAGTTCTGCTTTCCGGAGTTGTTCTTCACTTCAAAATATTACAATTCCTGAGAATGTAACTTCAATTGGA
>ERZ808267.167-NODE-167-length-25814-cov-3.307155_pt1 | contig 25814 bp, 23 predicted proteins | sample MGYA00521241_ERZ808267 | MGnify/ENA primary metagenome ERZ808267 (study PRJEB31516, sample SAMN03275592) | gut metagenome | biome: mammalia-associated habitat; material: feces | host: Papio cynocephalus | place: Kenya | collected 2012-07-19 ...
GTTCCTTCACGCTGTCCTGTTCGCTCTGGCTCATGGCGTAGCCGTCCCCGCCGTCGGCAAATACGGTGTCCCCGTTGCCGTAGTCGGGCTTGATGCGCTTCCGCGTCTCGCCGGTCATCGGTCTGCGGTTCGCCGCGTCTCTGGCCTCGATCTCTCCGGCTGTGTTGTAGTACAGCTCGCTCGGCACGCTCCTCTGCGGCTTGTGCAGCTGGTCGTAGTAATTCTCGCGCAGGTCGTAGTATTCGTTGATCTTCTTGTCGAGGCCGCGGCGCTCCGCTTCCTCCCATATCCGGTCATACTCGCGGAGGTCGTCGTCCAGCTCTCCGGCCTTTTCCAGCTGGTCCCGCAGGGCGAGGACCTCTTCGTTCGCCTCGTCGAGCTGAAACTGGATCAGCTTCTCACGCGCTTCCTGGAAGCCTTTCGACTGGATCTGGTCGCCGTTTGTCAGCCTCTCCTCCCAGTATTGCCGGTTGCTGCCCTTGGCAAAGCCCTCGGCGTTCTGGATCGCGTGCTGGATCTCGTGGATCAGCACGTCCTGCGGCGCGTCGCGCAGCTCCTCGCTGATGGTGATTTGGTTCCCCTCGGCGCTGAAGCTCCCCAGCACGCCCTTCGGTGTCTCGTCGAATACGACTCGCACATGACGCAGCTGCGGATAGGCGCGGAACAGTTCCTCGTGGTCGAGAATATCTTCCAGCCTCGCGTTCCCGCGCTCCACGCGCTCGCTCAGCCGGTTCCGCTCGCGGCCCCAGGTCTCGGTCAGGGCGCGCAGTCTCGCCTGCTCTGTGTCCGTCAGCTCGCCGTAGAGCATCTTCTGCTCCAGGCGTTGCTGCTCGGCATACTCCGGATGGTTTCTTCCGAAAAGCGCGTCTCCTGCGCGGTGGTATTCCATCTTGGAATCGTCGATCTCCCAGCGCCACTTTCCGTCCATGCCCTCGTGCCAGCCGGTCGCCTTGCGGATGCTCTCCATGTCGGCACCCGCCGCTTGCATTTCCTGCGCTTCCCGCAGGCTTTCGAGGTTCGCGCCGTTGGCGTTTCTTCCGGCATAGCTGAAGCGCGACGGAGGTCCCGTCTTCCGGTCCGATGCCGCCGAGGTCTCCTTTCGGATGGCGGAGGAGGACCTTTGCGTCTCCTGCGCGGGGGCCTCGCTTCTCCTGCCGTCGATGGCGTTCACAGCTTCCGCGTGGTACTGGCTCGCCGCTTGGCCGAAGCAGTCGATTCCGGCGTAGGCGTCGCCCATGATCTCTTCCCACACATAGAGATCCGCGTCCTCCGGCGTCATGCCCTCGTAATCGTTCGCGGCGCCTTTGTACCTCTCGCGGTATTCCTCGAGGGTATCGCGCCAGCCGTCGCCCGAGGTCTGCACAGCCGCGGCAAAGGCTTCCACGTTTTCCCTCGTTGAGCGAAAATGTGCGATCTCATGCAACCCCAGCTCCGACGCGGTTTTCTTTCGGCTGTCCACGCGCATGACGATCCGGTTCGTTTCCCGCTCCGCGACGCCTGTGATGCTGACCGACGAGCCGCCGCCGTTGACTTGCAGCAGGCCTGTCACCATGACGACCTCGCTGATGCCGGCCTGCTTTGCGGCCGCCTCAACATCCAGCAGCTCCTGGTCCCACGCGCTCCTCGGCAGGACGTGCAACATTTTTGTGTCGGTCCCCAGCGAGACGCCGACCTCTGCCGAGCTGACGAGCGGCTCAAGCGCCGCCGCGTCCTGTCGTGCCTGAATCAGCGCTCCGTTTTCCCTGCGCCGTTCATCGTTTGCTCTTGCGTGATCTCTTCGGACGTTTTCGTGAAGTCGTTCGACGCCTCCGCTTTTCGGCTGTTCGCGTAATTGCGCAGCTCCTCCGGTCCCATCGCCATGAGGTCTCCATCCTCCGTCTCCACCGTATAGATCGCTTTGCGCTCCCACGGCATCGGCACCGCCTTCTTCGGCAGGCTCGGCAGGCTTAATTTCTGTACCATGCGTTGTTCCTCCGTTCTTTTCTTCAATGTCCCACAGCGGCAGCTCCTCGTGGGCCGTCGCCGTTTCCGAAGCACCAGGAATCGCCTGTTTCGCTTCCAGATAGTCTGCGTTCGGCTCGTGGTAGCCGCCGTGGATGTCACGGTAGCCGTTTGAGAGCATATTGTCCAGCATCAGCTCCACGCGCTTCGCCGCGGCAAAATTCTCTTGTCCCTTGTCGTTGATGATGGCAGAGATCGACCGCTCGATGTCCGCATAGCTGATGTCCTCGTCGTCGAGCAGCTTTGCGATGCGCTCGCTTGCTGACCGCTTCATGCGGATGTACTGGTCGTCTCCGGCCCCGTACTCTTTGAGCTTGACGATCCCGCCGCCCTTTTCTGCGTAATTCAGCTCCTCCATCAGATCGGCCGCAGCCTCCCTGTAGAAGGAGTGGACCTCCGGATGGTCGAACTGGAACGCCTTGATTCGGCGCTCGCCGACTGTGTTGCTGTCTCTCTGGTCGATGTGCTCCTCCGCTTTCGGCTGGTAGAGGTCCCCGTTTGCATCGACCGCAAGCTCGCCGCGGTTGAGCCGTTCGGAGATCTCTGCCGCGTTGCCTTCGTTGGCGTATTGCAGAAGGCTCACGCGCTTGCCCTGCGTCAGCGGATCGCTCTTGCTTTTTCCGCCGACGGGCGTTATACTAACTCTGCTCTCCTGCGTGGCTGAAACGCCCAGAGGGGCGACCGTTCCGCCTACTTGTTGGCGGCTATGATCGGCGCCCTGCGCAGGGGAGCTGTTTTGTGCCATCTGTTGATTGCCGATCTCTTCCGAGGTCGGCATCGGTGTATTTTCCGGCGTACCGGCAGCCGGCTCCGGTGCGGTATCCGCCGCGGGATTCTCCGGCTTGCCCACGGACTGCTCGCCTGCCAATGCGTCGAGGATCTGCACGGCCTCGACGGCCTCTTTCGCCTGGATGGAGCCGCTTTCCACGAGACTCCGCATGACGGCGATCTCGTCCTTGACGGTCGCCTGTGCCTTCTGTGCAGCCTCCGGCGTCTTGGCGGTCCGTTGCTCGCTGTATGCCTTTGCGGCTCTGCCGGCCGTCTCCACGGCCAGCTCTGCCTTGACGGCGTTGTACTCCGCGCTGATCTTGGCAAACAGGTCGTTCATCTTCTGCTGCGTCGCGGCGTCCGCCGTGGCGTAGCGGTCCGGATGGTACTGTCTGCCGTACTGCTTGAAGGCTTTCGTCAGATCGTCGAGGTTGTCGATGTCCTTGAAGTATTCGCGCTGTACCTTCTGCGCCGTCGCGCCCTCGGCTTTTCCGCCGAGCGAGGAGGCGAGCGTCCGGCAGAAGAAACCGACCGCCGCCTGGAAGAGCATATCCTTTGCAAGCTCCTCTCCCGAAATAGCAACGTCCTCATAGCTGTCGCCATAAGCGGCAGCTTTTGCATATTCGTTCGTAGCGCTCATGCCGCTGGCGAAGGCGATATCGCTCAAAGCGCCCAGCACATTCTGCGCGATGGCGCTGTTGCCGAGACCGAGCTTGTTCAGCAAGGCTCCGCCGTAGCGGATCGCACCCTTGGCCGCCGCGCCGCCGACGCCCACGCTTGCCGCGCCGCCGATCGCCAGACCTGCACCTGCGAGGGGATTATAGTTTTCCCCCTGCGCCTGCCGGTAGTCGTTCGCCATCGCGCCGCCGGAGGATACGCCGAGCGCCGCCGTTCCCAATCCGGGCAGAATAGCGTTTGCGCCCACGATGCCCGCAAGGTTCATGCCGATCTGGAAGGCGTCGATACCGACCTTTCCGGCCGTCCCAAGCCCTTCTTTTGCCGTCCGGATGTTCTCCGCCGCCTTGGCGCGCTGTGTGTCAGCGATCCCTTCGAGCAGGTCGATGCCCGCGCGATTGCCGCGCGTGATCTCCTCGTTCGTCTTTGGATACGGATTCATCTCGTCGGCGTGCGTGGTGACGCCCGCTTTCTCCTTCGCGTCGCGGTATTCCTTGTCCATTTCCTCCGCGGCCGCCACGAGCGCCGCAAGGAAGCCGGAAGCGTTAGCCCCAAGGTTCTGCGCCGTCCCGCGCACCGTCGCGCCGAGGCGCTTTGCCGCATCCTCGTTGCGCACGATGCTCTGCGAGATCTCCTTGCCGCTCTTATGCTTGCTTCCACGCTCCGCCGGCAGGGAAGAGGAATAGCGCTCCTGCTGCTCCAGGTGGAGCTTTTCGGCGTAATCGTTCGCTTCCTCTACCGTGGAGAATTTGCCGAGGTATTCCCCTGTGTCCCGATAGTGCTGCAAGGTCTCCTCGTCGTTCCGGCTGTGATACGGCGTGCCGTTCCGGTCCCACACGGTCGGCAGCAGCACCTCTTGCCCGTCGATGTTGTAGCTCGTGCTGTCAACGGTCGAAATGCTCCCGTTCGCGTTGCGGTACCGCGGACGGTTGTAGAGGTCGATGTTCCCCGCTCCGTACTGTCCGATGTTCCCGACGGTCCATTTCTGCTCCGCTGCGGTCTGCACAGTCTGCGGCCGCTCGATCTTCGTGATCTTGATTCTGCCGGACGCTTTCCCCTGAGACGATCCCTCTTGATAGGTTTTCGCCGCAGGCGCACTTGTCTGTGCGCCTGCGGTCCCGATTTTTGTGATCTTGATAGCCATATTGTCACCTCGTTAGAACGTGATGTTGAAGCCGCTCGCTTTGAGCCTCCTTGTGATGGTGGCCTTTTCTTCATCCGTGAGGTTTGCCCTGTCAAGGTCCTCTGCCAACGCCTCCGGCGAGTTGTAGCGTCTGCCGTTCCATGTGAAGATTCCTTCGTCCTCGTCGTAGCCCAGCTTGTCGCGGCCGGTCCCGAATCCGGTGTAGCCGTATACCTGCGCGATGTAGTCGTCTGTAAAACCTGCCTTGCGCAGCGTATTGAGCACAGCGTCGGTGAACTGGCCCTCTTTTGCCATTGCCTTCGCGGTTGTCAGACTCATGGTGCTCCCGCCGCCACTGCTGCTCTTCTTTGCGGCCTTCTCGGCTTCCTGCTTGCGGTAGGCGTCCTCCAGAGCCTTGACATATTCGCTGCTGTATCCGCTCTCGCTCACGAGGTTCGCCGAGGGCGAGCCTCCCGCCGCCAGAATGGCGTCCACCTGCCCTCGGATGGAGTCCTGCGCGGTCTGCTGTCTGGATACCTCGTCCAGATAGCGCGCATAGTCGATCTGGTCCTGCCCCTGCACGTCGGCGAGCTGACTGCGCAGCCGGTCGTAATCGTCCGCGTAATTCTGATAGGCGAAGCCGCGGTCGGTGTTGTACTGGCCCAAGCGGTCGAGGTACTTTGCATAGTCCAGCTGCTCCTGCTGATTGACCGCGTTCAGGTCCTTCAGCTTCATGTTGTACTCGTCCAGGTAGCGCTCGTAGGCCTGCTGGTAGAGCGTTGGGATCACGTCGTTCAGCTTGGTCGCGTAATAGTCTCCGGCCTGCGTGGCCGCGTTCACGGCATAGGAGCTTGCCCGTCCGCCGCTCGCGGCGCTCGCCTGCGCCAAAGCATTCGCCGTGGCGCGGTCGCCCTCGCGCAGATAGCTCTTTTTGTAGCTGCTCCATTGCGGATCCGTCTCCTTGCTCCACGAGAAGTCCTCGCGGTCCAGGATGCGGTCCAGCAGGTCCTTCTGCTGCTGCGCGTAGGCGTTCTCATAGGTCGGTGCCTCGTCGTAAGAGAACGAGCCGAAGCTGCCCATCTGATCGAGCAGGTCGTCCGAGCGACGGTTCAGCCTGCTCTCCAGACGGAAGCTGCCGCCGTCCGCGCCGCCGGAATAGTTGCCGTAGCTTTTGCGCAGCTCGTTCGCCGCCTGATTGGCGAGAAGCCGCTGCTCCGCGGTCGTGGCGTTGTTGTAGTCCTTCTTCAGACTCAGCACGCTCAGCCCGAACTCCGGATACTTCTGTGCCAGATTGAGGTCGTCCTGCGAGAACTGCCCCATCAGGCCCGACTGATTCGCCGCGTTCACGAAGTCGTCGTAGGTGTATGCCATCGCTTAATTCCTCCCTTGTGTGGATTTTAATTCCGATCCGCTGTAATACTCCCGCGTCAGGGAGTAGAGCCGGAAGGTGCCCTTGCCCTCCAGCTTCAGCCGGTAGTGGTCGCCGCGCCGCGGCACGATAGGCAGGTAGTAGCTGCGCTTTTTCGCCTCACAGAGCTTTTCGTCCACCTTCAGCCACTCGCCGCCGTCGAACTTGAGGTACACCTGCACCTCGGCGCCCTCCTCCAGCTCCATGCGCAGCTGGAGCTTGCTCACGCCCTTCTTGTTCGGGTCGTTTTCCGTGAAGTCTCCGAACTCGGCGCTCCATGCGACGGTTTCCTCCTCGGTGGATTCCGGCGCGTTCTGCACGTTGCCCGCGATCCACACCTCGCCCTGATCGTTGAGCAGGAAGAGATTTCCGCCGAAGCGGGCAAAGTACCGTGCCTTGATCGCGTCCTCGGTGTGCCACAGGCCCTTCTGCGTGTCGTAGACGTACAGCAGCTCGCCGTCCGGTCCCGTCATGCTGACGTAATACTTCAGCCCGTCGCTGCCGCCGACGGCGTTCTTGAAGCGGTCCACGCCGAACGCCGCGCCCACCGGCTGCGGGATGCCGCCGGAGTAGACCATGACGCCCGCGCGGGAGAGGTAGAAGAGCGTTTCTCCGGCAATAGCGAGGCTTCTGTGGCTTCCGTCCGCTATGCCAAGCGTGGCGCTCCCCATGATCTCAAAATTGCTCGGCAGCGAGCCATAGACCTTGTAGATGTGGTCCTCCTTGAAGAAGATCGGGTAGCCGAGGAAGGAGACGCAGCCGGTAAACTTGCCCGCGCTGCCGGTATCCACCGCGTAGCTGTCCGTATCCAGCCCCTCGAACACGTTCCAGTTGAACGGATCACCCAGCTTCGAGGCGTAGATGGTGGTATCGTCGCAGCCCCACAGCCGGTTTTCGTTTTCGCAGATATAGCGTAGCATAGGAACCGTGCGCCGAACCGTCATGTTTCCGCTCTCGGTGTATGGCGTATCGCCGCTGTCGCCGTCGAGCGTGAAGGCGTATTCGTAGAAGTACATCTTGTCGCCGTCGATCTCGCGGATCACCGGCGTCTTGTTGTTCTCCGCGTGCTTCGTGCAGCCGGAGATCGTCACGGCGTCGCCGGCCTTGAAGTAGGCCGACCAGTCCACGCCCGCGCATTGGATCGTGTTCGCTTCGGCATCCTCCTCAAAGAGCTTGCCGTTCGTGAAGGTCAGGCTTGTCCCGATCCACTCGCTCTCCAGCGAGCCGAACTCGCCCGTGAGCGTGTTGTAGTATTTCTTGTCCGGCAGGATAATGAGATAGGCCCCGAGGGCGCAGAAGGTCTTTTCGCTGTCCTCCACGCTCCCGCGCTCGATGCCGCCGTAGAAGAACTTCGTCCCATCCACCCACGCCAGCGCATCCCACGAGAAAAGGCCGTTGCCCTTTGTGAGCGTCCGGAACAGCCGCCGCTTGCCTCGGCTGGCAAGCAGGGGGTAATAGTCGCTCGTCAGGTTCCTCATGTCCCACAGCTCGCCGTCTCCGGCGCCGAGGTTGTGATTCAGCCCGCCGAATTTGACCTGTGTGCCCTTTCGGATGCCGTCCTGATAGACGATGCTCGGCAGCTTCATTCCGCTCCCTCCTCCCGAAAGACGAGGAAGCCGTCCAGCGCCTCGATCAGCGCGGGCTTGATCTCCGCCGGCGCGGTTACCTCGATAGGCGCGAAGTCGATCTTCGTCTCCGTATTCGCGAGTGCCTTGCGCTTTTTTTCATATTCCTGCGCGCTTCCTCGGAGTGCAAAGCGCCCGTTGCCGGTCATGCGGATGTTGCCGTTCTCGTCCGTTTCCGCGTACTCCTCCACCAGAGCGCGCTCCTCGCGCAGAAAGAAGTCCGTCTCGTCCGCCGTGGCCCGCTTGACCTTCACCACGGCCAGCGCAAGGCCGTAGGGGAGCCTCTGCTGGCTCATTTCCTGCGCGGCGAGGTTGGCGTTGACTGCTTCGATCAGTTTCATGTTCTGCTCCTTTCCAGAGCGCGCACGCGCTCTTCAAGCCGTTGGATCATGTAGGTGTGCAGCGCCGAGAAGTCGGCATAGCGCAGGCCGTACTCGAAGGCATCCGTCTCCGGATTGATTACAAGGCCTGCGAAGTCGCCGTTGGTGAGGCCCGCTTCGCCCAGCGCCTCCTCGACCTCCTGCGCGATGTAGCCGGTGTGCAGCCGCCCGCTCTTTCCGTCCTTCATGCGGAACGAGCACGGCTTCAGCGCACGGAAGAAATCTTCGTACCGGCTCATGTCGTAGTCGATGTCTTTCTTTGCCCGCCGGTCCGAGCGCACGGTCAGCTCCTCCGTCGCATAGCAGCCGCCGGAGCACCAGATGCTCGCGCCGTCGCCGGTCATGCGCGCGCCGGCGTTCGTGGCGATGAAGTAATAGTCCTCGTTGCTGCCCGACAAAATCGCGCCGTAGGTCATGCTCACGCCGTCGCTGCCGTACCCGCACCCCATGTAGCCGTAGCTCCTGCCGCCGGAGGTGAGCGTAAAGCAGTTGGACACGTCCACAAGGTTCGCGCGGATCGTGCCGGTCGTGATGTTGTCCGCGTTGATGATCGTGTAGCGGTTCGACCTCTCCAGGTCGGTGAAGGCCACAAGCCCCGAGAACCAGATGTTCGCGCTGGACACGACGACGCCGTTGCTCATGAGCGAGATGGTAGAGTCCTCGCCGTCGTTGCTCGCTCGCAGCGAAAAGCCGTTCACGGTCTGCTGGAGCGTCGTCACCCGCCCGTCTGTGTTCGAGATGCGCGTCGAGAGGGAGGAGGCCGTCTGCTGGAGCGTCGAGATGCTTCCGCTCTGGTCCGCTATCGCGGTCGCCAAGCCCTGCGCGGTCTGCTGGAGCGAGCTGATGTTCCCCTCGTTGTCCGATACCCTCGTCTGAAGGCCCTCCGCTGTGGCTTGCAGCTGCGTGATGTTGCCCTCGCTGTCGCTGATGCGCAGCGCCAGAGCGCCGGCGTCGATGGCGAGCTGAAGGATGCGCTCCTCGTCGTCCTCGATCTTCGCGTAGATCGGCTCGGTGATGGCGTTTTCCCACCGCTCCTTCGCCGTCTTGTTCATGTTCCCGAGATCGAGGTTGTGCAGCGTATAGCGCAGCTGCTCGACCAGCAGGTACATATAGTCCTGGATGCTTGTGACCTTTTCCTCCATCGACTCTTCGCCCGTGAAGGCCGGAAAATTGGTGTCGATGTAGAGCCAGTTGGAAGGCATTTGCTTTCCCCCTTTCCTGAGAAAAAGGACCGGCCGATGGCCGGCCCTTCGTTTATGCGCCGTAGGCTCCTGCGCGGTCGTTGAATACCATCATGCGCAGCATATCCGCCGAGAGGTCCATGTCGGCAGGCAGGCCGTTCTCGTCCTTCACCCCGCCGCCGCGGATGGCTTCCTTGGCGATCAGCTTCAAAACGGTGTCGGCCGCCCACGGGGCCTTCTCGCGGATCTCCTGCATGGTGTTGTATCGCATTTCCTGTTCCTCCGTTTCCTCACTTGGCTCGTTGAGCCGGTTCCAGAACTCTGCCTTCCACTTCGCCGCGTTCTCTCTTCCCGCCCAATACGCGGGGCAGAGCTTGCCGGTCACGTCGAAGTGGCGGATCACATTCTTTTGGGGAATGTTGTACTTCTGCATCAGAGAGCGCGTCAGCGCCAGAGCGGCCTTGACGGTCTCCGGAGCAGGCGCATACACGCCGTTGCGCTCGGTGTCGCACAGCTCGATGCTGATGCTGTTTGTGTTCCGGCAGATGTTGTAGAGCGTCCCGCCGCCCGTCTGCGGACAGGAGGGATATTTCCCGCCGCCGACCGCCCAGGCGGTGTGTAAGTCCGGCACGCTCTGCACGATCTCCTTGTCGTCCACAAAGTAGTGTGCGCTGCTCTTCACCACGGTCGAGGCGTAATACTTCGCGTTGTTCATCGCCGTGTCACCGTCGTTGCCGGTGTAGTGGATGACAATGTACCGGATGGCCTGTGCGTTCCGTGCAGGGCCATAGTTCCCTGCATTGGCGCGCAGCTGCTTAATCTCCATTGCAGTTCTCCTTTTTGTAAGCCGCCGTGGAAATGCCGATCAGCGTACCGATGAACGCAATGACTGCGTTGATGGTCGTGCTGACCTCCTGCGCATACGGCCAGCCCCACACGCCCGCAAGGACGTTATAGAGTACCGCCAGCGCAGGCAGCGCAATGAGCGCCAGCCACTTCAGCACGTCGTAGACTTTATTATTCAGCTCAAATTCCATGGTCTGTTTCCTTTCCGGACGCCGCTGCGTCCTTTCGTGTCGTTCGTTCCTTCAAAACCGTGCGCAGGCATAGGAAGAGTAATTCCCCACCGAAAAAGCCGAGGATCACCGCCAAAAGGCCTGTTGCGTCATTCCCCGTGCGAGAGAGGATGCGCAGCGCATAGTAGCTCGCGCCGCTCGCAAAGGCAATGCACCAGATCACCACCAGCTTTGCGAACAGGTGCGGGATCTTCCGCCGCCGCTTCATGTGTCCAAAATGGCGTGGACGCCCTGCTTTGCCAGAAATTCCTTCTGCTTGTGCTTCACGCCCGCGGCATAATCAAGCGCCGCGTGCATATCGCCGTTGCAATGGGCGTCGGGGATGCGCTGCACCGCTCTTGCCGTGGCCTCGGCCAATGCGACCGCCGCCCAGGTCCCCTCGATCAGGCACAGCAGCAGCTTCTCCTGCCCCTCCTGCTGTTCGCTGAGCTTTTCGCGCTCCTTCTTGTCCTTCTTCCGGTCTCGGGCCGCCACGGCCTCAATCAGGGCCACGATCACGACGGCCGCGGCAGAGATCAGCTCTCCGCTCATGCCGTCACCTCCGTCCATTGGCTCACCCCAGGCTCCCACACGTTGCCGTCCGTGTCGCTCGTCCACTTCTTGCCGTTGTGCGTCACCCTCGCGTCCTTCGCGTAGGAATCGTGCGCGCCGAGCGGCCGGCTCCACGCGGGCCACTCCTCGCTCGGATCGCTCGCCTTTACCCACAAAGAGGTGGTGTAGCTCGGCTCCCAGCTCGCCTGCGAGGTGTGGTCCTGCAGGCAGCGGTAGAGCTTGCCCTTGAACGTGCGGTATTGCCCCGTCTTGTAGGCGACGGGATAGGCCCACTCCGGAAACAGCGCCATGTGCTCGCCGGCCGTGGCGTCGTCCAGGTCTCCCTTCTCCGCCATCGTCACGAAGGCGATCTCGCTGGCCTCCCTGGTCTGTGCCATTTCCGCGCGCATCTGCTGCGTGATCTCCGTGTAGCGGTAGTGGTCTGTGATGCGGTAGAGGTCGAATTTCTTCTCCTCGTTCTCCATCGACCGGTATTTTTCGACGATGCGGAACCGGTCGCAGATCACGCTGTCGTCGTACACCCTGCGCACCTCGATATAGCCCTCAAGGTCGCTGTGTGCGTCGCCCACGGTCTTGAGGTTCTCCACCTCCGCGCCGTTCAGGCGGTCTGTGCCAAAGATATATTCCATCTTCGACGCTCCTTTCTCATGTACTCTCTTACGACTTGCTTCATCATTTTCTGTGTTCCCTTGCGCACAAGCCTCCGGTAGAGGTGTACGCTGCTGCAGTGCTTGAGCTGTCCCAGGCGGGACAATAGCCCGAACGCGAGTGATACGGGAATCCGCGTCCCGCGCGCGAGCTTCCGCCGCAGGCTGTGCAGCTGCCGCGTCATGCGCAGCAGGTTGCGCTTGCGCAGGTAGGTATAGCCTCTCCCGAAGCGGTAGCCGAGCGCGGTCGGCATCCGGTCCGCCGTGCGGAACTTTTGCCAGTCGCCCTTGATCGTCAGGCCGTGCTCTCCCAGCCGGCCCTCGATCAGCTTGATCGCGCGGTCCAGCTGCCGCTTGCTGCGTGCATATAGCGTGAAGTTGTCCATGTAGCGCAGGTAGTGCGTCACCTCCGGTCCTCGCTCACGCAGCGCGTGGTCGAGCGGCTGGAGCGTGGTGTTGGCGAACCATTGGCTGAAGTACGCGCCGATCATCACGCCGTCGCGCATCACGCGCTCGGCAAGGTCTAAGACGCGGTGGTCCTTCACCAGCTGCCGCAGCCGTGCCATCACGACCTCCGGCTTCAGGCTGTCGTAGAAGTGCCGGATGTCCAGCTGCGCGCACCATCGCGTGCCCTTCGGATCGTCTCGGTGCCACTTCTTCATGGCTCTCACGCCGTAGTGGATGCCCCTGCCGCGGATGCTTCCGCAGCAATACGGGTCCATGCCGCGCATCATCGACCGTTGCAGGGCCTGCACCAGAGCGTGGTGGACGTACTGGTCGGGCCACAGCTTCGGCTCGTAGATGTCTCTCCACTTGCCCGCGCTCTTGTCCCACCGCCGCTTCTTTCGTGCCGGTGACGGCTCAAAGCCGGTCACGATGATCGCGCGCAATGCCTCGATGCTGCCCGCGCGGTCCGCCTCCACCCGCTGCACGGTCTTGTCCGGCCGGTGCCGCGGCCGCCAGCGGTGCGTGGCGTTCACCTCGTCGATGGCATTGCCGAGGTTCTCGTCGCTGATTAAATAGTCAAATAGATGGTTGACTCGTTTCACGGGATATACTCTCCTTCTCCTTGTTGCCTCGCGGTCTTTCCAGCGTCCTTTCGGATGTACTAAACCGCGTCCCTTCGGCATCGTTCTTCACCAAGAGGTGCGCGACTATCCCGCCCATCTATGCAAAGCCGTGGGAACGGCCTTACGGAGAAGTGAGCGGACTGCCTGAGTCCATTTGCAAGGTGACGGCACCCGATGTTCGCGTTCGCGTTCGAGGCGGCGTTGTTGCCGTTGAGGTAGAACGCGCCGTGGTTCTGGTTCTGGTTGTAGTTGCCGCCGACGTGCAGCACAACGCCCGAGGCGTTGTAGTTGCAGTAGTCGTCCAGGACCGGATACCCATAGCAGGAACACCGACTACTGGCGGGATAGCCCCAAATTTCGACCGCCGGCGCCGACTGACGCCGGCGGTCTTTCGCTCTTTTGTGATATTGTTCTGTGTTGGACTGCCTTATGCAAAGGGGGCTGCGGCCCCCTCTGCACTCCCCTTTAGGGGAGTTTTTGGAGACGGCACCCGATGCCCGCGTGCGCGTCCGAGGCGGCGTAGTTGCCGTTGAGGTAGAACGCGCCGTGGACCTGGTACTGGCCGTAGCCGCCGCCGACGTGCAGCACAACGCCCGAGGCGTAGTAGTCGCAGTAGTCGCAGACGTAGGTGCTCTCGCTGCCTGCGACCGCCGACGGGTACAATGCGTACTCGAAGCCGGAGACGCTCGGGATGCTCCACGCGCTGATCCAGTTGCTCGAAGTCGGTCTCGTGCCGATGTTCGTGCCGCCGGAGGTGTCGCTGAAGCTGGCGGGGTTCTTGATCGCGTACACCGTTGCACCGTTGAAGTAGATGCCGTCGCACCAGTCGAGCACGTTGGACCACAGGCCCTCGATGTGGCGGTACTGGATGCCCGCGGCATAGGTCGTGCGGCTTGCGGCCGTCGTGCCGGTGTGATAGGTCATGGCGTCCGTCGCGCCCATGTTCTCGGTGCCCGAACTGTTGCCGCAGCCGTAGCCGATCACCTTTTGGCTGTTCCAGTCGGCGTACTCCACGAGGTAGAGCATCATGATCGTCCAGTACATCGCGAAGTCGTACTGCCATACATCGCTCCCGAGTGCGTGGATCGAGCTTCTTGCCGCCGCGCGCGTGATGTTGCCGACGGGCTTCACGCCGCTTGTGCTCTTGTAGGTGCTCGCGCAATGGTAGCGGCCCACATACACATACTCGCGCTCGCCCTTGCCGTCTCCGCGGTCCGCGTGAGCAGGGGAGACGAGGAAGCCCGTCTGTGCCGCGTCGGAGATCTGGAGCTTCATCTGGTTTCCTGTCTTGGTCCACTTGTACCAGTATTTCGGGATCTTGACGAGCTTGCCGCACGTCGCGTCGTCCACGATCTCCATGCCGCTCCACGGCATACAGCTGTCAAAGGGAGAGGAGCCGTTGCCGTTGTTCACCGCCGCAACGGGGTCGGCAAAGCCCGCCGCGTCGTCCGTGCGGCTCCACGCGGTCGTGGCGGCGCCGTCCCAGATCGCGCCGTAGGTCTTGGCATACTTGAGCGTCACGGCGTACTGCTTCACCTGGTCCACCGTCACCGTCTGCGTGTCGCTGCTGCCGTTGAGCGTGCCGGTCACGTTCCAGGTGCCGTAGGAGGGGATGTCGAAGTAGCATACACCCGTCGTCGCGGTCTGCTGGAGCGTGGTCGAGCCGGAGACGACCTTCACGATGGAATTGATCGGCGCCGTCACCTTGATCTGCGGATAAAAGGCTGTGCCGCCGGTCGGACCCGTGGCGCCCGTGGGTCCGGTCGGACCCGTGGGACCCGTCGCCCCCTTCGCGCCGTCTGCGCCCTTTGCGCCGTCCGCGCCCTGCGTTCCCGTGGGGCCGGTCGGACCGGTCGGACCGGTCGGACCGGTGGGGCCGGTCGCGCCCTTGGCGCCATCCTTGCCCGTGGGACCGGTGGGGCCGACGTTGCCCTGTGCGCCGCCTGGGCCGGTGGGGCCGACGTTGCCCTGTGCGCCCGTGGGACCTGTGGGACCCGTCGCGCCGGTCGCGCCCTTGGCGCCCGCGTCGCCCTTGGACCCCGCAGGGCCGGTGGGACCTTGCTGAAGGACGAAGTTGAAAACAGCCTGCTGCTGTGAACCCGCGTTCGTCACGCTCGGTGATCCCGTCGGGCCGACGCTCGTGACCGTGCCGATCTCGACCGTTGCCGCAACGCCCTGTGCTCCTGCCGCGCCCTGCGCGCCGGTAGGGCCGGTGGGGCCGGTGGGGCCGGTCGGGCCGGTGGGACCCGTGGGACCTTTTGCGCCCTGCAGGGGGCCGTTGTTGATGAACTGGCTCGTGATGCCGTCGAAGATGTAGATGTCGTAAGGCTCCGCCGAGCCGACGCCGTAGGCGTCGCCCGCCGATGCCGTGGCTTTCTTTGCGCTGTCCAGCGCCGCCTTCGTGGCGTAATAGCCGAGCACGGTGAAGCCTGCGCCGGTGTCGCCCTTGCTGCCGGTCGGTCCGGTCGGTCCTGTCGGGCCTGTCGGGCCGGTAGGACCGGTAGGACCGGTGGGGCCTTTTGGTCCGGTCTCGCCCTTGCCGGTGGGACCGGTGGGACCCTGTGCGCCCGTTGGTCCGGTCGGACCGGTTGGGCCTTCCGGACCGGTTGGGCCTTCGGGACCCTGGCTGCCCTGCGCGCCCTGCTTGCCCTCGGGACCCGCCGGACCGACGGGACCTTGCGATCCGGTCTGTCCCTGCGGGCCTTCGGGACCCTGCGAACCGGTAGGGCCGGTAGGACCGGTCGGGCCGGTAGGGCCGGTAGGACCGGTCTCGCCTCTGCCGGTTGGACCGGTGGGACCTTCGGGGCCGACGGGGCCTTGCGGACCCGTGGGACCCTCGGGGCCGAGCTGCCCCTGCGGGCCTTCGGGACCCTGCGGGCCGGTCGGACCCATCACCTGCAGGCTGTCCCAGTCGTTCTTTTCCACGTTCCACCAGTAGGCGAGGTAGTCCGTCTCGGTGCCGACCTTGTAGCAGTCGCCCTCGTTGCCGGTCGGATGCGCCGCGCGCAGCGCCTCCTCCGTCGGATAGGTGCCGAGGAAAATGAGGCCGCTGCCCTGCGGACCGGTGGGACCGCGCAGGCTCTTGAGCCACTCTTCCTCCGTTCCGGTAAAGCCTCGCTTGACGGCGAGGCCGTATGCCGTGATGTAATACGGGGGGTTCTCGTACATTGCTTATGCCTCCTTCTTGTATCCCTGCACCGGATCGTAGGTGCCCGCGAACCAGCGCAGGAAATTCCCGTATGCGTTGTTGTAGAGCTGGAGGGAGTTCTGGTACTTGTTGTACTCGCCGTTCTCCGCGTCGATCTTCGCTTCGAGGTAGAGCACATACAGCTCGTCGTAGGGCGGCCTCACCAGCAGCTCCGTGTCCAGTCCCGCCGGATAGGGATAATCGAATTGCTCCGTCTCCGCCGGTGCCATGAGGAACACATCCGCTGCGATCTGGCCCTCCAGCGAGGCCAGCCACGCAAACTTCAGCTCCTCTTCAAAGGCGTTCGGCTTGGCAAGGTCCGTCCGCCGGATCGCGTCCTTGATCTTCATGCTTCTCCCAGCCTTTCTTGGAATAGCCGCAGATTTGCCTCGATCCGCTCGCTCCGGCACAGCGTGAGGGCCATGTCGGCCGCCTCCGCCGCGCCGTGGATGTCGCCCGTGTGCCACAGCCCGATGGAGAGAAGGTCCCACGGCGCCGCGCCCCATGCCTCCGCCTCGTTGATGGCGCTCCGGCTCTTTGTGGTGATGTGCAGCGCCCTCCGGCCGTAGTAGACGACGCCCTCCCAGTTTTCCGCATGGTAGGCGGCCTTCTCGGCCTCGTACCAGTTTTCGCGCTGCTCGGGCACTTCCGCGATGGCGCGCATCGCCCAGCACATCGCGCTCCGCTTGTCGCCCAGCGCGTGCATACACGCCGAGAGATAGCGCATGGACGCGGCTCTTTCCTCGTCCCACACCGCGGAGGGCAGCGCGAGGTGCCTTTTCAGCTCCTCTGCGGCCTTTTGGAACATCCCGCGGTAAAGATACTCCCTGCCGAGATAATGCGCACAGCGCGCGTCCTGCGGTGCTTCCTGTGCCGCCAGCTCCAGCAGCGGAAGATACTGTGCGCGGCTCTTGCGCTCGTCGGGCAGGTGCTCCGCCGCCATGCCCTCCACGTTCACACAGCGGAAGAAGGGCCTGCCGTCCGCCGGAACGAGGACCTCATGCACTGGGTACTTCCACGTCGCGCACTTTGGCCGGTGGATCTTCTCGCGCAGAAAGGCCGTGCCTTCGCTTCCGTCCGCGTTGCGTCCTCGGTCCACGCTTTTTCCAATGCTGCGCGCCACCCGGGCAGCAGCACCTCGTCGAGATCCACGCACACGCAGAGGTCTGTGTCGTGCGGGATCAGCAGCATGGACAGGTTGCGCGCCACGTCGAAGCGCCACGGCTCGACGGTCGTCTGACGGACGATCACGCCGCGGTCGGAGAGCTTTTCCACGGTCCGGTCGGTCGATCCGGTGTCCAGCACCGCGATGTAGTCCGCCTCCGCCGCCGCGTCGCAGAAGCGGTCCACGAACGGCTCTTCGTTTCTGGCGATGGCATAAATGCAGATCTTGTGCTTCATGGTTGCCTCCAAAAGAGAGAGGGCAGGGCGCTGCGCCCCGCCCTCTCCGGTCGTATCAGGTTGCCTTGCCGGTGGCGAGCTGCTTCACCAGCTTGTTGTGCTTGGCCTTCAGCTCGTTCACAAGCGTCACGACGGCATCGAACTCGGCCTTGGTCGGAGCCGTTCCGGCCGCGGCAGCGGCATCCGCCGCCGTGACCTTGAAATCGGCCTCCTTCATGCCGCCGTTCTTCGTCGCGCCGTGGACCTCAAGGTCGCCCAGGACCTCAAGGTTCTGAAGTCTCGTCGCGTTCTCCATGCGGCACCTCCGTTAAGGAAGCTCGTTGCCGCTTGCGATGCCGCCCGCGGCAAACGCGCGCCAGTCGTTGAAGGTGGCATTGAAGCGGGAGCGGCCGCGCCACACGTTCGCGTCGGTGTTCTCGTCGATGGTCGAGCGCACCGCGAGCTGGATGCGGTCATTCCACACCGCGCCGCCGTAGGTCTTGTTGTACTTGCTGTCGAGCAGCAGCCAGGGCTTCGTGCCGGCCGTGATGAACTGGTTGAGGTAGCTCCACACGATCACGGTCCAGCGGCCGTACTGGTAGTTGAAGGCGTTGTTGGCCGTCACGGGGTCCTTGTCCGCGCCGATGGCCGCGAATACCGCCTTCTTCAGATCCGCGTTCTCGGGGATTACGATGGTGTCGGGTGCCACGTCGAGGATCTCGTCGTTGTCGCCGCGGAACAGGTGCATCGCGCTCTCCAGCTTGCCGAGCGCGTCCACGCTGAACTCGTCCTTGAAGCTGTTGCACTGGTTGTCGCCGGCGACCTTCGGGGGATGCGCCGTGTGGAACAGCGTCACGCCGTCCGCCGCGTTGATGTCAAAGCTCTTGCCGTGGTACTGCGCCGTGGCATTTCCGCGGATGGCGTTGCCCAGCAGAGCCGCGCCGAACATCTCGCGCGTGCGGTTGTAGCCGGTGAGGAAGGCGGCAGGCTGCTTCTTGAGGTCCATGAGCTTGGAGTCCTCGATCATCTCCGCGGAGATGGCGAAGGAGTCCTTCCAGGTGTCATAGACCAGCAGCTTGCGGTAGCCCTCCTGCATACCGTCCGCGGGATACGCACCGTTCTCGCCGACCGGCTCGAAGCCGCTCATGGCGGTCATGGTGGTGAGCATATCGCCGTAGTTGTCGGAGGTACCCATCAGGAACAGGTCCTTCAGGACGCTCTGCTGCTCGAACTGCTCGCCGCGCTGTTCAAGGAACATACGGATCGGCGCCTGACACTTGCCGTATACGGAGTCGTTCAGGCCCGAGCCTTCGGAAAATACGATCTTCATAGTCTGTTCTCCTTTCCTGGCTTAGAAGCGGACGTGGACGGTGCCGCCCGTGCCGCTCTTGGCCTTGTCGTCGAAGTCCACGATCTCGGCGACGCCGCCGGTCGTGGTCGCGGTCACCTGCAAACCGTCGGTGTGCAGCGTGACCTTCTGGCCGATCTTCGCGCTGGAAAATGCGGCGCTGTTGGTCGTTTCATAAATGCGGTCCTTGTCCACGCGGACAACGGGGATGATCGTGCCCGCCGTGACCGCCGCATCCGCATCCTTCATGCAGATGTAGGTCGGCGCGGTGGTGCCGGTCGCAAGTGCGAGCAGGCCGTTCGTCAGAACGAGCGCAAGGCCCGCCTTCGGCGTGATCGCACTTGCCGGGAGATACTCAAACGGAGTGACCGCCCCGTGGTCGGACTGATCGGGAAAGAAACCCTTCATGGTTTTTTAACCTCCTGTTTTCTTTTTCATGTAGGCTTGCACCTGTGCCTCGGTGCAGTCCGGATTGAACAGGCGGAACATCGCCATGTCCTCCGCCGAAACGCTCGGCTGTGCGTCAGAGCGCCCCGTGCCGGAGGCGGTGAGATGGTCCTTGCTCCTCGCGTTGGCGAGGGCCTGCTGGCGTCCGGCTTCTGCCATCCTGGCTTCGCGCTCGCCTCTGGTTGCAAGGTAATAGGCGTCGAGGTAGTTGTTGCCTCGTTTCACATACTCGTAAAACTCCTTGGCCTTCGGCATCGTGAGCAGGTCGCGCACGGTCTTGATGCTCGGATCGAGCTTTCCGATCTCGCTGATCTGCTCGTTGATCTCAGCCTGGGCCTTCGCTTCCTCGGCCGCCCGTTCGGCTTCTTCGCTGCGGCGAAGGATCTCCTCCGCCTTCTGTACGGCAGGGCTTTTCTGGATCGCAGCATCCAGGCTTTCCGGCGTCAGCCGTCCGGCCTTGAGGTCCTCCTGCAGCTTGGCGGCGTCATACGACTCCTTCCAGCCGCGGAACTCCTCAATGTTGCGGATCGGCTCGCCCGTGATGGTGTTCTTCAGGCCGGCCTTGGAGAAAAAGTCGTCCATTTCCGCTTTGGACCTCTGCTGTTCCTCCTCGCGTGCCTTCTGCACGGCCGCGTCGATGGCGGCCTGCTGCTCCTCACGGCGGCGCTGTGCCGCCATTTCGCGGCGCTGCTCCTCGGTCTGCTGTCCTGCCTGCGCGCTTGCCTTCGGCTCGCCCTGCGGCTCCTGTGCCGCCTGCGCGCCCGTCGGCTCCTGCGCCTCGGTCCCTCCCTCTGCCGGTTCGGCGGTCTCCGGCTCTCTCGCGCCTTCTTCGGTCGGTCCCTGCGCCGCCTTTGCCGGATCGGCGATCTCCGGCTCTTTCGCGCCTACGCCCAAGGCGTCGCAAAGCTGCTGTTCGGTGAAGCTCATATACTTCTCCTGCGTCCTTTCGGACGGTGGATTTTCCCGCTATTCCATGCGATTTGTGCGGCCCTCCGGCCGCGTGGGTCTTACTTCTTGCCGCTGCGGAGGTCGCCGCCCGTCTTGACCGTGCCCTTCTTGGCGTCCGTGGTCTGCTTGGGAGCCTTGACGACCTGTGTGCCGCCGTTCTTGATCTTGCCGGCGTAGCCGTTGTCCTGCATGACGCATCCTCCTTTCCTCTGTCGTCGCGGCGTGCTGCCGCGCGATCTATCAAACGCGCGTCCGCGTATTGACCTCATTCAGCGCGTCCTGCCGCGCCTGCGCCTCGACCTGCTGTACGGCCTGCGCCTGCTGCATTTGCATCTGCATCTGCATTTGCTGGGCCTGCATCTGCTGCTCGCGCGAGAGCTTCTCTTCGAGATACTTCTTCGTGCTCGCGGCCCCTGGGTAGTGCAGCTCCTCCATCTTCGACCAGAACAGGATGAGCGTTTCGGTCTGGCCGGGATCGCCGAAGGCTCCGGTCTGAAGGTTCTGCCGTGTCTCCTGCCACATCGCCTCGCGGTTCGAGGCCAGCGGAGCCGAGGTGTCGCAGCTGAAGAGGAACTGGTCGTTCCAATGCCAGCCGCCGTCGGCGTCCTGCTCCAGAAAGTCGTAACGGTTGAACTCCTCGTACACCGTCTCGCCGCGGCTGTCCTTGTAGGTCACGCTGCGCGGCTCGTCCGAGTAGGCGAGGGCATACTTGAACATCATCTCGAAAAGCTCCGCGTAGGCCGCGTCCTTCATCACGCGCTTGCTCTCCAGTCGGCCCGCCGCCTGCGCAGCTGAGAACTCCTTGGCCTTGCCGCTCGTCGCGGTGGAGTCCTGCCGGCCCTGAAAGCTGTCCGTGATGCCGAGGATCTGCCGCGCCTCCTCGTAGACGTTGGCAAGGTAGAGCAGCTCGTACTGAAGGTCGCCCTTGAAGTCGTAGACGCCGATGAGCGCCTTGTCCGCAGGCGAGCCGATGTACCAGCGCTCGCCATCCTCGGGATCGGTGCGCAGCGTCGCATTGTCCGGCAGCGTGATCCTCGTGCCTGCCTTCACGAGCCGGTCGATGATCTTCTGCTCGATGCGGTTGATGGTGTTCTGCTGGTCCGCGATCACGTCAACATCGCTGTTGCCGAGGAGCTTGCCGTAAACGCTCACGCTCTTCTGTAAAACGATGGGGTAGAGGTCCGGCTTGTAGAACGGCACCATCGTCGGCTTCATCACCGGATTTCCGTATTCGTCCAGCCCAGGCGCCGCGCCGTCGATGTGATTGCCGAGCGCCGTTTCGACCGGCAGAAGGATCTGCTCGTATTCCTGCTCCTTCGTCGTCCAGTCGTCCGCGCCGCACCACGGGCACGGTCCGCCGTCGTAGCGCTCCGGCTTCGGCTCCTGCGCGTCCACGGGGATCGCGTCCAGCGGCACGCCGCCGGCCATCTCCTCGGCCATCAGCCCGCCCGCGATCTCCTGCTCAGAAAGCTCCTGCGGGATCAATCCGCCGGCGAAGCCCCGCATGGGATCGGGCAGCAGGTTTCCCTCCTGCGTCTCCGCGCCGAGCACCTGCCCGCGCAGCGGCCGGACCCTGCCGCACTTCTTGCAGATCGGCTGACGCCGCGCCTGATAGTCCGTCAGGTCCAAAAGCTCGATATCGTTCACCCATTCGTAGCGGTTGATGCCGCCGCGCTCGTTGATCTCGAAGCCGATGTAGAGCGTCAGGCTGTCGTCGGTCTGGCTCTCGCCGTCCGCCGAGCGGATGTCCGGCTCGCTCTCGCCCTCGTCCGTGAGGTCCACGCCGTACTTCCGCCGGATGGCGTCCTTCGTCGTCGGCATCTTCGTGATGAACCAGTCCATGTCGCGGATGCCGGTATAAACACCGGGCTGCGGGCCGAACTGCTTCGGATGCAGCAGCGTCACCGCGATCTCGCCCACGGTGGAGTGCGTGCGCTTCGTGTTGTCCCACTCCACCAGGAAGCCTGTGCCGCCCTGAATAGGCACCGTGCGCTCGGCCATGTCGTTGATCGTCTCAAAGGGCAGGCGGTCCAGCTCGTTGCGCAGGAAGTGCTCGATGATGTTGGCGAGCCGTTCGTCCTTCTTCCGCCGCGGCGTTACCTTCGGCTGCGGGATGGTCGAGGAGACCTGGCTTTCGATGTTCTCGAAGATGATGTTGCGCACATGGCTCGTTTTCTTCGGCTGCCCGTTGCGCTTCGTGTCGCCCTCGACGAGTGGGGAGAGTGTGCGGTCGCCGTTGTAGAGCTTCTCGCGCTTGTCCATGTCGTCTACTTCGCTTTTCCACTCGTTGTCGCTCTGCTGCAATCTCTCTTGCCAGCGTGCGAGCTTTTCGCTGATCTTCCTTTCCATGCTTTCCTCCTATTCCGGTCTGCCCCACAGGCGGATCATCGCTTCGCGCTCCGCCGGCGTGGCCTTGTTGTAGTCGTCCCATAGGTCCTTCGACCATCTCACGCCCTGTCCCCTCGGCCGCTTGACCTCCATCGTCTGCTGCGGCCGGATGTAGTGCGCGATGGCGAGGGCCAGCACACAGTCGTCGTGCGCGCCGCTCTCGGCCTCGCCCTGCAGGTCCTTCTCCCGCCGCACGAAGGTGAGCATCTCCAGAAGCGTGTCGCGGTCGTTGATGCTCGCCATACTCTCGCGCAAAACGCGGATCAGCTCCGAGAGGATCACCGGCCGCGTGGTCCGGTTCGTCTGGAAGCCGTAGGCCTGCTTGATCCGTCCGGTGTAGTCGTCCTCCACCTCGCGGACGTAGAGCTTCGGGTAGCCCATCAGGGCGAGCAGCTTGACGGGGTAGGTGGAGAAGTTGGTCTCGATGCCGAGTAGGGCGTCGTTGTAATAGCGCCCGAGGCAGTACATCTGCCGCGCGTAGGTGTCCTCGTCGTAGCGATGGCGCAGCACGCACACCTGTCGGCCCGTGATGTTGTCGAGTACCTGCCCGACGAAATAATCGCTTCCGTCGCCCGCCGTGTCGCCGCCGACGACGTAGGGCCTGCCCTCGGTCGGCTCGGCGTAGAGGATAACGGGGCCGTTCTCGTCGTCCTCCCAATGCCACTCGCTGACGTGGATATCGTCGGGGGCGAGCGTATAGGCGAAATAGCCGCGCTTGCGCCAGCCCTGCCCTTCGACGTAGGCGAGCCGCTCGGCGACCGCCTTGCCGTTGAATACCGTCTTTCCGGTCACGCCCCATTGACCGAGGCAGTAGACCATGTAGTAATACTCGTCCGTCTCACGGAAGGCTTCGAGCGTGATGCGCGCCTCCGGCGTGAGGAAGCGATTGTCCTTGTAGGTGCTCTCGTGGACCGTTGCGCGCGGGTCCTTCGTGTCGAAGAAACGCTTTTTGAGCCAATGCGTGATCGAGATCGGGTTGAACGTCAGGATCATCTGGAGGTAGAAGGGGAACTCCGTGCGGAGTCGGATGTCGAGCTGGTTGAAGTCACCCTCCTCCAGCTCGCTCGCCTCCTCGATCCAGATGCCCGTGATGTCGAAGATGGATTTGAGCTTCTCCACGTCGTCGAGACCCGCAAACAGGATCTCGCTGCCGTTTTTGAAGCGGATATACATATCGCTGCCCTTGCCCTTTGGGATAAAGGCGATCTGGTCGGCGTAGTATTCGTATGCCTGCTTCTTGAGCTGCTCGAAGCAGCTCTCGCGCAGCGTCTTTGCGACCTTTCGCACCACCAGATAGCGGTGCCCCGGCTCATTCGTGACGCGCTCTAAGATCTTGCGGCCGGCGAAGATGGACTTGCCGGAACCGCCGCCGCCCTTGAGCACCAGAAAGCGGTGCTTGTCGAACAGGAGAGGGAGAAAGTGCGCGTTGTTCGTCTCGCGCATTTGCTTCCACCACAGCGCCACGTCCAGCTTTTGCTCAAGCGTCGCCATCGTTTTCGCTGAACTCGCGCATCAGCTCCTCCAGCACGCTCTGCCGCTCCTCAAGCGGCATGGAGGCCGCCGTCACGGCCTTCGCCGCTCGGCCGCCCAGCTCGATCTCCTTCTTGTCGTGGTAGCCGTAGTTATTTTGCAGGTCGAATACGATGCCCTTTACGTCCTTGCGCGTGAGCAGCTGTTCCTCCAGCCACGCGCGCATACGCCCCCGCGCGTGCGTTGTCGTGTCGGAAAACTCCGGATGCAGCTCTGTGTCGCAGTAGTCCGCCCAGGTCGAGCGGTGGATGCCGAGGTGCTCGCACAGCCCGCCGACCGTCGGCGGCACGAGGTATTCAAGCACCGTCGCCTGCACGCCGAGACGGTTGAGGACGGGGACTTCCTCGTAGATCACATGGCCGTCGCTGTCCTTGCGCCCCGTGTTCCTTTTCTCCGTGAGCGGGACGAGGCGGGAAATGCTGTCGAAGTAGCCGTTCACGGCTTTTTTCAGCGTGTTCGGCGTGTATTTTCTCGGTCTGCTCATGCCGCAGCCCTCCTTTCCGGCCGCTTTTGCCTCCTCTTTCCGTTACCGTACCAAAAAAGCCGCGTCACGAACCGTCAACTTTTCCAAAATCGGCAGAATTTTTCATCTTCCCTCTTGACAAACGAAAAAAGCAGGCTCCAAGCCTGCTTTCCGGTATGCCGAGGGCGCTCCCGCCGTCAGGGCGCGAGCGTTCCGTGCGTCTTATTCTCTTGCTTTGTCCGGCGGCGCTTCGCCGCGGCGGATCTTTCCGACCTCCGGCACGATGTAGCGGATGTACTGCGGCATCCCAGGCATCCAGCCGGCGCGCAGGAGCAGCTGGCCGCCGCGCGGCACCTGAAGCTCGGCGCCCGAAACGGCGATGCGATCCTTCGGCTGGGGAACGATCAGGTTGCGGCTCGGGGAGTATTTCTTCTCGTTCGGACGGTGGCGCACCTGCGCGAGCAGATAGTGGGCCAGAGGCGTCTGGTCCACCTGATCGTACAGATGCTCGCGGTGCGTGCTGCCCGCGCTCCACTTTTCCAGCGCGATCTCCGCCGCCTCCGCGTTCACGATGATGTGATGATGCACGCGCACCACCTCGCCCGTCTTGCCGTCGAGGTCCGAGGTGAAGGGTATGTAGCGGAAGGGGATGCCGAGCGCCTTGCACGCCCTGCGCGTCCGCTTCGCCCACAGCTTGAGCTGGTGATCCGCCGCCTCGAACAGCTCCTCCTCCGTCCGTTCTCCGGCGCGGAGCTTTTCCAGCGCCTCCTCGGTGTAGCTGAATTGCAGCAGATAGTCCCGCGGCGTGAAGTTTGCATGGATCAATCGCGCCAGCGCCTTCTCCGCGTTCGCCTCGTTGCGCTGCACCTGCTTGATGTCGCTCTTGATCTTCCGCTCCGATTTCGTCGGCTTCTCTCCGGGCACCCAGTATTTGATTTTCTCGCCCACGGCGCCCGCCGTGTACGTTCGGATCACCCAATACCCGTTTGCCATGAAAAACAGCCCTCCATTTTCTCCGAATGGGGAGAATGGTCGTAAACCTAACGCTCTAAGAACTCCGATAACGCGCACGCGCGCGTTATTGATATATGTGTATCCGGTTTTCTATGGAGGAGCTGCCGCACAGCTCCTCCATACAGAACCGGATGGCTCTGTATCCCCGCTCACCAGAATTGCACTGGAGCACCGCTTGCAGCCGGCCCGGCGTCCGGCACGTTCCCTTCGGCGGCGTGATGCTTTGCAGGGGAGGCACATCATATATTATGGAGGAGAAAACAGCCGGCCACCGGCTCATGCACCGGTAACGAAAAGGCCGGCAGATCAGAGTTTCTGTGGAAAACTTTCATAATACCGCCGCACGGCTCGCTCCAGCGTGGAGCGAGAGAGGAAGTGCTTCATGCACACGGCCGTCGCGCCGGCGTCCGTCGTCACGAACTCGAAGAGCGCCCGGTAGTGCTCGCCGCCGCATTGCAGGCACAGGTTCAGCAGCTTCCGCTGCTGCTCCTCCGTCAGCTCGCGGTAGAGGCGCGAGGCGAAGTAGATATACCCCTGCCGCTCATAGCTCACCGGCACGCTTTTCTTGTATCGGAACATTTGCTCACTTCCTCTCTCGCCGTC
>ERZ808267.168-NODE-168-length-25761-cov-12.938380_pt1 | contig 25761 bp, 30 predicted proteins | sample MGYA00521241_ERZ808267 | MGnify/ENA primary metagenome ERZ808267 (study PRJEB31516, sample SAMN03275592) | gut metagenome | biome: mammalia-associated habitat; material: feces | host: Papio cynocephalus | place: Kenya | collected 2012-07-19 ...
CCCCCCCCCAAAAAAGCGCAGTTAGCTATTTTTCGTTTCTTTTATATCATCTTCAACCGCCCTATACGTTCCGTTCTTGATCCGATAGTCACATACGTTAGATGAGATTCCCTTCAATAGGCATAGCTGGGATTTCGAATCGTATATGGTACCTTCATCATCAATTATTTTTTTTCCAAACTTCGCTCTTACTATCTTACCACCCATCTTACCACCTATCTTACCTCCTTTTGAACGTCCGGACTGCTTCATCTCATCTGGGATCGAATTGAACCTCTCTCTCCGCTCCGCCTTCCGTTCATCCGCCTTGAAAAGGGAATCAGTTTCGAACTGGTCGAGCGCATCCGCGATCTGATTACTTTCGGTTCCTATCGTCCCCTTATAAGAATCTCTTATAGAGAGGATCTTCTTCTCGCGGGCGGCATACGCTTTGAAATTATCCTCCGGGAGTATCCTTTCGGCCAGCAGGCGATACGTATCCTTTGATAAGATAAACTTATCCCATTCGTCATCTGGGATCGACACGACATCGATTATGTCTTCTATTTGTGAGAGAACAGTATCTATGAGCACATCCCTGCGGGAGGATTCCTTTATATTCTTCACGAGCTCTTTATCGACACCATCGATCTTCTCTATCGCGTTCCATCGGTGAAGGAGACCCGAATAGTATATCTTCCCGAGTCCATCCGTTCCGCAGAAGCAGCAATCTACACCTCTTCCTTCATCAGTAAACATATCCTTATAGAACTTCTCGCTTATCGCCCTCTTCAATTTCAATCGGAGCGATCCCAGTGAGATCTCCTTCTCTATAACGTTTCCGTCCTCATCTTCATCCTTCACCTTCACGATATCTTTCTTCACTTCCTTCCTCGTGACATATATGTAACCGATACGCTTCAGTTCTTCGACCAAATAGTCTATTGTAGAGTGAGTACTGTTATATGATTCGATTTCCTCCAATACGGCCTTCCTCTCATCATCGAGGAGCTCGCTGCTATAGTTCACACCGAACAGCTTCTTGATGCCTTCTTCCTTTATCGTCTCATCATAGAAGGATGCCCGAGCCGCCCTGTCTGATACCGATTCTCGATCGTCGCCTGGAGCAATCACACACTTCACGTTCACCTTACATCTACGGAAGCGTCCTATGGACTGGATTATCTCCGAAGGAAGCGTCTCACCCGGAGTGAATGTCGTCAGGACAAGTATCTTGTCATCTGTATTCTTGAAGTTCAATCCGTTATATGCGACTCGTGTTGCTATAGTGACCTTCTTGTTCACCTTCTCATCGGTCTGGAGAGATTTGAAGTCGCCGCTATCCTTCAATTCGCTTTTGATATAGGCTATATTCTCGAGTCCATATATAGGAATCAGATTCTCGAACAGCTTGCGGCTATACCTGTCGGAGAATATCACGACCTTATTATAGTATCTCTCCTTCTCCGCTGCGCGGGCGAAATCAAGAAGTGTGTAATCGACGTTATCGGTATTGATTATCTGGAGGTTGATGACTGGTCTTACCTTCTTATATTCGATCACCCGGCATCCTAATATATCGATTTCACCCAGCGGTGTCGCACTCACGCAAAGAACCCTCACCTCGTTATCATCCTTTATCTTCTGCATCAGAGCCGCGGCGCGGTCACGGAACGACCGGTCGGCGAAAAGGACGTGACTCTCATCTATTATCAGCTGGCGGTCCTTTATCTCATCCCAGTGAGCAACAGCCTGGTCGATCACGATCGTTACAGCTCTATCGGAGGGGATCTTCTCTTTGTTCGTCCCCTTCATCGTACTTACTTCATACAGATTATCGTAAAGTGAGTTCACGCTATTGTATGGAACTATCACGACGGCATTCAATTCATCTGCTATTCCTTTATAGAGAACATCTCTTTCAAACGGCGTTCCTTCATCTTCCTTCCTCACGAACCCATTAATAAGTGTAGTCTTCCCGGTGCCGGTAGGGGCTATCACACAGCTCCTTGTATTCTCCCTCACGAACTCTATTACCTCATCCTTCCGGTCATATATATATTCGCTTTCGGACAGATAATTCTTTCCTTCCGCACACGTTCTCACGGACAGTACTCCTTTCTCCTCGAGCATCCGGAGAGTGTTCCTATACGCTCCTTCATACATAGGCTTCCGGCTGTCGTATACTCTCCGTATCTCATTCTCCCATCCGATGAAAGGGGATCCGTTAGACGAATGCCTTCTCTCGCAGAACGTATCGAGCGTGTCTAATATGAAATTGAAATCATCCTTCACGCGCCGGAGGGTCTCGACGAGCATCCATCTCATCTCGTGTGAATATATTTCCTTCTCCACCTTCACTCCTCTATTGATTTCGACGCATACATCCGGTAAAGCCAGTATCTCTTCCTCTGGCCTTCCATCCGCTACTTTGAAGAACTCTCTATAGCGGGCCCGGAGCTCTCTCTTGTTCGAATCATCCAGCTCGATACAGTAGGCATTATCGTTCCATTGGTAATCACCATAATGTACGAACAGCTTGCTATATGGATTTCTCGACACTTTATCTATCTTGACTTCCTTTCCGAATATCTTCTCATATACGAAACTGAATGAAGCATTCACATATCCGGCTCTCTCTATAAACTCATCTTCATACGATTCCGGAATTGTGAAGAATAGATGCAGGCCGATTCCGTGCGACCCCCCCACATAATACGATGCAGATTTCTGTATGGCTACCAGATTCGGGAGATACTTCACCATCTCATCGAATTTCGAATATATCGAATCTACCTCCTCTCGCGTCTCGAACCCGTCGATATCAATAAAGCAGCAGTTCCATACCACATCCGCGTTCTGTTCACAGAACACCCCGTTCGGATCGGACGGATTGAACTTTCCTGCTATATTAGATTGATAGAAGTATATACCTCCATCTCTATTTTTCTCTTCATATTTGTTACAGGTATTCGAATACTCCAGTGCTTCCCGGAGAGATTCGATCGCGAGGTGATGTCCTCGGGAGGGATTGATTGTCTTGCCGTCTTTGGTGACGCCGATGTGTGAGAAGAAACTCACTATTGATTCGCGCATTCAGAAATAATTATTTTTAACCGCACATTTCTAATTTTAACCCATAATGGAGGGAGGTTAATTACTCCTCCCTCCGGGTCGTTTAGGCGTGAATGCACGAAAGTCGCCTATTCTAATATATAATAAATATTCTTTCAATTAATATCAGTTCGAAAATAATTTCTCTTTCTTATATATAATAATACATCACCGGTCTCTCACTCCTTTCGTCCAGCTCCAGAACTCCTTTCCGTTCACCCACAGGCCCCAGGTGTTCCGATTATAAGCCCAGTTCCGCTTCACCTCGATCGACTTTATATCTTCTCTTGATGGATTCTCCGGGCCGTACTGGAGCGCTTCCTCCCAGAGAAAGTCAATCTCGCTTCCGGAGAGAGACATCCCTTTATGAGAATCTATCAATTCGCGTATCGATGCTGTTATTTCCTTCTTGCTTTTCATATTCTTCAATCTTTATATTAATATAATAAACTCTCCCCGCAGATTCATATGTTAGAACCCGACAGAACCCGACTTTGTGAGCCTCCGGAGACGTTTCTCTCACGTTCAAGAGATCTCCCCGCAGGCTAATATAGTTATACGGGAGACTATTTCTCTTCGAAACGTCGTCCGGAGGTATCGCAATTCTGAAATTCAAACGAAATAGATCGGATTGAATTGATATATTATTATATGAACAAATAAAATCAATTTGAAATGTCAAAGACATCTACATCTACAATTAACGGAAAGGAAATTACCTTCACATCCGCACAGTGCGGTGACGTGGAGTTCGACATCCGCTCCGAACACTTCCGTCTGATCGCAAAAGGAAAATCAAATTATCTCTACGAGCGCTCATCCTCTCTCGAGGTAATAGCATACGAGGTAGTCACCCCTAAAGGAAAAGATAGATTATATCCGGGCGATTCTGATTTCGGCCAGTTCGGCAAGTGCTATTCGCCTGGATTCATATATAATCACCCTGACTACATCAAGCGGAAGCACAGGATCGACTGGGTTTATGGGGTAAATTAACTAAAAGTGATAATGTTTGAGCGTTTTGTTATATCTTTTGCTTCATTTGTTGTATCTGGTATTTTGTTAATCACACTAAATACCGGGTGTTCGGCTACAAAATACATCCCGGTCGAATCCTCATCCCGGGATACGATTACTGTCACTAACACGATCACCTATCGCGACACCTTCATCGTGACCGGCTCACCCGACACTGTTTCGATAGCGACACGGGACACCTCTTCTTTTATTAGGCTCGGAGACGCGGAGAGCGAAGCATCTATTTCTAACGGATTATTATATCACGAGTTACGTTTGGCTCCCCATAAGACCCTCGTGAAGATCCCCACCATCACGATAGAGAAGGAATCGGTTTCGTTCCGGGAGAAGCAGATTCCCTATAAGGTCGAAGTCGAGAAGCGGGTGACACCGGATTGGGCGTACTGGAGTCTCGGTGCGAATCTGATTCTGATAATTCTGATTATCCTCCGGGTGGCAATTAAATTGCGAAGATGATTGATTTCTGGGTATCCGGGAGTATATTAATACATAAGGAAATAAATAACAGAATTATGAAAAGGATTATCACACTCGCAACCTTATTTATCATCACTTCAATATCCGCTTTCGCACAGGATGTGTACTACTGCACTTATACCTTAACTTCAAACTCCGCAACATATAAGTGCTATGTGAATGGCAAGCTCGAAACCGTGATATCCTCAGAGGAAATCCATTCAAATGAGATATCACAATCTCATATCGACGAGCTATCTGAGTCATATGTGAAGTCCGGATGGCTGACTAAATCCGGTGATACATATTTCTATACAGATAAAATTCCCTCCTCAATTAAAGACATAATCAAAAATTGGGATACTCATAATTATATCACATCAGTTGATAACGGGTATATCAACAAGAGACGTTCCATCAAGAAACCAGAATTAAAACTCACCCCAGAAGAAGTAACTGTGAATATAAGGAGATTCGTAAATGCCGGATATATATCAGAATCTGAAGATGGATATTTTGTTGTAATCAAAGGCACAGATATTCTTCACAGGTTTCTATCTGAATACATTAAGTCAGGATACCTCACAGAATCAGAAGGGGCGTATAGAGTTAATAATCAATCGATAAACTAAAAGTATTCTATGACATACTAAAAATATTCCCGGATCGTTTCTGACCCGGGAATCTCTTTTTACTATTTGTTTTATTGCAGAAGCTTCAGCTTTTACCAAGAAGCTTCTTCTACCTTCACTTTCCTCGCGTTCCGGGAGTTCTCGAGATCGGTTTCTGTGATATATACCTTTGTATCACTCACCGCCGCACTCGTCCCAGACTCTATTGTCTGCTGGAGCTGGGCGATATCTGACTGTCCGGTGACGTTAGCCGTATATGTAGGATTGTAAGTCGCCCCCGCTGCCGCGCTCGGCGTCGCACTTGACACTTCACCGCCCCCGATCTTAGTGTTTTTGATCTTCGCCACGTTAGCTATACCGGTAGCCAATACCGCTGCTGACTGTATTCCTCCCAGTATAAAGCTATACGGGGCGGGGATACCACTGTTCAAAGCGCTCGTCCACGCACCCATCACCCCGGAGAGAGTATCTATCGTCGCGACAGCGATCTGAAGTCCTTTCGTCTTCTCGAAGCTATCCTCACCTTCTTCCGTCGTCGCCTCTATAATAGAAATCAGCCCGCTTCCGAGTGACGATATCGCATCCGAATAGGTCTGTATGTTGCCCAGCGTAGCTACTATCTGCTCTTTATCGATCGCCTCGAGACGCTTATTGTGTTCCTTCCGGAGGGCTTCTATCTGCTCGTTCGTATAGCCTTCTCTCTGGAGCCTCGCTTCTTCAATTTGCCATCCGATATTCTCCACCTCTTTTGCCTTCTCGAAGTAAGCCGTACTGTACTGATCGAGATTAGCTAATTGCTCGGAGGAAATTTCAAACAGAGCATCGAGAGGGTTCTTTATCGGTTTGACATCTATCTTCTTTACAGTATCATCGATCTTCTCGTCCACGATCTCTATATCCTCATCCTGGATGTCGATATCGATCGGAAGCTCGATTACCGGGAGTCCTTCTTTATCGACATAGAGATTCGATATAGCGTCGGTGATAGACTTTGATATTTCGTTATTATCGACACTGATAATCGATGAGACATCTATCTTTCCGGAAAGAAGATCGTTTATCTTATTGGTGACGAGTGACTTCAATAAATCAAGATTGTCTCCAGCAGATGCTATTATCTTCACCCATTCGGAATTGAAATCCTTTCCTGCTATAGCAGAGGCTTCGACCAGAGCTTCCCTGAGGGATTCGGTTATAGATGAACGCTTCGATTTGATCTCGTCTTCAAGATCGATTATCTGCTGTATCATCTTCCTATTTGTAATACCTACGTCAGCTGGTATCACCCTATAGACGCCGTTCTTCAGGTTCTCTTCCACCTGGTCACTAAATTCCTTCTGTCTCACTTTCAAATCATACAGCTGTCTATCTAACACATCCAGCCCGCCTGTATCGACGTTCAATCCGGTCTTCAACGTACCCGCAAGCGCAGTTATCTGATCCTTCAGCTGGAGCGCGCCCTTTGATGCATCGAACATACTACCGGATATCCCCTCCGAATCCCTCTCTATATCACCGAACACCTTTCCTATATTCGCTTCGGAGAGACCTTTTATATGTGATGCGAACAGCGAACTGCTCTTTGCTATCTCCCCGAACGCGTCTTTATACTGCTCGAGGAATCTCTTTGGGTCTTCCTTTCCGAATTCCTTATATGCCCGGAGGACCTCGGCAAATTTAGAATAGGCGTTCACGTACTCATCGACGGCTGATTCGTTTATCTTCTTTCCTCTCTCGATCTGATCGTTAAGAAGCCGCTGCTGGAGCTCCGCGTCGGCTGTCGCACTCTTCAATCCGAACAGCTTTGTTATCCAGTTGCCTATCCCCTCGACTACTTTCGCTATCCCGGTAGCGATCTTCTCTATAATATCGGAGAAGACCTTTAGTATCGGCTCGAATGCCTTAGTCGCTTTAGAGAGAGCATCCATCGCCCGGTCGTTTTTCTTTATAGCGGTAACGAGCGTTCCTAACACAGTCACGACCCCGGTGAGTACTATTCCTATAGGGTTCTTCAATAGAGCTTTGAACGCCTTGCCCATCTTTGTTACACCCTCGATCACGTTCTTCGATCCCGGGACTATCCGATCGAGTCCTTCCGATACGTCACCGAGTCCTTCCTTGAACTGCTCTCCGGCTTTCTTGAACGAACCGAGATTGACGGACACCTGGTCCAGACCTTCCGCGGCGCCTTCGGCTGATGATTTGATATCGGACAGAGCTCCCGACGCATCATCTTCGATAGTGATTACTCTTTTGATTTCCTCTGATGCCATATGAATACAATAATTTTAATTCAATTTATATTTATCAATAAATAGTTATTACTCAAATAGTTAATTAGTTAGTATAGTTCGTTTTATCGTTCACTCTCACGAACTCGCAATCGACCAATTCGTCGCCGGGTATCCAGTTATTGACCTTCTGGAGAGCCCAGAGAGCATCTTCGAACAAATAGAAGTTCCGGAAGCAATCCTTTATATTCCCCCTCACGATCGAACTCGCCTTCACCTTTAGTTTCAATACCCTCGTGTTCGCGTTATATAGGTCGCCTATATATGATTTCCAGTACTTATTATAAATCGATTTTGAATTATCTAGAGTACAGCTGTTAACATAAATCTCGCTCGGCGCACCGAAATCGAGTACGTTATATTGAATATATTTATTCGTCCTATTATTCCATCCATACTCGCACCGGGCGAACTGAGGATACCCGTTAGTCAGCTTGTCCGCAACGCCGGTGACTGACGTACAGTTTGTGTCGATCCAGCAGTTCTTTCCTCCGCCTAAATACTTTGCGAACGATCCGTAAGTAGGATCCTCCGGGATATCATCTGTCAATATATATAGTGAGTCTTTCACTTTCGTGTAACCCCCATCGGTGTACGAATAGAGTCCGGGATTTACGAATCCGTTAAAGGTAACCAGTATATCCTTCCCGTCACCTTCCTTTCCATCGTCACCTGTACAATTGAATTTCGGAACCGGGTCGATAATCAGATCACTATCCGCTCCTTCCCACTGGGGATATATCCTCACCTTACAGTCAGCCACACCCTCACTCACATCCTTTATTTTATCGGTGTTATTGATAGGACAATTGATCGCAGCTTCATATACATCATCAGGATAGTACTTTATATTCTCTCCGAGAGTAGCTCTCACGTAACGGAATTTACTCCAATATAGGTTATTGCCTAACACAGACGGATAAACCTTGTCCGTATCGTATGCCGCACGGTGATAGAACTGTGACTGCCCAGTCGAATCGATAGCATCCTTCAATATGTTATTCTCTATTGCGGTTTTCGACTCGCTGGAGAACTGGTATCCGGTATCGACTCTCTGTCTCCCGTACTGCTTCTCATACGTCTCTTTATATTTCTTTGAGAGACTTGATTCACCTTCCTTCCACTGGAAATCGAAATATTTATTCCCGAAATTCAAAGGATTGATATCTACAGGATTACATCCGGTAATTGATATCACCTCAGCTTCACGGAAGTAATTCGTTCTATCATAGAGAGTTACCTTCTTTGAATAGAAATCGAATCCCACATAGAGACCGAACGCCTTTACTATAGAGAGGAAGTATGATGCCGGGGTATCAGTCTGTGAGAGAATTTCATTCTGTGTGAACACATCGTTTGACTTCACCGACGGCCGGATCTTATAGAGAGTCGAAAGCGTCAGCCACGTATTCCGGAGCCTCTCATAGAGATCCTGTTCGATGTTATAGTCGAAAGTATATCCGCTTGCCTCGACCAGACAGTTCAACATCCTATACACATTCAATACCGGACGCAAAAGATATGACCGGAAATCAAAGCTTTCAAAGGAATTCAATTTCTTACTTACCGAATTTACCAGTACTGTCCATCCGTTCCAGGGGAGATATAAAGGGGTTCCAGACGACGATTGTACTCTATCCGGAAACCCGTAGCTGTTAATAGGCCCATCAGGTTCTCCATATGTTCCTTTCGCGAGGATTATATTCGAATAAGCACTCTTCTTCACTGCGAGGAGAGACGGATCGAAATTATCCGTTTCCGGATATCCATAACACGGCGCGAAGTTAATCAAACCCCATTTGCCTTCAAGCGTATCTAATCCTAATACGTTCCAGGCGGTCATCACTGTGTCTTTATTTATCGTGAATCCTAAATCGACACCCCAATCGACATCACCCAAAGTCATCTTCTCTCCTTCCTCATCGTATGAGAGATCATATAGCCAGTTACCGAGCGCTCCGAAAAGGGTTATGGTGTAAGTATGAGTTCCTCCGTCTCTATTCACCTTCACGAGCTTCACATAACCGCTTTCGAGGAGGTTCCATCCGTCATCGTATAATACAAACTCCATCCTCTTTGATGGGTTGAAATTCGAATTGATACGATCAAGCCGTGCGCTGACTTCAAAGATCCTATCGTTATTCGGACTCGCCGGGAGAGTAATATCGGTTGAAAACGTATTCTTCACGGCTGTCGGATTCGAATAGTCGCTTACCTGATAGGTGAATTTCGGGAGCTGCTCGTTCGGATCGAGGTCAGCCTTTATGTTATTTATGTATAAAATCATCTTTAACGATTATTTTTATCTTCTCTCGGTGTTAGACATAGATTTCAATCTCACATCGTAAGATACGAGTTTCCGACCTCCCCGGAACGTCTTTCTCTCCGCGGACAGATCCTCTATCGTTACGGGCGTGACGATTTTATCCTCGAGATACTCTATATATATTTCCGGTGACGAGAGGACGTGATAATAGAACTTCTCTGACTCTTCATCCGTGAGCCATCCGGTATTGAAATTAAACGTCTCGGTGAGTATGTTTACGTTTCCTCGCCCTCTCCTGTCATCCGCGCTGAATACTGGTGTTCCTTTCGGGAGTCCGTAAGATGTCTTCTCTCCCGTCCGGGATACTGTGACGTGGTTCTCTATTAAAAACGAATCGTATCCTCCATACGCGTTTAGATACCTCAATACGTAATCGCCGCAATAAGACGTATCATAAAATATCGATTCGTCGGAGTTAGACTTCTTTATTGATACGTTATTAGTCACATCGACGTTATCTATCGTTATCTTTGCGTTCGGGGAGAAGAATTTGGTGGGGTAGTTCACCTCGCTCTCGTATATCACCTCTCCGTTTGATTCGATGATATACTTATCATCATCAGATCCACTTTCACTCCATACGTTAAAAGTGAATCTCTGCAGAGGCGACGCGTGCCCGTTAATAGGATCGTTTAGAATAATAAGTCCTGTCCGCGGGTTAGTAGGGCTGTACTCTTTCGCCATCGTATAACGGGTGTATCGGCTATGATCGTAGCTCCAGTCGTTATTGAATACTATCACCATCCTATATTCAGGCACATCTATAGACCCGGTAGAATCATCCCAATACCTCACATCACACCTTACGAAATTGTTATAATCGGTTTCGACCTCGTCTAAATTATAGCTATCGATATCGTTCATCTGTGTGGTGACAAACTGCTTTGCGATCTGGTTTATCTCTATAGCAGTCGATACTCCCCCCGCTTCAAGATACGGCTTTCCTCTATATACCTCTTTCTTATACACGTCACCTGCGGTTACGATTACTCCATATGTCTTTCCTTTCGGGATATTCACGCCATAAGGAAACGAAAGAAATCCGTATGAAGGATTATCATCGGGTGATGTCTGGGTGAAAGAAGCATCAGCATCGACTGATTCGCTTCCGTTAGTATAATTGAAAGTCATATATCCGGTCCGTGAGGATTCAGATGTATTCGATTTCGTCTCCGCGTATATGACTCCAGCCGTTTCGGTCGTCCTGGACATAAGGATATCGGTTATCCAATCCGGTGTATTTGAATATGTAAACTCCCCCCCGGTCTTTGGTATAGTACCTTCGGTGACTGTATATCGGCCGATTATGACTCTATATCCCCTCGATCCCTTTCCGTCAATTGTAACCGGTGTGATGTTCCATTGCAAAGCCATAGATAAATTGTATTTTATCTATAAATATCCCTAACGAGAAAAACAGTTTTATAGAAATCTATTTCTATAGAAATCACTTTATCTCTATAGAGATCCCCTCACCGATCGAAAGCGCGTTTCGGATCAATCTATAAAGCGGAGTGTAAGCGGCCTGCGAGCGCAATAGATTTCCTCTGCTATCGATCTCGCTCCCGACGAGTATACATCCTTCCGTGTCGTCCGGCGTGTTACCTGTATGAATCAGTATCCTATCAAACCCCGGGATCTCGAGAAGGAGAGGAAGCTTTCCGTCCCCGGTCAGTTCCTTATAGTAAGGTCTATTACCGAACCGCGGTGAGTAAGATAGGACGACTCTATACTTCCCTCGCGGGATCGCTGTCTTCCCTTTGACTTTATCGCAAATCGATTTGGGATCGCTCAGGGAGAGATTACGATCGGTGTCTTCTAACGTATAACAAACGAATCTCCCGTCTATATATAGCTCACCCAGAGTCCTATCATCTCTCTTATCTGACCTATCGATTACAATCTCCATCCGGGGTATTTAGATTTATTTCGGTATTGTTATGCTTCAAGACGATGTCGCATCCTTTATCTATCCCGTATAGAACTGTACCCAAAGCGGCAAAGCCGAATAGCTCTCCGACAGCGCTTATCACCGACGGATCGATCGCTCCCAGAGGAGGAAGAAAGAATCCCGTCACCAATAGGAATACGGAGATCCCGGCGAATATCCAAAAACCCCAATTGCGAACAATCGCGTTCTTTATTATATGTCCCATAAAATATATTCTCTTTTTAACTAATCCCGGGATCAGATTACTCTTCACCCGGGATGACTATAGTTAGTAGCAGACAGTCACGTCCTTATCGAACTCCAGATACATCCCTTCGGGTACGTTCGCGATTACATTCGTCCCGTCCTCGAGGGTATCTTTATATATTGTAAACGACACGCCATCCGCGCTATAGGAAAACATCGTCCCAGCCGGGGATTCGACTCCGACTCGAGAGTTATATACCTGTATAGGTTCGTTTGCTTTTACTTTAATCGTATTCATATGCTATAATCAGTTATTTTTGGTTAAACGTTCAAACTCCTTTCGCCCCTCTTCCTCTTCCTTCCTATACGCCTCTTCTTTATCCTCTTCGTATCCTTTGTGTTCCTCTTCGGTTACACAGTAATAGAGAGCGCGGATATCCTCTTCCGGAGTCAGACCGGGGACATATAGTTCCTTTCCTCCGTAATAATCCTTCGGGTCATCTCCATCTTTGAATTTAGTTATATAATCCCCCTCGGGGCAAGTTACCTTCCAGAAGTTATGAGTGAGATTCTTTTCGATATTCAATTCGTGTTTGCTATTCATATGATAATATATTTATTTTATTTTATGCAAGTGTATTTACGCGAGCGTCCATCCTTTGTTAGTTGCAATTGCCTTCTCTTCATCTGTGAGCTTCGCGAGGTTAGTTTCTCCGAATGTGAGTGTTTTCGGTGATGCAGTAACATCTGCTGCTTCGTTTATTACGTTTAGAAGAGAATCGTGTGTGAGGAGAGGAGATATCGAGAGGAGGAAGTCAACTTTTAATCCTGCAAATCCTCCGAGAGTGGTGAGTGAGGTGCAGTAGATAAACATAGAATTCATATTCGTCACATTAGATGTATCGAATAGAGGAACTGTGGTGAGTGAGGTGCAGTAGCTAAACATAGAATTCATACTCGTCACATTAGATGTATCGAATAGAGGAACTGTGGTGAGTGAGTTGCAGTTTTGAAACATATTTGCACAATTCGAGTCAGTCCTCGGAGCAAATTTCCAACCTTCAGGAAATCCTGTTATTGTACTGTTGGTATATTTTATTCCATCGACATCACTATATTCGGATGATGAACCTACTTGTACATTCACAGTAACCCCTAACGTCGCGTCATATCCTTCTGATGGAGTTATAGTAACCTCTCCGTTTTGGGTTATAGTCGCCTCGGTGAGAGTCTCTACCGGCGCGTGCGTGACTGTGACCTTATTGAATCCATCCACCCCTTCCGGAGGTGTGACGACCTTTGAAGTCTCCGTGAGGAGAGTCTCTATAGTCGTCTCTTGAAGAACGGCAGGGGAGCCGCCCGACTCCCCTCCGAAATCTATATTTGCTAAATTGATGTACATATTTACTATATATCTTTATATACTTATATATCTAAAGTCGATATTTCAGTTCAATTAGTTAATCCAAAATTGGTTTCGTAATTAAAGAAAATAAAACATAGTGTCTGATAGCTTTGTACCTGTCACTATAACGTCATATCCCGCAATCGAATCCCCGACTGTGATCGGGTCGCTAATTGTTTTATAGATGCTTTTATATACCTGCACTATGTGTTCAGAATCAGCATCTGGGAACCTTGCAATCAATGCAGCCTTCAGTGCAGTCAGCTGTACTTCAGAAACCCAAGGCACTTTCATCCACATATATTTTTGTGAAGGGTTCCACAAAAACACTCCGCCTCCTTGATAAATAGTTGTATTGGCTTTTAATGATTTCCCCGGGTTATAATCGCTATTGCTCCGGGCAAATGTAGTAGCATTGTCTCTTGTGAGCTTCACTAATGGATTTATGAGTGTACGTCCTGAGGGAATGGTAGCTTTTCCACCCGTAAAGGTAATCGTAATGCCATATGCAACGCAATCAGTTGATGAGCCATCGACGTTGGAGTGTTCACTATACAGAATTACAACAAAATTGTCGGGGTCTGTATACTTGGACATAGTAGCACTTGTTACGAGTGTCAACTCTCCGGAGGAGACATCGCCGTTGGGAGAAGTGTGTGACCCTCTGATATAAACGGGATTTATAATGGTAAGTTTTTTAATTGACCACGTGAAGTATCTCCAAAATTCATTGGCAGTGATTGTGTTTCCGTCTGCGAGTATCAGCGGTTCGGTGACCGCGCTGGAAATTATGTTACTTAAGTCTGATTCATTGGTAGTAACCTCAATCTCACACCAATCATCAGTCGGTTGATGTACGATTATATCAGTTGCGGAGACATACGCGTCTGACACTGATATTCTCCCCGGATCTGAATCGCAATAAACAGCATCAAACCTCAGTCTTTTGGAAGTATCATCGTCTCCCGGAAGCACTTTCTGGAGAGAAAAGATATTTCCGTACTCATCTACAAAGACTATGTTCGGAATCACTGTAATCGGTACTATTTTCTCGTCCGACGTAACATAGAGTAAGTCCCAGTACACAGCAGGTATACGGGTGTCGTTATAGTTGATTATCAATCTACTGTTGTTTTCGAGTTCTGTTTGTACATCAACTGAAAGCTTCTCGCTTGTAACTGCTCCGGTAGCAATGTGTTCTGTATCAATTACACCCGCTTCATCTTCTATAGCGTTTATATTCTCCCTCGCTATCCGTTTTTCATCATCGGTAAACTCCTGCTCCACCACCTGTACGCATTTGTCCAGAGGAATATTCACCTCGAGATTTACTTTCTTGAACCCATCTACACCGGGCCCGGGTATAAATTCTTCTTTCATATTCTTATCTACATATATATTTAGATCCCTCAATACGCTTCCACTCTCATAATTGCAATCACTCACGGCGAGCGTCACGCTGCAGTCAATATAGCATCCGGCTGTGAGGGCGGTGAACCTCTGTTCGAAAGGGGTTAAAGACCCATATTTGAACTCGACTTCCTCGTTTACTTTATTTATAATCGTCCGGAGAGACTGCTCGGCGACGGACTGGATAAGAGTTTCATTCGACGACGGGCTCCCGTTCACCTCGTTCACCCTATCCACATAACCCAAATAGAAACGATAGGTGACGAATCCCTCAGACGGCTGCGTCCCGTCACGGAACTGGAAGACGACTGCAGAGTATTCTACGTTCTCCCGATTCAAATTGTCAAACGATTCGGTGAAGGTGTTTACGTTCGGAAGTGACCGGGAGATTCTCTCCACCTCACTATATAAATCATAAAGACTCTTTATATTATTCATATTCTTTTAGTATTTTTCTTTTAATCTAACACCATACCTTTCCTCTCGCGCCGCCAAGCCAGATATCAGTGCTCGCGGAGCTGTATGTGTTCGTGTCACAGGAAGACTCAAAGTAATTGGCCTCTTTCAAATACTTCTGTATCTGTGATGCATAATAGTCTGCTTTCTTCTGATAGTACCCCCTCACGGATGAGAGATCACTAAACGCCACGCTCTCGACCCGCTCGTCAGTAGTCCTTACGACTCCGATGTTGTCTATCTTCACAGCGGAGAGTAATATAACGTTCGTCGCGACACTGTATGCGAGATAGTATTGACATATGTCCAGAAGATCTTTGTACTGTGCATTCTCGTCACTATATATACTCCCGTCAATCACCTTATCACAAAGCGACTTATACACTTTCGTTCCGATTATATTCTTCAAACCAAATGACTGGGCCTCGCGGATAGCCGGGAGCAATAGCTTTCCGGAGAGGTTATCGGAGAGGTTAGTTACTTCCTTCACAAACGACTCGCTCGTGAGGAGTGCTGTCTTGTTATTCTTTTCCATCGTGATCGAATTCAATTTTGAATGGGATTATTGTTATATTGTATTCCTCGAGTATCTCTTCAAGATCTCTCTCTATCCTCTTCTGGACAGGACGGATCACAGTGCGATTGAATAGAGCGAACGAATCCGCATATTCCTGTGTATTGAATCCTATACCTTCCTTCTGTAATCCGAAAAGATTCGATGTCGCCCGGAAAGCGACAAACAGTTCCTCTCTCGCCCTCTCTATACACGACTTATACTTCTCGCCGTAGTCCTCCGTCTGGAGAGACTGTATCTCTGTCGAATGTTCTTTGTCTGGAGAGAAAGCGATTACTATGCGTCCAGCGTTCTCGCTCCCGGAGAACTTCTCATTGAAGTTCTTTTCTATCTCCCTCTTCTGCTCATCCTCCGGAACGCCGTTACAGAAAGTGACGATCGCACTCGAAGTGAAGCCGTTTGATATTGCGTTCAGATGAAACTCGTTTACTTTCGATTCAATCAAAGCGGCGTTCACAGCGGACCCCCAGATGGGAGTAGGATACACTCCGGACCGGCTCGGGCTGACGTAATAGAAAGATCTCGGCTTCGGGTCGTTATGATCGTATGCGGGAACCTCTATCGTCTTCACCCGTCCGTATTTCTTCGTGAAGTCAGGTGAGTAGTAGAGCTTCGTCTTATCCTCGCTGCATCGGACCCTATCGAACGGAATCGGATTTAATCTCGATACGGACCCCCGGGAGTCGAGCAATACCTCTATGCAATAGCCGCCGAACACGTAATAGTCAAGTGCAATCGATCTCACGAGAGAAGATAACTCATCATCTTCTTCATTGCCTTTAAGATCCTTTGGATCCGAGGCTTTAGCCTTTACTACCCCCTCACCGCTGACGTAATCGACACATCCGTCAATCAGAGAACGGAGAGTCGTTACCTTACTATAGAGATCCCAAAGGAAATTCGGATAGTCATTGTTCGTTCCGTAATTTACAAACCCACGTCCACTCTTCGTTTCATCCGGGAGAGGATGATCGAGAACACCAAACGGAGTTATCGCCGCGAACTGATAGCTTACCTTATTAGTATTTTTATTCTCCATATGCTATATAATCTTCTTTTTTATCGTACCTAACGCTATTATCTATCCTGTCTCCCCTCAAATCACCGATCCGCAATAGTCCGGAGTATATCATATCGACCACATTCCCTGTGAATTTGAATTGGTATTCACCTTCCGGGAGGAACCCGAAGTCAATTATCATCCTATAGTAATCTCTCTCCGCGTGAATAGATACAGGGGTCACCCTATATTCTTTCTTTGTCGTGAGATTCTCTAATTCAAAACTATAGAAGCTATACTCATCGTATGTCGACCGCGGGATGATTATCGCCGCCGGGTGAGTGTTATCTTTAATCAGAATCACTTTATATCGATCGTTTGTATATAAATATCCCCTTCTGGATTTTTAGTTCCGAAAGGGGATATCAATTAGAAGGATGAATAATTACTCGTTAACGATATCAGTGAGAGCAGCCTCATCGACCTCGTAAGGGAAAGTCGCCGAGTAATCGGTCGCGGTCAGCTGATAGTTATTAGCATCCGTCCTCGCCGTTCCCGTGTTACCCGATCCCGCAGTAGCCATAACCGGTTCGTTATATCCGAGATACCAATACTTCCCGTTTGCGTCCTTTACGATAATAGCGAGCTCACCGAGCGAGAGAGCGGTCATCTCGATCCTCTTCTGGGTGTCCATCTTCGCGAACACGAGAGAGAGGTCAGTTTGAACGAAATTACTCCCGTTAGCATCATCGACATTCAAAGTCGAGGTGAAAGAAGATGATCCCCTTCTAAACGCGTATTTATAGAACTTCTTCGTACTATCCATAGTGATAGTCTTGATCTTATTCGATTCCGAATCGAGAGCAATAGAAGTCACGTCAGAGTAATTCGCTATGTAAACATAGCTGATACCACCCGTACTCGATTCACAATTGACAGAAAGACCTGAAAGTGTCTGTACACAAGCCATATATAATTAAAAGTCTTTTTCGATTTTTTGAATAGGGAACCCCCGGAGGGGTTCCCGTGTTAAACATAATCTGGATATACCCGGAGATTACTCACCGATCTGTCCGAGGACGATATGATCCGGGAACGCAACGTTTACACCAGCCGCACAGCGGAGAGCAAAACGGAATTCCTGATTGTCATCACTATACCAGAGCTTGAACATCTCATCGTCACCCTCGAGGTCAGTTCCATAGAACATCTCCGAAAGACGGCCGGCAACGATCTTATCCGTCCCATTCAGTCCATCGACACCGATCACACGGACAGCGGTACCCGGGAGTACATACTCACCTTCTGCATCGTTAGGATTGAAGTGATAGAGGTTCTTCTCTACGAGCGTCTGGATATACTCGCGGAACAGATCCGCACCGACAAAGATAACAGTGTCCTCTTTGTATGCTTCGGCTGGGATAGCAGCGTGAACAGCTTTGATAGCAGTGTATGCATCGGTACCAGCAGCCTCGGTTACCTTTACTACGTTAGCCTCGCCTTTGAGGATCTTCAAGAGCCCGTCGAACTCTACTTTGTCACCGGAGTTAGCAGAATCGCCCTGCCAGATCATCTTCTCGATAGCAGCCTTCACTCCGTTTACGATACCCTCAGTGAACTCTTCCTCGAAAGGAATCGTCTGGACACCAGCAGCAATACGTACCTGTGACTGTGCCCACTTGCCAATCAGATTGCCATCACAGAACTCCGTGTTCACCTTGAGGATAGCAGGATTGATAGTACGCTGGGTGAGAGAGGTGCTTCCTTTAGACGACCATCCGCAGGCCTTGCCGTCACCGAACTCCACGTCCGTAGCGATAAGGTTAATGGCGGTAGGACCTTTGACACCGGTCTGGAGAGTAAGGAGAGCCGCGGTCTTCGCACCGAGTACTGACTTTGCAATAAGCGGGAGCCTCTGCTGTTCTACATATGCCGGGAGGCTCGTTACAATTGGATTTGCCATATTATTCTATTTTGTATATTTATTCGTGTTTGTAATTATATATCCCTTTGTTAAAAAACAGTTCGTTTGAATCAATATTTTATTTCAGCGCCGCTCCGATAGCTGCAAGGCGATCCGCACGGGAGTCACCGGTCCTCATATTGATCTTATTGAACTCCTCTACGATCGGCTCTGCGACCGGCTCTGCGATCTTCGCTTCGAGATCTGCAATCTTCGCTTCGAGATCTGCAATCTTCGCTTCGAGGGCTTCTACGCGCGGGGTGAGTGTATCCTCTTTCTCTTCCGGGACTTCCGGGACTTCTACCTCCTCGAGTGCCTCATCTGCTTTCTCTTCGGAGCCGGCTTCCTTCTCGCGGATCTCGTCAACCTTGCCTTCTTTGATGACGTAGATATACCCATCGCTCTCGTAATCGCCATCTTCAGGTACGGCTCTCTCTCCTTCCGCATCGTAAATATATACTTCATCTCCGACCACGAGCTCGCCTTCGTGATCATAGAAAAGATCAGCCTTGTCGGTGCTGACGCTATCGAACTTCAAAAGAAGCTTTGCGAGCTTATCTCTCAATTTGTTCATATTGAATATATTAAATTTATTTGCTTGTTTAACTGATTGTCCTGAGAGTTCATCTTCTCTCACACCGAATACCCCTTCGACCGAAAAGCCTTTCAATTCGCCTTTGACTATCATATCCCACACGGCATCGTTATTGACCTTATACTCCGCGAAAAGGCTTCCGTCTTCAATCTCTTCAAACCCCTTCGGCGAGACGCCCGCGGAGTCGTCTTTTATAAATATCTGTACGAGGTCGACATCCTCGACCGGAACGCCATCGTGAAGGACAGATACGGATCCCGTGAAGCCTTTCTTTATAAACTCTTGAGCGAGATCGTATATAGTCTGCCTGTCAAAGATGAGATTATAATACTTCCCCTCGCCGTCGACCCGCAATATAGGATAATTCGCCCGGAGGACGACACCTATCACCTTCCGCTCCATAGGGTTAGATACAGAAAACGACAGGGCCTCTTCTCTATCGAACGCAAGAAAGTATGATTCAACCGCGGGTTCGGACACGAGACTCACTGTGAACACACCTTCGGTCGCATCGCCCGGATCGAATATCGCTTTGAATATAGGGAGAGTGTTTCTGTCTATCATATCTATATGAATTTATATAATATATATATCCCCAATCGCAAAATCAGTTCGTTTGATTGCCGATAGGTTTTAGAAACTCATCTAACTGATTCGATACATCCTCTGTGATGGCATCCGCAATCTTCTCGGTGAAGGATTTCTCGAAGTCCTCTATCGCGAGATCATAGAATCTATTGCCCCGGACACCTTCTCTCGATATCTTCCTCCCAATCAAGAACGCAAGAGATCCTATTGATGGTATCCTTCCGGTCCGGTCCGCACCCGGGACGATGTTCTTTTTCGAGATCCATCTTGCGATCTGGTCCGGCGGAGGATACTTCCCGGGCTTCCTCCCTCCGTTAACGTACTTCCAGTAATCTGGGGCGGAAAATTCGATGACGTAATCCTTATCACCTATCTTCAATTCGAACTTTATATTGTCTCGGAGTTCGTAATCCGCCGGGAGCCCGGATTTTGCTGCGTTCGTGAGGTAATCGGCTCCCTCCCGGAGGACAGATTCAAGCCTGTTCCATTTGATATCTCCCATCGCTCTAATGTGTCTGTTTGTATTTCTTTATATATTCGGCTTCTTCCTTCTGGTATCGTATATTGAAAGCGATTATCTGGAGGAACTCTATTATCGATATCTTCCAGACATCACTCCATCTCTCTTTCGTGACATCACTGTACTGCTTCACGAGAAGGAGGTAAGAATAAATCGCATCGCCTGATCGAGATTCTTCTTTAACGTCTGGGTCAGCTCGCTGTTCTCCGGGTTCCTCTTCTTCATCTCTCTCTCCAAATACCGAAGGGAACGCTTTAATAACCGAAGATATTTGGTCAGAAGAAAATTTATGATGGACTGCGCGGTCGTGAACGGAAGAAGTGTCCTGATGGCCGACTTCAATTGATCGATATCGTATCCCTCGCCGTATGTGTACCCCTCCGGGACGAGAAAGACCGATAATAGAGAGTCTATATTCGACTTCAGATCACCCCCACTCGAGGCGATCACGTTCCAGTCGGTGAACTGGGCGACTGTGAGCTTCTCTAAAGGCGTCACGCAGAGTACTCTGTCACCTAACCTCACCTTCCGGAAGCCCCCGATCGGATGTGATATCGACGGAGGAGTGTTCAAAAAGTTCATCCATCCGAATACCTCTGACGCTTCACTCACCGGGAGAGACCGGAAATTATCTGACGGGTAACCCGTGATGAGCGCGCATACAAGAGTATTCTTTTCAAACCCCGTCAGCCTGTCACTCTCGAGAGTATCCAATATCGCGTAATAGACAGCTATCGTGATGCTGTCCCAATTGAATTTTGATTTTAATTCTTTCTTTTCTTGCTTTGTCATCTCTGATAAAATTATTTTAATCGCCTTTGGCGGTGACACTTTAGTATTTATATAAAGCTGAAGCTATATCCGCCGGACTTCTGATTCGCTATAGCCGCCTCTAAAGCGAACGCTGTAGCCATCACCACGTCATCGTGTGAGTTAGACGCCCGAGGGTCTGCAGCGTATGTGTATCCTTTCGTGAGAGGGACGTGTTCAAAGATACCGAACTGGTAATCGAGGTCGCTGTCCGGGAGGAGAGTGAGCGTCCGCTGGTTTATATAGCTTACTAATTGTTCGATTATCCTTACCTTGCTGGAGTTAGAGGTGACGAACTCATCTATCCTATTCGGATGAACGTATTTCGTCTTGAGATAGCTCGAATAGACCGCGCCGATGGAGTTCTTCTCGACGATTACCTTCTTTATCGATGGATAGAGGTTTAGCAATTCCGCTATCTGGTCAGCCCGTTTCAAAGGATCGTCTATCTTATTGTCTTTCCATAACAGACACATCTCCAAATCCTTATCGAACCCGGCGACGACAGTATAATCACCTCCCCCAGTACTCCAGTCGATTCCTATATATACAGGTTCGCATACGCTCGCGGATTTGAACACGCTCTGATAATCACCGAACACCCCGCTTCCCTTATCAGCGAACAATCCTTCAATCTCGTTTCTGAACTTCACCGGAGGGTATTTCCTTCTATAGTCTTCTATCTGTTCTTCTGTTATGAAGAAGGAACTGTCGTATTCGCTCACATCAATCACCTTATATCCAGGAACGCAGGCTTTAGCGTCTCTGACCCCCTCGTAAAACCATCCGTTCTTCTGCCGGGGTGTGCTCACAGCAATTATATTAGCGTGATGGACTGTGACGTACGGGGTCAATATAGACGTGATCGTTTCGTCCTTTACAAACGCACACTCATCGATAATCAATACCCCCCCGCGCGCACAGGTGTTTCCTCGGAGGTTATCTCCGGACTCCGCGGAGAGGAAAGTGACGCTGCTCCCGTTCACGAACCGGACTTCATAATTCGACTCGTTCAATTTAGAAACGAGAGGTGACCCAGCTATAGCGCTGGCGAGATCTTTGAACCGAGATCTGTTCTGGAAGTTAACCGGGCTGATGAAGTACGACTGCGATTTGGGTCTATTGATAGCAACGTACAGGATTATCTGGAGGAGAGCTGTCGACTTCCCTCTCTGTCTTCCGCTGACGACAAAGAGCTTCTCATCCGGACGGAGAGATTCAAACGCTGACGCGAAGTCCTTCTGCCACCCGATAAGCTTCAATCCCCGGATGATCTTCGGAGACCCCTTACCCGTTATGATGTTCTTCTCACTCACCGAAATCAAATCTTATATTCAAATCGACTTTGTTATCATCACCCCCGACCTTCGTGACCTTCTGGATCTGGTCGATCGCCCGGAGAGCACTGTTCCTATCGCCTTCCTCGAGAGAGTCACTCACGATCCCTTGGAGGGTACCTAAACAATAGGAAGCGGCGTCGTCGGATAGATCCTTTAGCGACTTCTTATACTCTGCGTGAAGGTCATATACGAAATTCTTCGCCGTCGACGGGGCGAGGGAATATCGGTCGATCACCTCTTCTATCACATCCTTCGGGAGCCATCCCTTCTTGAATTTAGTCAATACGAATATCGACCTCTCTTTGATATCTATCTCACTTGCCATCACGCTTAGGTTTATTTGTTTTTTCTATCTCGCTAAAATACCATCTCCCGATCACTTTGAACGCTCTCAATACACACGCCCCGCATCCCGGATTATTATCGAGCGAGTGTCCAGTCGCCTCTTTATATGTATCTATAATCTCTTTGAACTCCCGAGAGGACACGTTCCTGACGTAATCGCTCTCTATAGAGGTCCGGAACCGGTCTTCGTAATTCGAAAATAATTTTCTATATATTGCTTTCATACGTTATCTCTTTTAATTATAAATATCACTTTGGAAGAAATTAGTTTTTGAAGTCGGGGTCCAATTATTGATATCACAAAACGCTCAAAAGATATCACAAAACGCTCAAAAGATATCACAAAACGCTCAAAAGTAAAAATCTCCCGGGAGCATCACACCCGCGGGAGCTAAATATAAAAACATAACAAAAACTATGAAAAACCTAAATCCTTAGAAATAAATAAACCGAATCTATGAGTTTCGTAATTATATCTTTGAACAACCTCATCGCGTCCGCAATCGCAGGTGTGAGGAAGCTCACTATCGACACGAGAGCGATCCCCGGAAGCCCGAAAGATCCGGACGCAATAAGATATACTAATCCACTCCAGAAGGTGACGCATAGAGAGCATCCAATCAGAGGGAGATCAATATCCTTCTCTCTGGATATCCGGAGGATGTGCTTCACAATCGGCTTCACGAGATGTTCGACAGCTCCAGATAGATCAATCACGAACACGGTGATTATAGATATCAGTAATATGCTTGCCAGTAATTCCATATCCTAATATACTATAGTTTCATCCGGAATCAATCTCCGGGGGTCAAATTTGTTCAATATATTCTCTCTCACCCGCTGTAATTGATTATAATAGAGCGACGGGCTGACACCGATCTTCTTTCCGGCCTTCCGGAGGCTCCCCTCATCCAGATAAAGAAGCAATATGTCTTTGTCCGCTGGCGGGAGAGAGGATATCACCTCTTTCAATCGATATATATCCTCATCATCACGGATCGTGTCCGGAGACGCGAACTCGTACTCGAGCATAGCGTAGTCGACTTCCGGCTTTCTTCTGGGCTTGCTATTCATCGTCTGTCGATAAGTTATTTTTATCGTTCCCCGGGAGGGAGTCTATCGGCTCGGAGAGATCACGGAACTTCCTTATCTTCCTATAGAAGGGGCTGGTCGTACTGTATAATTGCCTCTGGAGAATACGTATCACATAGAACTCCAGCTCACCCCGGTCGCGGAGGCCGGCTATGAAGTCTCCATCCTTCTCGAGCAGGGCGAGGTATGCGATCTGGGAGAGGTCATCCAAATCATCCTCCGGGAGAGAGGGAGCAATCTTCTTGGCGATCCGTTCGGCGAAACGGGAGGATGCAAGGATCTCTATTGCGTTATTAGTCTTCATCTTCTTTGAAGTAATTTTTGATCGTGTCCTCCAGCTGGAGATACGAGTAAATTTCAATTATCAGGTCTTTCATATTTTTCTTTATTTATTTTTGATTTCTAATCTTTGATTATTGCGCTTTTAACGCGCTTCTAACAAGCGATCTCCTGGCGACCTATATAACTATATGATTCGAAAAAGATCTCGCGTTAAAATAGCGTTTTTTCATATAGGTCCGCGGGGTAAAATCGCAATATATGCGGCTCGGAGATTTAGCTCTTAAAGTATAAGAAACATCGAGGTTCCGATCGCGATCCCGAAATAGATTATTGAAGCGAGGGCGAGAGAGGCGAGGGCGAGAGCCCCTATAGGCCTCCAGTCGATTTCTTTGAATAGACGTTTCATATCAGAGGAGGTTATTTTTATTTGCAAGACCCCAATAGCCTTCTATAATAGACCGCAGGCGGGACGAGCTCTCATTGATTAAATTCCAGGGGTCGTTTCCTAATACATACACATAGTACTCTATCATCTCATCGTTAGACTGGATTGTCCGGAGGAGCTCGGATTTAGATTCGTTCATAAAAACAATAGGTATTTTTGGTTCTATATATATAATAATACAACCCCAGGGAAACTTGACTAAATCGTGTGTAAAGTGTTAATATAGAGAGAAATCTATATTGATGGATCGTATTCAACTCTCCGGCATACCGACAGAGGCCAGCAGCATAGCTTCTTCTCGACTCTCTCACCTCCCCAATAGACTGTCTTGGGGCAATTGTAATCCTTCAATTCCGGATTGACCTCTATATGTACTATATAGAACGCATCCTCAAAGAAGTTCACGACGTATGTATGCTTCCGGTGATCACATAGCTTGAAGAACTTCTTGAACTCTATTATCACGTCTCCGTACTTGTCGCTGCGCGTCGGCTTCCTCCAGCATCTGTTCTTCAATTCGAACCTATGCGTCTCACCCCCCGGAGCGATAGCTTCTATATCGTACTCCCGGAAGCCAGGCATCAATTTGACATCTGTATATCCTTTGCTCTCTAAAAAGCGCTTGAAGTAAGTTTTCAATTCGGGATCGCTCTCCTTCCGGAAGTCCGGGATCGATGTATGCTCCATATAGAATCGATATCTTTGTTTTTAATCGATGCTCCGCATCTATATATAGATATCAATTCTGATTATTCCGGTTCGTTAAAAAAACTCGAGCTGTAAAATCCTGGGGATTAAGGTTTAGGATCAGCCCGCCAGCTCCGGCCTCGGAGAGGCCTCACTTCTGTTCTCTTTTTGGGGGGGGGTTCTAAATATCTATTTACGATATTATATATATTTATTTAGAACCCCCCCCCAAAAAAGCGCAGTTAGCTATTTTTCGTTTCTTTTATATCATCTTCA
>ERZ808267.170-NODE-170-length-25658-cov-4.383158_pt1 | contig 25658 bp, 19 predicted proteins | sample MGYA00521241_ERZ808267 | MGnify/ENA primary metagenome ERZ808267 (study PRJEB31516, sample SAMN03275592) | gut metagenome | biome: mammalia-associated habitat; material: feces | host: Papio cynocephalus | place: Kenya | collected 2012-07-19 ...
ACAGAACAGAACAGAACAGAACAGAACAGAACAGAACAGAACAGAACAGAACAGAACAGAACAGAACAGAACAGATGAGATAAAACTGCTCCAGTATGTTTTTGGATATGCTGTTGTTCGGCTGGGAGAAATTTGTCAATTATATGCAGGTGCGACACCAAGTACAAAAAAGCCGGAATATTGGGAAAACGGCATAATTCCGTGGATGAGTTCTGGCGAAGTCAATTTAGGGCAGATATTTGCAACAGAAAAAAAGATAACCCAACTTGGATATGATAAATGTAGCACAAAAATGGTTCCTGCAAATACTGTTGTTGTAGCCCTTGCCGGACAAGGAAAAACAAGGGGAACTGTGGCTATAACTAGAATTCCATTATGTACAAATCAGTCGTTATGTTCTATTTTGCCAAATGAAATGCTTGATAGTTACTATTTGTATTTTTATATGAAAGGTCAATACGAAGAGCTAAGAAGAATTTCTTCTGGAGAAGGAACTCGTGGCGGACTGAATTTGAAAATGCTCAGTGATGTGCAAATTCCTCTTCCCCCTCTTGCCGAACAGGAACGGATTGTAAAAATCCTCGACCGCTTTGAAAGTCTCTGCAACGACATTTCCGCCGGGCTTCCCGCAGAAATCAAAATGCGCAAAAAGCAGTACGAGTTTTACAGGGATAAATTGCTGTCGTTTAAGGAAAAAAGTTGAAAATAATACAATTGCATAGTATATTTGTTGTACGGAGGTTTTTATGACTTTAGCGAACCAAAAATATTATACGATAGATGACATTCCTGATTCTCCCGGAAAAAGAGTTCTTCTGAAAATTCTTAATTCTCCAAAAGCTGATGTTGAAAAGCTTCGGAAAATTGCGTCTGACTACGAGAAAACAGCTCTTGAAATGATGAAAAAAGAAAAAACGGAAGCAAAAAAATGATTTTTTTACCGATTGAAACAGAACTGTTTTATTATGAGCATTTACTGGATTCTTCTGATAATTTAAGGTTGATACAAAAATTTTATGTGGAAAATGAATCTGGTTATGGGCTTGAGAGGTATTTAAAAGAATTTGCTAAAATTGATGAAGAAAATGGTTCTGCAAGGACATATCTTGTAAAAGATAAGATTACCCATGAACTTGTTGCTTATTATTCTTTGAAAACAGGTCTTTTTACTGTAGATGCTGGAGATGATTATTTTTATTCAATTTCAGCAGTCGAGTTATCTAATTTTGCTGTAAATTCTTCGTACCGAAAGAATCACCCAAATGCAAAAAATTTAGGCTCCACAGTTTTTTGGGAATTTATTTTGCCTTTGATAAAGTACTTAAAGACTTTTGTCGGCATTCAGGCTGTTTATATTTATGCACTTTCAGAAAACAAATTGATAGAGCATTATAAAACAATGGGATTTAACAGGCTTGACGTTCAGGATGAAAAATTCGTTCATTCTCACGTAAAACCAAAATATGACGAAGGTTGTATTTTTATGTATCAAACATTGTAAGACTCTTGTGTTAAGGAAATTATCAAAGAGGCTTAATATGGACTAGTGCAATGGGAAAGAAAATCGCAGTTTCGATAATCTGAAACACGAAAACAATGGTATAATATTCAAAGTGGTGGCGGACTATGATAAATACTAAAAACTCAAAGATTATCACAGATTCTGTTTTTTCTGTTGTGAATCCAACTTCTATTATTCTTTTTGGGTCTTATGCAAAAAATTTGGAAACTAAAGACAGTGATATGGATATTTGTGTAATAACAGAAGAAAATAAAAATCCGTTTGATATAATGACAGCTCTGCGGTTAAAGCTTTTTGATAAATTGAATGAAGCTGTTGATATCGTTGTTTATGACAAAAATTCTTTCGATTCAAGAAAAACTGTTGTCAACACCTTTGAACATGAAATTTATTCTACAGGAGTAAAACTGTATGGATGATTTTAATGAATGGATTAGCTATGCAAAAAAAGATTTGGAAGCCGCAAAGTTTTTGACAAATATGCATCCTCAGCCATTGGAAATTATTTGCTATCATTGCCAGCAGTCTGCGGAAAAATCAGTAAAGGCATTGATTATAAAAAACGGCATTCAGATTAAGAAAACTCATGATTTGCTTTTGCTGTTGCAAGATTTGAAAAATAAAATTGATATAAATCCTATAAAAATAGATTGTGCGGAATTAACAAATTATTATGTAATTACAAGGTATCCATATAATTTTGGTGACAGTATTGATGAACCGCGAATGAAAAGGGCAATTTGTTCTGCAGAAAAGGTATTAAACTTTGTTTTGGGTAATGCTTTGTAGAATTGCAGTAATTACATTTGATAATGATGATGCAACAAGTTCGATAATTACATAAAAATAAAAACTAAGGAATCCCGAAAATGACAGAATACAAGACAATCGCCGAGTCTCCGAATTACATTGTTTTGGACAAATACGAAAAGCCGCTTATTGTCTGCGAGAACGGCTACCAGTCGGAATTCGATCTGGAACGTGAGCTTGTTGAGGGCTTGAAAAATCTTGGCTATGAATATCTTCCGGACGTGAAAAATTCCTCTGCTTTGCTTTCAAATGCACGCACGCAGATTGAGGAGCTGAACAACGTTCATTTTCTTGACAGCGAATGGGAACGCTATGTTCAGACTTACCTTGACAAGCCCAGCGACACAATGGACGACAAGGCGCGCAAGATTCACGACGATTACATTTGCGATTTTGTCTTTGACGACGGACATATTCAGAACATCTATCTTATAGACAAGGATAAGCTTCTTCGTAACAAGGTTCAGGTAATCCGGCAGTTTGAGCAGACAGGCACTCATCAGAACCGCTACGATGTTACGATTCTTGTGAACGGAATTCCTATGGTTCAGGTGGAGCTGAAAAAACGCGGCGTTGCAATCCGCGAGGCGTTCAATCAGGTTCACCGCTACAGCAAGGAAAGCTTCAATTCCGAACATTCGCTTTACAAATATCTTCAGGTTTTTGTGATTTCCAACGGAACTGACACACGCTATTTTGCGAACACGACAAAACGGAACAAGAACAGCTTTGACTTTACAATGAACTGGGCAAAGTCCGACAACTCGCTCATAAAAGACTTGACCGATTTTACGCAGACTTTCTTTCAGAAAAACACTTTGCTCAATGTTCTTTTTACTTATTCGGTTTTTGACACGACAAATACGCTCCTTGTAATGCGGCCTTATCAGATTGCGGCGACAGAACGCCTTCTGTGGAAAATAAAAAGTTCTTATATCGCAAAAAACTGGAGCTGCACGGAAAGCGGGGGCTACATCTGGCACACAACAGGCTCCGGAAAAACGCTTACGAGCTTTAAGGCGGCCCAGCTTGCGACACGGCTTGAATTTATTGACAAGGTTTTCTTTGTTGTTGACCGCAAGGATTTGGATTATCAGACGATGAAGGAATACCAGCGTTTTTCGCCTGACAGCGTGAACGGCTCGGAAAGCACCGCGGGACTTAAGCGAAACATTGAAAAAGACGACAACAAAATCATTGTTACAACAATCCAGAAACTCAACAATCTGATGAAAAGCGAGGATAATCTTGAAATCTACCGCAAGCAGGTTGTCTTTATTTTTGATGAGTGCCACCGCTCTCAGTTCGGTGAGGCTCAGAAAAATCTTAAAAAGAAGTTCAAGTTTTATTACCAGTTCGGATTCACAGGAACACCGATATTCCCGGAAAATGCGCTCGGTGCGGAAACCACGGCCTCAGTTTTTGGCAGGCAGCTTCATTCCTACATTATTACAGACGCAATCCGTGATGAGAAAGTCCTAAAATTCAAGGTTGACTACAATGATGTTCGTCCGAAATTCAAGGAGATAGAATCTGAGCAGGATGAGAAGAAGCTTTCCGCGTCGGAAAACAGGGAGGCTCTTCTTCATCCTGACAGAATAAAGGAAATCACGCAGTACATTCTTGAGAAATTCAACCAGAAAACGCACAGGACTTTTGGAAGCGCGAACGGATTCAACGCGATGTTCGCAGTGAGCAGTGTTGAAGCCGCAAAAATGTATTACGAGTCGTTCAAGAATTTGCAGAAGAATAAAGAAAAGCCGCTGAAAGTCGCCACGATTTTTTCATTTGCGGCGAACGAGGAGCAGAACGCAATCGGCGAGATTCAGGACGAAAGTTTTGAGACAAGCGCAATGGATTCAAGCTCAAAGGAATTTCTGGATTCCGCAATTGGCGATTACAATAATCTTTTCAAGACAAATTTCAGCACGGAAGGAAAAAGTTTTCAGAATTATTACAGGGACCTTTCAAACCGCGTAAAAAATCAGGAAGTTGATTTGCTGCTCGTTGTCGGAATGTTTCTCACTGGTTTTGACGCGCCGCGCCTCAACACGCTTTTTGTTGACAAGAACCTGCGCTACCACGGCCTGATTCAGGCTTACTCACGCACGAACCGCATTTTCGATTCCACAAAAACATTCGGAAACATTGTTACTTTCAGGGATCTGGAGCAGGCGACGGTGGACGCAATCAAGCTTTTCGGGGCTACAAATCATATAATCCTTGAAAAAAGCTATTCGGAATATATGGAAGGTTTTTGCGACAAGGAAACCGGCGAGACTTGCCGCGGATACATTGAGGTGGTAAAGGAGCTTGAGGAAAAGTTCCCGAATCCTGATGAAATCATAACCGAAAAGCAGAAAGTCGAATTTACAAGATTGTTCGGAGAATACCTGCGTATTGAAAATGTCCTGCAGAATTATGATGAGTTTGCAGGGCTGAAGGCGTTTCAGAGAATTGACCAGAACGATGAAAAAGCCGTTGAGGAATTCAAGGCAAAATATTATCTGAGCGATGAAACTGTTGCAGCGATGAAGGGCGTGAAAATTCCTTCCGAACGTGCGGTTCAAAACTATAAGTCAACTTACAATGACATACGCGACTGGCTTCGCAATCAGAAAGAATCCGATAAAAAAGACGCTTTTACAATCGACTGGGATGATATTGTCTTTGAAGTTGACCTTTTGAAATCTCAGGAAATCAATCTTGACTACATTCTTGAGCTGATTTTTGAGAACAACAAAAAGAACAAGAACAAGGAAACGCTTGTTGAGGACGCACGCCGCCTTATCCGGTCAAGCATTGGAAACCGCGCAAAGGAAAGTCTGCTCGTGGAATTTATAAACAAGACAAACCTTGATGAGATAAGCGACAAAGCGACACTTATAGATTCATTCTTTAAATACGCGCAGGCAGAACAGCTGCGTGAAGTGAACGAACTGATTGCGGAAGAAAAACTGAACCCGGAAAAGGCAAGGCACTATATCGCAGTTTCATTAAAAAAAGAATTTGCAAGCGAGAACGGGACTGAGCTGAATTCGATTCTTCCAAAAATGAGTCCGCTGAACCCGAATTATCTGACAAAAAAACACACTGTTTTTCAGAAGATAACGGCTCTGGTGGAAAAGTTCAAAGGAGTGGGCGGAAGTGTGTAAGAAATCTTTATTTCTCCAGTTCCTTCACAAGGTATGGAATCGCCTTTTCAAATTTTACGCCGTACCAGTGGTCTTTGTCATCAAGAGTTGCTTTTATTGACTCAACAACAAAGTTCGCCGCGATTTTAGCTGATTCAAGCAGAGTTTTTCCGTTGCAGAGCGAACCGGTAAACGCCGAGGCAAAAACATCGCCTGTTCCGTGCATTTGTACCGGAAGTTTTTCTGTGAAATAATATTCAACAGATTTTCCGTTGCAGACTGCGGCTCCAAGCTTGTCTTCTTCAAAGCTTACGCCTGTAAGAACCACATTTTTTGCGCCAAGTTTTAAAAGTCCGGCGCAGATATTTTCAATATAATCCTTTTTGTAGTTTTCACTGCGATATTCAGTTCCCAAAAGAAAAGATGCTTCTGTAATGTTCGGAAGAATCACATCGGCTCCGTTGCATAGTTCCGCCATTTTTTTTGGAAAATCCTCTGCAAAACCCGGATACATTTTTCCGTTGTCTGCCATTACCGGATCAACTATAACAAGCGCGTCTTTTCTGGAGGTTTCCTTTATGATTTTCTTGATTATAGGAATTTGAGCTTCAGAGACATATCCGGTATAAAATGCGCTGAAAGCTATGTTTTCATTTTTCCATTGATTCAATATATTCTCCATGTCTGGCGTTAAATCGTTGAAAGTCCACGATTTGAATGCTGTATGGTTTGAAAGGACTGAGCTTGGGAGTACCGCGGTTTCAATTCCGCAGGCAGAAATAACAGGGAGCGCGACAGTCAAAGAACATTGCCCGACACAGGAAATATCCTGGATTGTAAGAAGACGTTTATCCATAAAAATACCTCATCTGTAAGATGTCTCTAAAATACACAAAATCTGATATTATTCATATAATCATTTTGAAAGAATTTTTATATAGCCAGATTTGTAAAATTTCAGAAAAATCTTCTGCCGGCGCGATTTGTGTTGTTTTCATTGTAGGTCATATATGACATAATAAAAGTATTCTTAATTTTTAGGATATTGATATGAAAAAAATCAGACTTTTTGGTGCGCTTTTGGCGTGCGCTGCGCTGTTTTCTGGCTGTTCAAAGAAAAATCAGGCGGAAAAGCAGGTTATTATTTATTCAAATGCTGATGACGAGGCGGTTGTTTCTGTAAAAAAGGCACTTGATGAAAACGGATTTGCCGGAAAGTATATTTTCCAGTCGTTTGGAACAAGCGAGCTTGGAGGAAAGCTTTTTGCCGAAGGTTCAGACATTGAGGCGGATCTTGTTACAATGAGCTCATTCTACATTGAAAGTGCCCAGCAGATGAACAATATGTTCAAGGATTTGACTTTTGCGGCAGACTCGACAGTTGAGCATCCTGTATTTTATACTCCGCTGCTTGCCCTTCAAGGCGCTGTGATTGTGAACACAAAGCTTTTAAAGGAAGACAAGATTCCTTACCCGAAAAGTATAAAAGATTTAGGAAATCCTGAATACAAAAATCTTGTTAGCGTTGTTGACCCTATGGGAAGCACAACTGCATGGCTTATGGTTCAGGCTCTTGTCTCAGAATATGGGGAAGACGGTGCAAAAGAAGCCTTAAAGGCAATCTATAAGAACGCAGGTCCGCACCTTGAACTTTCAGGTTCTGGTCCGATAAAGAAAATCCGTTCCGGTGAAGTTGCCGCAGGTTTTGGTCTAAGACATCAGGCTGTTCGCGACAAAAAATCCGGACTTCCTATTGATTTTGTTGATCCGACTGAAGGAAATTTTTCTCTTACAGAATCTGTAGCCGTAATCAACAAGAAAAAATACAATCCGCTTGCAATGGAAATGGCTGAATGTATCATAAAAAATGCACGTGCCGACATCATAAAGGATTATCCGGTTGTTCTGTACAAAGGCGAATCTGTGGATGCGGAAAACCAGGCTACAAACAGCAAAGTTTTCCCGGAAACACTCACAACAGAACTTCTTAAAAAGCATCAGGAACTAAGCGAAAGCTGCAAATAAAATTTTACTTAAAAAATCCAGAAGGGCGAAGTCTCGCCCTACGTCCGCACTTCGTTGCGGCCTACCCACTCACCTAGGGGCTTCGCCCCTAAAACCCCAAAAAAAAATCCTGCGGAATTTTTAGTTGTCTGCAGGATTTTTTACTTATTTATTTTCAATCTTGCTGACCATAAAATCAACAATATTTTTTAACGGCTTATTTTTTCCCATCCGGAAATATCAAAAAGTCCGTTTTTTATTCTATATCCGTCTTTCAATGGTAAAGTATATCTTTTTTCTATTGAAATTAAAGTATTATCATTGGCTTTGCTGTAACTCCAAAAAACATTGACACCATTGCTTTTGTCTTGTTTTAACTTTTTATTCAGGAATGGATTCTTAAGTTCTGGAATGATTCCGTCTGAAGCTAAAAATACCGTGTCAGCATTAGTCATAAACTTATTGTCAACTTTTATTTCTAAGTCAGAGTTAAAATCTTTCACCATAAGAAGAGGATTAAAATAAAGCATTTCGTTGTTGTAAAAATCTGTTTCTCTGTCTGAGCCAGATTTTATATTTTGGGCACGTCCGTGGTCTGAGGTAATCACGATTCTTGTATTATCAAAACATCCATTTTCTTTTATTAAGTCAATCCAAAGACCGATTTGTTTTAAGGTTGCAACAAAAACTTGATAATACATGATTGTTTCGTCATTGGTTGAACTCAGAATTTTTGAAATCTTATCTTTTTTAATTTTTTCTGTTGAAAGTTCATCGTAATTATCTGTATTAATATAAGCCGCATAATGAGGTGCCTCATTTCCTATAAAAATAAATTCTTTTTCATTTGATGAAAAATCAGTGAGATTACACAAAAAATATAATTCTGAAAAACTATTCAAGAAAGATTCACTGTCTTCAAAGTCATTATTTTTTGTGATTACATAAAAATCGTATCTTGCTTTTGGTGCTAAAACCTGTAATATAGAAAAGTTGCAAATAGCTTTTCGGCATATTTCATCAAATTTTAAGCTTTGATTTTTTTCTTTTTCATATCTCCTTATAAATTTTTTGAAAATTCCATATGTTTTTATTTCTGGATAATTTTCAAATTCTCGGAAATCATTTTTTCCCCTGAAATCTGTAGCTGGAAGCCCAGAAATACTGACAGAAAATCCATTTTCAAAAAAAATTAATGGCATAACAAGTGCCGATTCATTGTATTTTTCTTGCAATGGAATATCGTTACGGTTGTTCATATTTTCTGGAGTATAGTCGTATCCGCCCATCATTGCTGGTGAGCCATAGAGAGTTGCGTGTCCAAAGGAAACTGTGTTTGGAAAATATGTAAAGCCTTTAAATTTTTCAGCAAGTTCTGGCATTTCTTCTTGAAAAATCGGGAAAAAAGCAGAACAGGCTCTATCCAAGAAAAAGACAACAACATTTTCTTTTGTTTTGCTCAAATGAAAAATCGGTTTGATGTCACCGTTAAAATTGTCTGCATTTTGTTTTGAGATGTTTTGTTTATAAACATCGAAGACTTTTTTTGTTTTTATTGCATTTTTCAATGAAATGATAGAAAGAGAGATCAACAAAATTACAGAAACATAAAAGCATTGATTTTTTTTCTTTGCAGCAATAAGAGCAATGGCAACAAAACTTGTCAAAGACAAAATATTTAGAAGGTAATGTGATTTTCTAAGAATATTGCTTTGAATATTAAAAAGAACATTCAAATTCCCATATTTAAATTTAAACACAAACGCATTTAACACTGCCGAAACAAAAAGCGTGAACATAGCTTTAGTCATAAAAACTTTCGCATTTTTATCAAACATTTTGTATAGCAAAAGTGGCCAGACAACACAAAGTCCTGTAAAAAGCAATACTGAAGTCTTGACGTATGAAAATGGACTTTCCGTGTTTCCAATGAATGAAAATTCTGCGGCATCGGAAGAAATCACATTTAATGGAAGCGTTAGACCAAGCAAAACTGCAAGTCCTATGCATGAAAATAAAAACAGCGGGAAATATTCTTTTGGTTCTGTCTCTTTAATGAATCTGTCTTTTAATTTTTTTGAAAATTTAAAAAGAAATGGCAATGCGCATACAAAAACTGCGGCTAGAGTCAGTAAAATTTTCTTTGAGAATTTCGCATCAGGTCTAAAAATCCAGAAAAGCAGAGACAAGAAAATTGAAAATATTGAAATCAGAATATGAAGGATTTTTCCTGGATTTTTGCATGATTTTACTGTGTTCTTTGCAAGTGAAAATAAATTATTAAAAATCCAGTAAATTACAAGTCCGCTTGGTGAGTTGTACAAAAGAAAAAGAAATACAAGAGCAAGTCCATAGATTTGTATTTTTTCTCGAAATGACGACTGTTTTGAATATGAAATCCCGGAAAAAATATTAATCGCCGTCATTAAAATCGGCAAAATATTTATAAAAAAAGTCCGTCCAAAAAACTGAAAACTAAAAATCCGGTCAGGCTCAGAAAATGAAGATACTATACTTTTTATTAGTAACGGGGGGGGGTAACTTTCAGCAATTCACTATTTGAAAGATAATGATATGCCGCAATAAAAAACGGAATCTCGATTAAAATTGAAAGAGAACTTTTAAAAGCATATATCGGATGATAATGATTTTCCTTATAAAAAGTCTGCAGAATCATAAAACGCTCATCACCAAAGAAAACGGCTTTTATTCTCTGTATGCCAGGTTTTAGTTTCTGCTGAATTTTTCTTTCCTTGTCCTGCAAGCTGTCTGCAATATTGTAGATTGGCAAGGCAAGAAAATTTATAGCAAGGCTAACGCCCACAATTGCTCCCAGGATTCCAAGAAACGGAAGTTTTCTTATAAAAAAATTGAAAACCCAATCGATTATCAGTTCGATTGGAGAGATAAAAATATTGTAAAAAATCATTTTTGTCCTTCTCTGTTCGGCTGAGTTTCAATCTTGCTGACCATAAAATCAACAATATTTTTTCCAGCTTCGCCTTCGTGCATCCAGGCTTCGGCTTTTGCGGCGTGGCGGGCTTCTTCAAGTTCCTTGCTGTCGCTTACGGACTGAATGACTTCTTTTATGTTTGAAAATTGTTCTTCTTTTAATTCTGTTCCGAACTTTTTCAAAACTGAATACTGCCACAATTCTTTTCCGTCCAAATCGTAAGCATCATATGGGCGCAAGTCAATTCCGGCATTTACGTACATAACAGGCTTGTCGCAAAGGAATGTGTAGTCAAAAATGATTCCAGAAAAATCAGAAATCATTATATCGGCTTTTTTCAAAGAGAAAATATTCTGCCGCTCATAGTCCCACACAACATTCGGATTGTCCTTGTAGCGCTCTGTAAGGCGTTCGAGCATTTCTGCCTCTGATTTTTTTGACTGCGGGTGAGGGCGCACAATAATTCTCCAGCCAGTTTTAGCAAGCGGGTCAAGAAGTTTTTCACCGTATTTTTTAAGAAGTCCAACATCGCCCCAGCTTGGTGAAACAAGAACTGTGAACGGATGGTTTTCTTCCGCCGGAATCTCCGCGATATTCTGTTTATACACGTCAAGATAAGGGCAGCCGACTGTAACAAGCTCCTTTTTGTTGATTCCTCGTTTTTCCTCAAGGTAACGAAGGTCAGTCGCCTGATAGTCGCCTGTAAGAAGAACTGAATCGAAAAAATCCAGCCCGAAAAGCCTGTAGGTTGTGGCATCGTTCGGCATGTGGAGAATGTGCGAGTAATGTTTTACGTTTTTGCTTCTTTTAAGCTGGTAAACCTGAAGTCCAGGTGTTGTCATAAGGACAATTCCTGCGCTCAGCATATTAAGTTTTGCAAAAGCAGTGTTTCCTTCGCCGATAAATTCTGCCTTCACATAATTGTATTTCTGCTCAAAAACCGGATCTGTCTTTGAGGATGTAAGATATTCAAGCGGAATTTTTCTTTTTTCAAATTCTTCTACAACTGGCTTAAAAGTGTTCCAGTATTGATTTCCTTCATTGTAAATCACGTATGGCTTGTAGGAAGAATCAACCTGTGCGCTTCCGTCTTTTTTGCCTGAAAAAAAGAATTTTATTTTCAATAAAAGTGCCCGGAATAAAAAGAAAACTGTTGCGGCAGCTCCAATCAAAATGCTGAAAAGCATTGAACCTGTACCCGGGTCGATGTAAAGTGGTAAAAATGTTGTAAAAATCATTGTTTCTCCTGTTGATTTTGCAAATTTGAATATTTTCTTCTGTATATTAACTATTTTATTCCTTTCTGCCAGTTTTTGGCTTCAAAGATATTTTCCGAGATTGTGTACCAGTCATCTTCTGGAACTGTGAATGTGTTCAGTCCGTTTCCGCCCGGCCGCCAGTTATGTGTAAGAACTACGCCGGAAGCCTTTTTTTCTGCCGGTGGAATTTCCTTGATTTCTTTGCCTGTTGCCGGATTTTTTGGATTTTCAATGATTCCTTTTGTGGCAATTGCCGGAACATCCGCGTTGGTCATAAAATCTTCGTTTACAGAAAGTTTTCCTTTTGCATTAAAATCCTTTACCAGAAGCAGCGGATGGTTGTGGTCAGGATTGTAGCCTTTCGGGAATTCTGTCTGCTCAAAGTCCAGCCTGAAGCCTTCATCTGTTCCGATTCCGTGGTCAGCAACAAAAATTATCCGTGAATTGTCGTAGCAGTCATTTTCCTTTAAATACTGAATCCAGTCGCCGAACCGTTTTAGCGCGGCAATATTTCCAGAGACGCTTCGGTATTTTTCAACTTTTGAATGAGTTTTGTCTTCAATGTTGATTGCTGGAATGTAATCCGGTGCCTGAAGTTTCTGTCCGGAGTGAGTTGTGTCGTTTACAATCGCAAAGAATTTGTTTCCTTCTGCTGTAAAATCTGTAAGTTCCGGCATATAGTCAAGCGCAGAATAATAGTCGATGAATTCCATGATGTCAGATGTCTGCTCATCTGAAGACCACCATGAGCCGTCATCGTAAATGCTGTCGCGCGCAAAAAGCGGAACTGCCTTAAAAAGACTGAACCATACAAGGTTTCGTTTAAGGCATGTGCTTGTTATGTTCGGGCGGACTTTGTCCGGGTTTTGCTTTACCCAAAGGTCAGTGTATTTTCGCTCAACATTGAAACCTTCGATTTTTTCATAAGGCGCACAGATTGACATATCAGGAATCCAGCTGTAGTTTGCCCAGCTCAAATCCGAAACTTGCGCTGTAAAATCTGCTTGTTCGGTAAAGATTCGTGGAAGCGTTAGAAGAGCTTCGTTCTGTTTGTCAACAAGACGTTCTGTTTTGCGTTTGTTTATTTCAACTGGAGTATATTCGTAGCCACCAAAAAGCGGAGGAGAACCAAGTAATGTTCCTTGGTTCCAAGAGGCTGTGTTGTGGTAAAGCGTGAATCCGTCGTAAATGTCATACAATTCTGGGAAGGCTTCAAAAATCGGCACAACATAAGAATTTTCCGCGCGGTCAAGCATGATAACGAACACATTTTTTCCTGTCTTTGAGACGTGATACAGCGGACTTATTGTGTCAACTTCCTGTATATCATCGGCAACAGTTCTTTTGTACTCTGAATATCCGTTTTGAATCTGCACAATGTGAACAAGCGAAAGTCCTGTCTCTGCAATAAGGATTACCGCGAGAATTCCGTTCAGAATTTTTTCCTTTTTGAATTTAAGAAGAATAACTGGAATGCAGGCTGCAAAAATTATGCAGAGCAAATTCAGAATTATCTGCCATAGCGGGGCTGAATCAATGCTTTCCGCAAAAGTTATAAGACGCGAAAGAGTTCCATAGTCGCCTGAAAAAACAAACGCATCAATCAAGGCGACAAAAAGAATAACTGGCATTACAACCGCAAATCCAGCCTGAATCCGCGCGTTAAACAAAAAGTATACGCAGCTCATCCAGAACACAAAAAGCCCGAACGTCTGTGTCGTGGAATTGTAGATAAAGTAAAGCGGCGAGCCGTGTCCATCTATGTTTGAAAATTCAACCGGCGAAGACCCGATTATAAACGAAGGAATTACAGTTCCTGCAAAAAGACAGAGCGCAATGCTTGAGACAAGGAAAATTCCAAACCTCGCTTTTTTGTTTTCTGTGAGCGACTTTAAAGTTGTGTCCAAAAGGTGCGATATGAATTTCACAACGAAAGGAACTGCCAAAAGCAATGTTGCGACCGCTGCAAGCAAAATTCGTTTGTGTAAAAATCCATGATGAACAAAAAGAACATAAAAATCCAGCCCGAAGATTGCCGTCGCAAAAATAATGTACAGAACTTTTGCAGGATTCTTGATTTTATAGAAGATATTCTTTACAAGGGAAAAAACATTGTTCATCGTCCAGTAAAGAACAAGCCCTGCTGGAGATGAATAAAGAATCACAAGGAAAATCAGCGCCATTGCGTAAATTGTAATTTTATCCTTGAATTTGAATCCTTTTGTGTAAATCGCGCCGGCAACAATATTTATGAGCGTCATCGCGATTGGAAGCACATTTATCGGAAATCCGCCTATTGAAAAAAGCGCGTCCTGGGCGCCCATGTCGCGTATAAAAAGAAACGAATAGCCACGCAAAGACTCAAGGTTTGAAAGGAACGAGTAAGCCGCCATAAAAAACGGAATCTGAATCAGAAGCCCAAAAGACGAGCGCAATGCCATAAGCGGATGGTAATGATTTTCTTTGTAGAAAGTTGTAAGAATCATGTACTGCTCATCGCCCTTGAAGACAGACTTGATTCGCTGGATTCCCGGGTCAAGTTTTTTTTCTGTGTCGCGCTGGATTTGCTGCCAGTGTTCGGCAACAATGTAAAGCGGAAGACAAAGAATGGAAACCGCAAGACTTACGCCGATAACTGCAATTCCTTCATTCTTGAAGACACTGTCAAAAAGCACAAAAGAAAATTCAATTATCTGAATAAGCGGATAGATTATTACTGTGTAAAGAAAATTTAACATTTGCCAATCCTTGAAAAAATGTTCTAAATTATAGCATTTTCAATAGGCAATAGCAAATAATAGGTGAGACATCAAACCGTATGACGAAGTTCTTTCTGAATTAATAAATCGATGCGCTTTTTTGTGGCTGATTCAATTTTTATGCTCAATTAATAAAACTTGATGTTTTATATGGTAAAATATTACTAATAGATTATTCCGTTTTCATTTGAATTTTAATGCTCATCTTGTTATCTTTATAGTATGAAAATATCAGCAGAAACTTTAGTACTCAAATTTATTCGTTCATACCAGGAACCTTTTTCTTTGGAATTTTTTTCTAGTTTCGTTGCCAAATTTGGCTTGAAGCTTACAAAAGAAGAATGTGAAGATTATCTTGAAGAAAATCCGAATGTTTTTACTCTGGCGAACGGTTTGTATGCAACTAGAGCGTGTATGTTCACAAATCAGTATTTCAGCATAAAACCGGAACGGAAAGAGCTTGACAAAGGCGTTTTTATTGCAGGTCATCGTTGTATGCCGTTTGTTGATCCGGATGTCTTGTCATGCAGCATTGTCTTTGTTTATAAGAAACATATTCTTTCAAAAAAAATCATAGAAATTGACAGTTCTTTTCTTCTGGACTTGAACACGCTTTATGGTGATGAATATTCTCCGCAGTATATTGCGCAGGATCCTGCAAACAAGGGAATGGATATTTCATCAATGGATTACACTTTGCCGCCGGTTGTGAAGATTACAGGAGTTTCAACAGATTTGCTTGTAAAAGACGGATTTAAAGCCGGAGACAGGCTTGTCTGCAAGGTTCTGGATTGGGACAATTGTGTTGTTGGAGTTGATTTTGTTTCCCGCAACGAGGATGAAAGCCGTTTTCAGATGACAGCTGATGACATTGAGCGTGAGCGGTGGTATTCTTTGCTCGAAAAATATCTTCTTGAAAGCTTCAAGGTTGTTGGGCCAGGAAATTCAATCGAGGAGCAGCTTTCAATGGTTTTTGCGGAAAAACGCTCTGAGCTTTGCGTAAAAAACTGCGGTTCAATAGAAGAATTTTTCCTGAGGACAAAAAAAGTCGGCTTTGAGCTTTTTGGTGTGGAGACTAGACTTTGGTTCAAAGACCAGGATGTTCCTGCAATCGGTAGCTGGAACGAAAACGACTATGTTCCGCCGGAAGATGAAAAAAATCTGAAGCCTGCCGCTGAGAAATTTGAGCATATTCCTTCCTACATTGTGGATGCGGCTATAAAAGATCAGCTTTACGAGAAAATCTGCGACATGGAGCTTCTTCTTAAGAAACTTTATCCGAATTCGTACAGAATTTCCGCGGTTCAACGCAAGATGATGTTATTGCACTTGAAAAATCGACATGATATACTTGCTGCAAAATATAATCGTTTTGCAGACTCTGAAATAAGTGGAATTCGTCACAGGATTCTGGATCTTTTTGCTCAAGTCAATGCGCTGGTTTATTCAATTGATTTGGCTGGTGTGGATCTTTCGGTTTTTCCGCAGAATCCGCTTGTGATTCTTTCTCAGATTTACGGACATATAAGTCATGTCCTTGAAGTTTCTGAGCTTGATCCGGCTTCTGTCGCGCGCGATGCGAATGAAATTGAAATTTCTATTGACGGAATGCAGATGAATTTTGACTGTATTGAAGAAGATTTGCGTGCGGTTATTGCAAGGGAATCCAAGCACGGATTTGTAGTATTGAAATAATTTTTATCGGAGCAAAATATGGCAGTAAATCTTGCGGAACTTATCCATAAAGGTGGAGTTTTTAAGGATGTGGAAGGTTCTTCCCCGGAAGAAATCTATAAGAAAATAACAGAGATGATAAATCTTCCTGCAGGCTTGTCGGCAGAGGCTGTTTACAATGCGCTCTGCGACCGTGAGAAAATCATGAGCACGGCGGTCGGAAACGGAATCGCTTTGCCCCACGCAAGAATTCCTCTTTTAAAGGATGAGGGAGATCAGAGAATCTGCGTCATATATTTAAAAAATCCGATTGACATGAACGCGCCTGATGAAAGAAAAGTCTTTGTGATGTTTATTATTCTTTCTGCGAACCAGCATTCTCATTTACAAGTTCTTTCTGATCTTGTGCAGCTTTTTCAGAAAAAAGAATTCAAAAAGCTACTTGAACAAAATGCAAGTGAAGCCGAATTGCTCAATGCGATAAGGAATTTATCCTGAAAAGCAACGGTTTTACATATAAAAAAACGGAGTTCTGGAAACGCGGAGTTCTGGAACTTCAAAATCACTTTAGAGGTTAAAGATGAACGAGAAAGCGATTAAGGCTGTAGCAACTTCTATCCGAAGTTTGTCGATGGATGCGATTCAGAAAGCAAATTCTGGACATCCGGGAACTCCTCTTGGTGCGGCGGAAGTAGCCGCAGTCCTTTACGGAGAAATCCTTAAGCACAATCCTGCTGATTCTAAATGGGCGGACAGAGACCGATTTGTTTTGTCTGCTGGACATGGTTCAATGCTTTTGTATTCGATCCTTCATTTGAGCGGATACAAAATTACTCTTGAAGACATTAAATCTTTCCGTCAGGTCGGAAGCGTATGTTGCGGTCATCCTGAATATGGAATTACGGATGGCGTTGAATGCACTGCGGGACCTCTTGGTCAGGGTGTTTCAATGGCTGTTGGAATGGCTGTTGCTGAAAGCATGCTTGCGGCGCGGTTTAACACTCCATCACATAAAATTGTTGACCACTACACATATTCGCTGGTTGGTGAAGGTTGTCTTGAGGAAGGTGTTTCTTCAGAAGCATCATCACTTGCCGGAAATTTAAAGCTTGGAAAACTTATTGTTTTCTATGATATGAATAAAATTTCAATTGACGGCTCCACGGACATCACTTTCAATGAAGATATTGCTAAACGCTACGAGGCTTATGGCTGGCAGGTTCTTCGCGGTGATATGTACAAACCTGCCCAGATTTTAAAGCTTGTTGAAAAAGCAAAGAAATGCACAGACAAGCCAAGTCTTATCATTTTGAAGTCTATAATTGGTTTTTCTTCACCAAAGCAGGGAACTGCCGACACTCACGGTGCTCCGCTTGGGGAAGAAGGCATAAAATACGCGAAAAAATTTCTTGGAATCCCAGCGGACAAGGAATTTTATGTTGTTCCAGAAGCCTACGAATATTTCAATTCTAAAAAAGCGGAATGGGCGGCAAAAGAAGAGGCGTGGAAATCTGAATTTGAGGCGTGGTCAAAGGAAAATCCTGATTTGCGCAAAAAATGGGATGCATATTTTAATGATCAGCCTACAAAGGAAGTCCCTGAGCTTGAATTTGCCGAGACCGATAAAATGGCGACCCGTGACGCAAGCGGAAAATCACTGAATTTTATTGCGCAGAAATATGAGAATCTTGTCGGCGGTTCTGCTGATTTGGCAGGTCCGAATAAGACTGTCCTTAAGAACTGCGATGGAATTTTCAATCCTCAGAACAGAAAGGGAAGGACAATCGAATTTGGAATCCGCGAATTTGCCATGAGCGCCGTTGTGTCTGGAATGAATCTTCACGGCGGCCTGCGTCCGTTCTGCGCGACATTCCTTGTTTTTGCTGATTATCTTCGTGCCCAGCTTCGTGTTGCGGCTCTTATGAATTTGCCGAACATCTACGTTCTTACCCATGATTCAATTTATGTAGGGGAAGATGGTCCGACCCATCAGCCTGTTGAAACTTTGGCATCGTTGCGTGCGATTCCTAATGTTCAGGTTTTACGCCCGGCGGATGCGCAGGAAACTCTTGAGGCATGGAAGATGGCTTACGAGTCAAAAAATCATCCTGTCTGCATTGCGCTTACACGTCAGGCAATCCAGGGATTTGCAAAGGCTGACAAGGACTGGAAAAATTCAATCCGCAAAAATGGTGCGTACGTGGCTCTTGACTGTGAGGGAACTCCAGAAATCACGATTCTTGCGACAGGTTCGGAGGTTTCCACTTCAATAGAGGCGGCTTCTATTTCCGGCAACAAGAAAATCCGTGTTGTCTCTGTAATTGATTACAATAAATTTGACGAACTTGATGAAAGCATCCAGACTGAGATTATCGGTGGCGCAAAACGCATTGTGTGCGCGGAAGCCGGAATCAGCGCCAACTGGAAGCATTATGCCACAAGCAGAAAAGACTTGTTCTGCATAAACCGTTTTGGTGAGTCAGGTCCAGCGGCAAAAGTTGCGGAAGATTTGCACTTTACGGCAAAAGATCTTGCGGCTTTGCTAAATGCCTAAAAATAAGGAATCGAGGTAAAAAAAATGTCTAAAAAAATAGTTCCTATAACTTTGCTCTGTGGATATCTTGGAGCCGGAAAAACAACTTTGCTCAACAAGGTTCTTACAAACCAGAAAGGTTATAAAGTTGCGGTAATCGTAAACGATATTGGTGAAATCAATGTTGACCAGACTCTTATTTCAAAAGAGGCGAACATCACTGACACTTCAAGCATTATCGGGCTTCAGAACGGTTGTATCTGTTGTACTTTAAAGTCTGATCTTGTAAAGCAGATTGAAAATCTTATTGATTCCGGAAAATTTGACTACATTTTGATTGAGGCTTCTGGTGTCTGCGAGCCAATGCCGATTGCCCAGGCTATCATGCAGATTGAGAACGGACGCCTTGACAATGTTGTCTCAGTTGTTGACGCGAAACGTCTTGTTGACGAATTTTCAGCTGGTGACAAGCTTCTTAAGAAGGATATGGACGAGGAGGATTTGGAGTCGCTCTTGGTTCAGCAGATTGAATTCTGTTCAACTTTGATTATCAACAAGAAAGACTTGGTTACTCCAGAGGAAATGAAAAAAGTTCATGCCGTAGTAAAAGCGCTGCAGCCGCATGTAAAGGTAATTGAGGCTGAGCGCGGAAATGTTGATGTGGATGATATCCTTGCGACAGAACGATTTGATTTTGACGCTGTTTTTGAAAGCGCGGCGTGGGTTCAGCACCTTGAGTCTGCTGAGGAAGATGATGATGACCACGATGAGCATGAACACGAACATCATGAGCATGAGGAAGGCCATGAGCATCATCACCATGAGCACAAGCATGAGGGTGATTCCGGCAGCGATGAGGATGAGTACGGAATCGGAAATTTCGTTTATTATAGAAGACGTCCGTTCAACAGAGACAAACTTGAGGAATATGCAGGCAGATGGCCAAGAAATATTATCCGCTCAAAAGGTGTTGTCTGGTTCAGTGATGAACAGAACATGGCTTATGTTTTTGAAACTTCGGGAAGACAGATTTCTGCTGGTGCGTCAGGAACTTGGCTTGCGGCGGCCCCTAAGGCAGAGCAGGAGGAAGTTCTTGCCCAGGAGCCAAAGATGCGGCAGGAATGGGATGAAAAAGTTGGTGACCGCATGATAAAGCTGTGCATAATCGGGCAGAAAATGGACAAGGCCAAGATTACTGCGGAGCTTGATGCGCTGCTCGACTAATTTTCACAGGATAATTTATGTCTACAGAAAACAAGATGGGCTCAATGCCCATCATGAAACTTATTTTAAATATGTCGTTGCCAATAATGTTCTCAATGTTCATTATGGCATTGTACAATATTGTTGACTCAATTTTTGTCGGAATGATAGGCGAGGAGGCCCTTACTGCGGTTTCTCTTGCTTTTCCGATTCAGAATCTTATGATTGCTTTTGGCGTTGGAACAGCTGTCGGCGTAAACGCTTTGCTTTCGCTCAGGCTTGGCCAGAAAAATCAGGAAGATGTAAACAAGGCTGCGATGAACGGAATTGTCCTTTCCATAATAACGTGGATTGTGTTTGCGGTTGTTGGAACTCTTGTTACAGGACCGTATCTTCGTTCGCAGACTGCAAACCAGACCATCATTGAATACGGAAAGGAATATCTTGATATAATTCTTATTCTTGGGCTTGGTCCGATTGTCGGAACTATGTTCGACCGTCTTCTGCAGGCAACTGGAAGAACTTTTCTTTCAATGATTTCGCAGATTGTCGGTGCGGTTTTTAACTGCGTTTTTGATCCTCTGTTCATTTTTGGGCTTGGGCCTTGTCCGGCAATGGGAATAAAAGGAGCCGCTCTTGCAACTGTTCTTGGCCAGATTATTGGCGGTTGTGTCTCTGTGTTTTTGAACGTAAAGAAAAACCACGATATTCAGTTGAAAATCAAGAATATTCTTCTTGACGTAAAGATTGTCTCTCTGATTTATAAAGTCGCAGTTCCTTCAATATTGATGACATCGATTACTTCTGTAATCACTTATTTTATGAACATCATCCTTGGTGGAACTCCAAACGGCGGTGATACAGCGATTGCGGTTTACGGCGTTTATTTTAAGTTGAACAGTTTCATATTCATGCCTGTTTTCGGACTTTGCAATGGAATCATTCCGATTATTGCATATAATTTTGGCGCGCAGCATCACAGAAGAATCACAAATGCAATCCGGGGAGCTCTTGTCCTTGCGCTTTGCATTATGACGGTCGGCGTTGTTCTTTTTGAAACGATTCCGGGGCAGCTTTTTGCAATGTTCAGCGCAACTCAAGAAATGAAGCGTATGGGAATTGTGGCATTGCGTCTTATTGCGCCAAGCTTTTTCGGAGCTGCGGTTGCAATTACGCTTTCCTCGGTTTTCCAGGCGTTTGGAAACGCGGTTTACAGCATGATAGTCTCATTCAGCCGGCAGATTGTGGTTTTTCTTCCTGCGGCATATTTTCTTTCTAAGACTGGAAATGTTGATAATGTCTGGTGGTGTTTCATAATTGCTGAATTTATGTCGGTTGGAATGTCGCTGTTCTTTATGCGCAGAATTTACGTGAAAAAAATCCGCGGTATTCCTATGGACGAAAGTAAGTAGTCTTTTCCTGTCATTTTGGGGTTTTTGCATATTTAAGCAAAAAAAATGCATAAATATAAACAAAAATGGATAAATATGTAAACTTAAAAAAGGCTGGAAATTTTATAGTGTTTTTTTTCTGTTTTTTTTGTTAAAGTACACTAAATATAGTTTTTTTAATAGAATTTTAATTGAGTTTTGGTCTCCTTTATATTATTATTTTAAAAGGACGGTTTAAAACCCGAAGAAGTTTTGCCGCTTCTAAAAAGTAAACTAATCATTTTTTTGAGAGGTATAAAAGATATGATCCAGAAAGAAGAATGGAATGGTTTTGCAGGTCGTTTGTGGAAGGAAGAAGTAAACGTTCGAGACTTCATTCAGAACAACTACACTCCTTATGACGGAGATAACAAATTCCTTGCAGGTCCTACATCAGCAACAAAAAAATTGTTTGATGAACTTCAGAAGCTTCAGAAAGAAGAACACAACAAAAAGTCTATCGGTTTGGACGGAAAAGAAAGAACTGGTGTTCTTGATATGGATACTGACATTGTTACAGGTCTTACATCGCACAAACCTGGATATATCTGCCCTGAAGGAAAAGAACTTGAGCAGGTTGTAGGTCTTCAGACTGATAAACCTTTGAAAAGAGCTTTCATGCCTTATGGTGGAATTAAAATGGCTGAACAGTCTTGCGAAATGTATGGATACAAAGTAAATCCTGAACTTCACAAGATTTTCACTGAATATCATAAAACTCACAACCAGGGTGTATTTGATGTTTACACACCAGAGCACAGAGCAGTACGTTCTGCTCACATCTTGACTGGTTTGCCTGATACTTATGGCCGTGGCCGTATCGTTGGTGACTACCGCCGAGTAGCTCTTTATGGTATTGACTATCTTATCCAGGAAAAACAGAACGACTTTGCTAACATCGGTGACGGAACAATGACGGAAGAAGTTGTTCGCCTTCGCGAGGAAGTTTCTGATCAGATTAAGGCTTTGAAAGGCTTGAAAGAAATGGCTGCAAGCTATGGTTTTGATATTTCTAAACCTGCAAAGACAGCGAAAGAAGCTTTCCAGTGGCTTTATTTTGGTTATCTTGGAGCTGTAAAGACACAGAACGGTGCAGCTATGTCTGTAGGTCGTGTTTCTACATTCCTTGACGTCTATATTGAACGTGACCTTAAGAACGGAACTATTACAGAAGAGCAGGCTCAGGAGCTTGTTGACCACATGGTTATGAAGTTCCGCATGGTTCGTTTTGCCCGCATTGAATCTTACAACCAGCTTTTCTCTGGCGACCCAATCTGGGCTACACTTGAAGTTGGCGGACTTGGACAGGATGGACGCTCTATGGTTACAAAGAACGACTTCCGTTTCCTTCATACATTGGAAAACATGGGACCTTCTCCAGAGCCTAACATGACAGTTTTGTACTCTAAGAGACTTCCTGAAAACTTCCGCAGATATGCTGCAAAGATTTCCATCGACACATCTTCTATCCAGTATGAGAATGATGATGTTATGCGTCCGGTTTGGGGCGATGACTATTCAATCTGCTGTTGTGTTTCTGCAACTCAGACTGGTAAGGAAATGCAGTTCTTTGGTGCCCGCGCTAACCTTGCGAAGGCTTTGCTCTACGCATTCAACGGCGGTATTGATGAAGGCTTGAAGAAGGGAATGCAGGTTGGTCCAGAATATGCTCCAATCACAGCTGATGTAATCGATGCTTCTAACTATGATGAAGTTCTCCGCAAATACAAGGCAATGCTTGAATGGCTTGCTGATGTTTACGTAAATGTTTTGAATGCAATTCATTATATGCACGACAAATATTACTACGAGGCTGAGGAACTTGCTCTTGAAGATACAGATATCAAGAGAACATTCGCTACTGGTATTGCAGGATTCTCTCACGTAGTAGATTCACTTTCTGCGATGAAATATGCAAAAGTTCATGTAAACCGCGAGAAGGTAGATGTAAAAGACAAAGCTGGAAACGTAATCAAGACTGTAACTTTGGTAAAAGACTTTACAGTTGAAGGCGATTTCCCACGCTACGGACAGGATGATGACCGTGCAGATGACATTGCAGTTGATCTTTTGAAGTCATTCATGGCTATGATTAAAAAGCATCCTACATACCGCAATGCAGAGCCAACAACTTCTATCCTTACAATTACTTCAAACGTTGTATACGGAAAAGCTACAGGTGCTCTTCCAAACGGACGCCCGGCTGGAGCTCCATTCTCACCAGGTGCTAACCCATCTTACGGTGCAGAAACAAAAGGTCTTATCAAGTCTTTGAACTCTGTTGCTAAGCTTCCTTATGAATATGCTTTGGATGGTATTTCTAATACTCAGACAATCAACCCAAGTGCTCTTGGTCACAACGAGGATGAAAGAATCGAGAACCTTGTAAACGTTCTTGACGGATACTTTGATGTTGGTCCAGAATCTGGCCACGCTGGTGCTCATCACTTGAACGTAAACGTATTTGGCGTTGAAAAATTGAAGGATTGTCAGGCTCATCCAGAAAAACCTGAATATGCTAACTTTACAGTTCGCGTTTCTGGTTATGCTGTACGCTTTATCAACCTTACAAAAGAACAGCAGGACGATGTTATTGCTCGTACTTGCCACGCTTCTCTTTAGTTTCAGGTTGAAAATCCTTTAATCTTTTGATTAAGGTACGAACGCCCCTTGCTCTGAATGCAAGGGGCGTTTTTCTTTTTAAATTGTGTTATTCTTGTTTTAATGTATAATTTAAATGTAAATTTTTATGGTAAATCTATAAAATTCGATATTCAGACAATTAAAAAAAGGATTTATATCGAAAGGAGTTTTTCTATGAGAAAGTTTTTATCATTTGCTTGTTTTGCAGTTGTTCTTTCGGCGGGAGCATTTGCAAAGGAAACAGTTCAGAATCTTGATTTCAGTGTTCCTGTGGATTCAAGGGAACTGGATTTTGACGATGAAAAATTCAAGAAAGATTTGGACGAAAAATCAACATCATTTGATTTTGATTATTCTATGATGACAATAAATGAGAATGGTTTTTCCTTTGTGTTTGGTGCGAATGTAGGTTTTACGTCTACAAAGATTGAAAATCTTGTTGACGACAATTTTGAGGGGCTCGATCTTGGGCTGAAATTGGGATGGGGCGGCCTTCCTGTGAATACAAATAATTTTCTTCTTGCTTTTCATGGATTTTTTGGATTTGGTTTCAGGTCTTTGAAACTTACGGAATCATACGTTGACTATAAGGCTACATTTTTTAACATAAAACTGGGAGCGGATGTTGTTGCAATCTATCGTTTTACAGATACGTTTGGAATCAATGCCTCTTTGGATTTCTTTACAAATCTTCCGGCTACTGGTTCAGTTAACATTGAAGGCGATAATTTTGATGAAAGCTATGGATTTTTTTGTGCCGGCGGAATTGGAGTCGTTCCTAAAGTCGGTGTGAGCTTTTTCTTTTAGCATTTGAGACAGTTTTTTACGGAGATTTAAAAATGATGAAAAAAAATGTGTTGTTTGCAGCCTTTTTTGTGGCTTGTGGATTTTTATTCGCGGAATCAGGTCAGATTTTGGATGATGGAAGCGTTTTTGTAATCCGAGAAAAAGGTGATTTTGAAGATAATATAAAAATTTCAAACAGAACTGACATAATCCTGACTGTAAGCGTGAACGGAAAAAGAAAGCGCAGCGGAAAAGAAGAGTTTCTTGGAAATCAAAGAATCGAACCTGGAAAAACAGAACGATTGCAGACAGATTTTACAGGCCGGATGGATTTGTTCTCAGATTTTACTTTTCGTTTTTCAGAAGGCCCTGTTTCTGATTTTGAAACTTCTCTTGAAAGAAATGATTTGTATCTTTGCATAAATAAAATTTTGGAGAAAACTGAAGCAAAAAACGATGCTTTTTCTTCTGGAACGGAAAATTCTGAAGACGATATTGCTGACAAAATCCTGAAATATAAAAAACTTTTGGATATTGGCGCAATTACCCAACAGGAATTTGTCACACTGAAAAAAAAGCTTCTTGGTTTTTAGGATAATTCTGCGGATTTTTTATAGAATTTCTTGAATTCTGCTTTTTTTGTTTGTATTTTTTAGTATGATAATGGCATCTAAGTCTTATTGAGAATCTTTTTGGAGTTTTTTATGCAAGGTTATGTTCATCAGTTGGAAAGTTTTGGCTGTGCGGATGGTCCTGGTTCAAGGTTTATCATATTTTTCAGCGGTTGCCCGATGCGCTGTAAATTCTGCCATAATCCTGATACCTGGGACATGAAAAAAGGTGGAACTTTGTGGTCTGCAGAGGATTTGTTAAAAGAAGCCCTTTCTTGTCGTGCGTATTGGGGCAAAAAAGGCGGAATAACTGTGAGTGGCGGGGAGCCTCTTGCCC
>ERZ808267.171-NODE-171-length-25570-cov-3.696571_pt1 | contig 25570 bp, 20 predicted proteins | sample MGYA00521241_ERZ808267 | MGnify/ENA primary metagenome ERZ808267 (study PRJEB31516, sample SAMN03275592) | gut metagenome | biome: mammalia-associated habitat; material: feces | host: Papio cynocephalus | place: Kenya | collected 2012-07-19 ...
TCCGGATGCAGGACCGCAGCCGTGTTGACAGTGATCTTGTCCGCCCCGGCGTCCAAAAGCCTGGCCGCATCCTTGAACGAAGAGATTCCCCCACCCACAGTAAAAGGAATATCAATCCGTTCCGCGATCCGAAAGACCAGATCCGTGAACGTCCTACGCCCCTCCGAAGACGCGCTGATGTCCAGATAGACCAGTTCATCGGCCCCTTGCCCAGAATAGAACGCCCCCATCTCCACGGGATCACCGACCTCACGAAGTCCCTCGAAGTTGACGCCCTTGACGACCTGTCCGTTCTTGACATCAAGGCATGGTATTATCCTCTTTGCCAACATATTACCTGAATAAGTCCTCAAGTTTCACACGTCCCTCGTAGATAGCCTTCCCGACAATGGCAGAGCGAAGTCCGAACTTCTTCAGTTCGGTCAGGTCCTCGTAGCTGGACACGCCCCCGCTCACGATGATCTCCACTTCCGGAAACTGTTGCTGAAGAGCGGAGTAAAACTCCAGATTGACCCCCTGCAACATCCCGTCTCGTGACACCTCCGTCACGATAGCCTGACGTACAAGGCCTTCAAAAGACTCCAAAGCCTGCACGGCAGACATCGGCACAGTCTCTTTCCAACCATGAGTCGCCACAAGGCCGTTCTTCAGATCAAGTCCAAGAATTATTCTGCGGCCATATTCCTCAAGCCATTTTTTGAATATTCCAGGCTCGGTGAAAGCCACGCTCCCGCAGATGACATATTCAGCGCCAGCGTCCAGCACCGCCTTGAGTGACTCCACGGACTTCACTCCCCCACCGAACTCGACTTTCAGTCCGGTCTCACGGGTGATGTTCCTGAGCACGTCCAGATTCTTCGGGCAGGACTCCTTCGCCCCCTCCAGATCCACCAGATGAAGCCTTGTGGCCCCGGCCCGCTCAAAACTCTTCGCCACCTCCACAGGGTTGTCTGAATAGACCTTCTCTTTCGCGTAATCCCCTTGCGTGAGACGAACGCATCGGCCTCCTATGATGTCTATGGCCGGGATTATGTTAAAATTCTTCATTGTATCTCAACTTTCACAAATATGCGATTACTAATCACTCACAAACTTATCCAACAGATTATAATTCAATAAAATTCTTCAATATCATCGCCCCGACGGCTCCGCTTTTCTCCGGATGGAACTGTGTCCCGAAAAAATTGTCCCGCTGAAGCGCCCCGCTGAAACGCACACCGGCATATTCAGTCACAGCGGCAGTCTGATCAATGAATATTTCAGGGCAGTAGGAGTGCACATAATAGACGAAAGAGTCTTCGGGAATATTCCTAAACAAAGGCCCTCGCAACTCTGAAATCGTGTCCCATCCGGTGTGAGGGATCTTGACTCCCGGTTCTTCCGGGAACCGGTGGACACGGGGAGTGAATATTCCCATGCATTCGACATTCCCTTCCTCGCTTGAGGAGCACATCAGCTGCATACCGATGCATATTCCCAAAACCGGCCGGGTCAATGACTTGATGGCAGGAATCAGGCCCGTGGATTCCAAAGATTTCATAGCGGAGGACGCCTCCCCCACCCCTGGAAGGATCACATGGTCAGCACGTTGGATCATTTCTTGGTCAGCGGTCAGCACATATTCCGTTCCAAGTCTTTTTAGAGCGTTCTCGACCGAGCGGATGTTGCCGGCCTTATAGTCAACTATCGCGATCATAACACACCTTTGCTTGAAGGTAACTCGTAAGGGAAAGGCGTCCTCGCCACAGCCATCCTCAGCGCCCTTGCGAACGCCTTGAAGATCGCCTCGGCCTTGTGATGCTCGTTCTCGCCCTCCGCCCAGATGTGCAGGTTGCATTTGGCTCCGCAGCAGACTGACTGGAAGAAATGGCTGAACATCTCGGTCGGAACATCTCCTACTTTCTCACGCCTAAACTCCACGTTCCATTTGAAATCGATCCTGCCACCGAAATCCATCAGGACGGCAGCGTCGCAGTCGTCCATCGGGAGGACGAAACCGTAGCGGGCTATGCCGAGTTTCTGGCCGAGGGCAGCGTGAATGGCCTCACCGAGGACTATGCCGACATCTTCAATCGTGTGGTGTTCATCGACTTGCAGATCGCCTTGGGCATTGATTGACAGGGAGACGCCCCCATGGTTCGGGATCTGTTCCAGCATGTGGTCGAAGAACGGGAGGCCGGTGGAGATGGCCGCTTTTTTGTCCACGGAATCCAAGTCCAATTCAAGAGAAACACTCGTCTCTTTGGTGTTGCGGACAATTCGGACGTGGCGTTCGCCAAGAATCTCCATGCCGGGCTTTCTTGCAGAGGTCGCTTCGACAGGCTCAGCGACCGAAGATTGTGGCTCAGCGACCGAACCACGACGGTCACTGAGCTTGTCGAAGTGACCATACGCTCCCAGCAGCCGAAGCAGCCGGTCATTCTCAGCCGGAGTACCAACCGTAATTCTAAGGCATCCCTCGCACCCCGGAACCCTTGAACGGTTCCTCACAATCACCCCTCCCCCAAGCAGTCTCTCATAAACCTCATCCGGAGCGTCAAACCTAACCAGCAGAAAGTTAGCGTCACTTGAATATATCCCTTTGACTTCCGGACATTTGACCAGTTCCTTCTCAAGCCGGAACCTCTGCCCCACAATCTCAGCCACAGCCTTGTCTTTCGCTCCAGCGTCCAATTTGGCCAGCGCCATCTTCTGAGCCACCACGTTGATGTTGTACGGGTACTTGACCTTTGACATCAACGAAATTACCTCTGGATCAGCTATCGCCAACCCGATTCGCAGCCCAGCCATGCCCCAAGCCTTGGAAAGCGTCTGAAGCACAATCAGATTGGGGTATCTGTCAATCAAAGAGACCAGCGATGGCCTGACCGAAAAATCAATGTAGGCCTCGTCAAGAACCACCATCCCACTGAATCTTTCAAGAATATCCTCGATCTGCTCCACAGGAAAGGAATTTCCGGTAGGGTTGTTCGGGGAGCAGATGAACATCAGTCTGGTCTTCGAGTCGGATGCGGAAAGCATGGCATCCGTGTCCATGGAGAAATCGCTTTTGAGTTGAACCTTGCGGAACTCCACATCATTCATCGCAGCGGCCACCTCGTACATTCCGTAACTTGGGGCAATCGACACAGCATTGCTTTCTCCGGGAACGCAGAACACCCTATAGACCAGATCTATGGCCTCGTCGCTGCCGTTGCCCAAAAAGAGACATCCGGTGTCAATGCCTTTGATCTCAGCGATTTTGGCCTTCAGGGCTTTCTGATGGGGATCCGGGTAGCGATTGATGCCGTTATTGTATGGATTCTCGTTGGCATCAAGGAAGATCTCTGGGCGATTCGAGCCGCAGTCATCACGAGCAGTTGAGTATGCTTCAAGGGCCAAAATGTTTGGCCTTACAAGTTTAAGAACGTCCTCTATCTTCATGACTGATTATTTTTGAGTCTAACCTCAACCGCAGCGGCATGAGCGTCAAGCCCCTCGGCAAGAGCCATAGAGCGGATTGTATTGCCCAAGCCAGCCAACCCTTCGCGAGAGAGTTCCTGAATCGTCATCTTCCTCATGAAAGCGTCCAGATTCAATCCGCTGAAAGAGTGCGCCCAGCCGCCCGTAGGAAGGGTGTGATTGGTGCCCGAAGCATAGTCCCCCGCACTTTCAGGAGAATAATTGCCGATGAATATGCTTCCGGCAGCGATGATCCTGCCAGCGATGTCCCACGGATCCGCCATGGAGACGATCAGATGTTCGGGAGCATATTCATTAGCGAAATCAACCTCTTCGTCACGGCTCCGCAATACAACAATCCGGCTATGCTCCAACGCTTTGGCGATGATTTCCCCACGCTTGAGCCTTGCGCACTGTCTTGAGATGGACTCCGCCACGGCATCCGCTATCGCCTCAGAGGTGCAGACCAGAACAGACTGACTGTCAGGCCCATGCTCCGACTGCGAGAGAAAGTCAGCTGCGACGTAATCCGGAATGGCTGTCTCATCCGCCAGGACCATTACTTCCGAAGGACCGGCAGGCATGTCGATGGCTGTGACAGTCAGCCCGACCATCTGCTTGGCTTTCATCACATAACGGTTTCCCGGCCCGAAGATCTTATCACATTTGGCAAGTGTCCGAGTCCCATAAGCCATCGCAGCGATGGCCTGCGCTCCACCGATTTTGAATATATTCCTGACACCACAGACCGAAGCGGCATAGACAATGGCCCCATTTGCCTTTCCATCCTTGTCGGGAGGCGTGCAAAGGACAATCTCCTGACAGCCAGCCACATTGGCCGGGACGGCCAGCATCAGCACGGTCGAAAACAAAGGTGCGCGTCCACCGGGAACATAAAGGCCAACCCTGCGGATCGGCACGGCCTTCTGCACGCATGTCACTCCCGGTGAGGTCTCAACCCTGACAATCTCCGGCAACTGTGCCTCATGGAATTTCTTGATGTTTGAATATGCCTGAGCAATCGCATCTTTCAATTCCTGCGGAACCGAAGCAGCGGCCTCTTCGATCTCTTTTTCACTGACCCTCAAGGCTTCAGCAGAAGAGAACTCCACACCATCGTACCTTGATTCAAGATCCAGAAGGGCTTCATCGCCTTTTGTACGGACATATTCAAGAGTGGAGTTGACACTGGCCTCTATGTCATGGTCGCTTTCGCCAGCTCTGGCGGTTAATTTTGGCCATTCTTTCCGAGAAGGGTTTACGTATTTGTTTGTCATAGACCAATGAATAAATATGCAGCACTATAAAACCATCTTCTCCACGGAAAGCACAAGGATCCCTTCGGCACCGATCTCCTTTAGGCTCTCTATCTTCTCCCACAAAACACTCTCGTCCACAACGGAGTGCAGCGAAGACCAACCGCTCTGGGCAAGCGGCAGGACTGTAGGGCTTCTCATCGCTGGAACTATCCGTATAGCCTCCTCAATCCTGTCATTCGGAATGTTCATCAGAAGATACTTCTTTCCTCTGCTGTCTCTGACAGCGTTGAACCGAAACTTAATCTGTTCCAGAAGTTTAGACTTATCCTCAGACAGATTGCAGCACGAAATAAGCACCGCCTCGGAGAACACAACTTTCTCCACTTCCTTCAAACCGTTGCTGACCAAGGTTCCGCCCGAAGACACTATGTCGAAGATCGCATCGCTCATCCCGACCGTTGGGGCTATCTCAACAGAGCCAGCGATAACATTAATCTTTGCACTTATCCCATTATCTTTCAGAAACTTGCACAAAATATTAGGATAAGACGTGGCAATCCGTTTGCCGTTGAAATACTCAAGTCCAGGATATTCCTCAGCCTTGGGAATGGCCAACGAAATCCGGCATTCTCCGAATCCAAGACGGTCCACAATCTCCACAGACTCTCCCCTCTCGCACACCTCGTTGTAACCCACTATTCCCAGATCCGCCACCCCCTGCGCTACAGCCTGCGGGATGTCATCATCCCGCAGGTAGAGGATCTCCACGGGAAAACTGCTGGACCTTGACAGGAATTTTCGCTTGCTGTCATCCACCTCGATTCCGGCCTCACGCATCAGTGCAAGACTTTCATCACTTAATCGGCCTTTGGCCTGAATTGCGATTCTTAACATTTGTCGTTCGTTTTATAAAAAAAAGACCCGCAACCTACACGGAAGCGAGCCTTGACTAAATATCCCTCAAAGTATCAGATACCCACGACAAACTCACCCCCGTAAGAAGCGATGGTGTAGATGTAGGTGGATATGATTAAACTGTCTCATTCTATCTGTTCAACAAGGCAAATATCGGAAAATTATTCTGAAAAACAAGAAAATTTCGACTAAAAATTCACACATTTTCTCTCCGTCCTAATAACTCCAATCATCTTTGGACACATCAGAAGGAGTACTTTACTATTCCAAGGACACGATGGCTAATGATATTGTGAGGGTCGCCAAATGCTAAACCACGCAGACTCAGAGCATTCACGTCTCCGTACCTGACGCATGTGCCGTTGTATTCCAAAGCGATTGACAATCTTTCAAGATTAAACGCCACCGCTGGTGCCACACGTACTATTCCACGAATATTCTTAAATCCCCCCTCGAAGAAGTAAATGTTACTTAGGACCACCTTATCGTCAAATAGTCCCGTAAGAAGATCGTGAGTTGAACCTAAGGCCTTCATCCCTCCTGCCATAAACATAATCTGCCATTGATCCCCGTAGGATGTCGATAAGAAAGCATTTATGGAGCGGAGCGGGGTGTACTTGTAGTCAAGAGGATCACTTTTATCGTAAAGAGCGTAGCCTCCCATCAGACGGAGATGATCGCCACCGGAAGCTAGAACCGCCTTAGCATTGATCTTAAAGAGTCCTTTGGAATATTCCACATACCCCATAGGGCTCAGCATTGAGATTCTGTCTTTAACTTCAGCGCCCTTGTAATAGTAACGCCCGTCTTCAAGAGTTCTCCAACGCGGTTTAAGGCTAAGGAAATCAACTCCAGCCCTTGCAGTGAAATGCTTTGTCGAGAATGAAAGCCCTGCATAAAGTTCAGGAATCAAGCCATACTTTACATAATCAGCTGATGCCCCCTGCGGACCTGTTGGAGTAAATTCCGCTGGATACAAAGCACCGACCGTAAAAGTAAGCCTGTCAAAGAACGATGCGTTAAACATCAATTGAGGACTTCTAGAGTAAGGGTTGAACGGTGAGCCTCCTTCATAGCCTACGGTAAAAGGCATTCCCTCGGACATTGGATGCCAAGCATGGCCAACCTTAACAGAGGTAGAACTAAGGAACTTCCCCAAGTCTTCCCAATTCAAACATACATAGGCTTCCCTAAGACGAAGAGACGCGGACTGCTTGTTCAAGAGGTAGAAATCAGTCTCCAGTTTACCTTTAACATTGAACGAGCCGTACTGGAAACCAGTAAGGTTGAATCCTAGACGAGTAGTAATCGAGGACAGTTTCAAGGATGGATTGTACCAGATGTCATAGCCATCCTTGTTGAGTTCACTGTCGTAAGGAATGTAATAGAACAAGTCTTCAGAGTCGGTCTTGACTTCACGGGCATCGAATGAGACGCCCGTGCGGAAGAAGCCATAAGGCTCCAGATGATTGGTAAGTTTTACCAAATGACTTTGAGCGCCCAATGGCAAATTGAACAGAAGCATGGCTAAAGCCAGTGCCAGAGTTTCAGATATTCTTTTCATAGCATCATGTTTTAGTCAAGGCCGACACCTTAACTTGTTTGGGAAATATAATTAGAAAGTAAATTTAACCAGGGCCTGAATACGGTTGTTGGTGATCCAGTGGAGGTTGTCCTCGGCAAGGCCGTTGGCACCGATGTACTTCACATCACCGACTGTCTTGTAGTCACCGTACTGAACACTTGTAAGTTCATATTCAAGACCAATCGCGAACTTGCCAATGTTGTGGATCACTGTTGGAGTAAGCCTCCACATCTGGTTCATGTTCGAGAAGCTGTTCTTGCTGAAATAGAGGTTGGCGGCAGGGGCGTAGCCATCCTTGGCACCGTAAAGGTCATCCTTCGTTCCGAAATTCTTCACATAACCGGCGAAGAGGATCCACTGGGTCTTCTTGCCGTACATGAAGCTGGCCCATGTCGAGGAATTGCGGGTAGGAGTATATTCATAACTTACGCCGTCTGACTTGACTCCTGAGATTCCGTAACCGCCGTTGAGGTTGAAATGCTCGCCTGCCTCGGCGAAGACAGTCTTCACCTTGACCGAGAAAAGGCCGCTCTTGTACTGTCCGTAGAGGAACGGACTGAAAGTGGTGATGCGGTCGTCAACCTTGACCGTACCGTTGTTGTTTCTCGGTTTGATGGAGAGCATGTTCACTCCTGCCCTGAAGAGGAGGTTGTCGTTCTTGTAGTTCAACCCAAGGTAGATCTCCGGAGTGCAGCCGTACTTGATGTAATTCGCCGAAGCTCCGTTAGGACCGGCTGAGGTGTACTGCATCTGCCAGATAGCTGATCCGGTCAACGAAAGGGTCTCATTGAACTTGTAGTCCAACTTCACCTGTGGAGTGCGGCTGAACGGGCCGAAAGGCGCGCCAGTGTTGAGTGAGAACACATCCGGCATGTCAGCGGCCATAGGATGCCAGGCCTGGCCGGCGGTGACCACCCAGCCGTTCTTTCCGATAGTGACATAGGCCTGACGGAGGCGCAGGACAGCCGTTCCGGAGACACCAGAAAGTCCGTTGTAGAAGTCGGTCTCGATCTTGGCGCCCATCTTGAAGCCGTTATATTCATAACCGGTCACATTGAGTCCGACCCTGGAGGTGATGGCGGCGTAGCGGAGTGAGCTCTGCTCGTTCAGATCGACACCGTCTTTCTTGTTCTCATCCTTAGGAAGATAGTAGAAGAAGTCTTCTGTTCCGGCCACGCTCTCACGGGTGTCGAAAGCGTAGTAATTGCGGATGAAACCGTAGAGACTGACCTTTGGACTTGTCTCCTGCGCCGCAAGAGTGGCGCACATCGCCATAGCGGCAAGTGAAGTGATGATTTTGTTCATTTTGATAACTACTAACTGTTTTTTAAGCATTGAGAAGCTGCTTTGGTGCCTTCCCCAAAACAGCTTCTCTGATATTACTATATAATTACTGCGCGAACGGGAAGATCTTGGTGAGCCAGAAGAATCCAAAGATGAATCCGACCACACCAATGATGATGCCGACCTTTGCCATGTCCTTTGTCTCGACAAGTCCGGTAGAAGCCGCAATGGCATTCGGAGGTGTGGAGATAGGGAACAGCATGGCGATGGATGCGCACACAGCAATGAATATGATCATGGCTTGAGTTCCACCCATAGCAATGAATGCAGCATTGTTGGCAGCAGCAGGATCAGCCATACCCTCAGCGACTACAATAAGGATTGGGATAAGCAAGGCCGCAGTAGCGGAGTTGCTGATGAAGTTCGAGAGGAAGTAGCAGACAAAACCAGCGACAACCAGAACCAAAATCACTGACATCGAGCCAAACGGTATCGCTGTGATGAGAACCTTCGCGAGACCAGTGTCCTGTAGGAGATAGCCAAGTGCAAATCCTCCGGCCACAAGCCAAAGAACAGACCAGTTGATTTCCTTGATTTCCTCCTTTCCAAAAAGGCCTGTAGCAGTGAATACTCCGAGAGGAATAAGAGCCACAACGTTGGAACTGATATGATGAAGCTGCTCGGTTGCCCAGAGAAGAATTGTAATGATGAATGTAGCCCAAACCACTTTGCTCTTCCAATCCTTCTTCTTGTCGTTAGCAGGAATTTCAAGCACGAGCTTCTGGGTCTTGAACGGGAAGAAAACGAGGAGAAGAACCCAGGCAAGGAGGATCATGATGATCACGTAAGGAATCATGTGAACGCACCAGTCTCCGAAAGAGACATCGATGCCAGCCTGCTCAAGATAACCTTTTGCTGTAGCATTAGGAGGGGTTCCGATAGGGGTTCCGATACCACCGAGGTTGGCAGCGACAGGAATCGAGAGCGCGAGACCTATCTTTCCCTTGTCATCGCTCGGAAGCTTAGAGAGCACAGGGGCGAGGAATGCCAGCATCATGGCCGCAGTGGCGGTGTTGCTCATGAACATCGAGAACACAGAAATGATGACAAGGAATCCCAAGAGCACCATCTTAGGCTTAGTTCCAAAGATGCTGAGCAGGGATTTAGCTAGTGTGACATCCAGTCCGAATCTTTCAGCCATGATTGCAAGCACGAATCCACCGAGGAACAGCATGACAACCGGATCAGCGAAAGAAGACATTATCTTTTTGTAGCTTACCAGCTGACCGAACTCAGGATTGCAGAAGAAGCCTAGTCCCTTGTCGGAGACAGTCAGCAGAGCCACCACGATGATCATCACGGAAGTCGCCCAGTTAGGGATGATCTCAAACATCCACATCAAGGCAGCGAACACAAAGAGAGCAATCACACGCTGCTGCACAACAGTCAGAGCGTCGATGCCAAAGAAAGAGGTTGGAACACACCACAAGAAAAGTGTGACCAGAAGAACGATTGGCAGAAGTACACCGTACTTCACATTGAATTTCTTTTCAGCCATTTCAGTAGTATTGATTATTAATTTTATTTCTGGAATTCGAACCTAAGGTCAATCGGAATATTCTCAAGACGGATGTTCATAAGGTCTGCCTTAAAATCCTCAGACAAAACGCAGTACTTGTTTTCGAACTGCTCAGCAAAGTCGTAGTCTCCCGTTGCCTGGGTCTTGAGCGCGATGCCTGTGAACTCAGCGACGAGCGAAAGCGTCTTTTCGTAGTCGATTGAATATTTTCCGCTATCACCACGTTTGAAGGCGCCATTCTGGTTAAGGTAATTGAACAGCATCACATAAGCCCTACCAAGTTGAGAAGCTTCACCGAAACGCTCTGAACGGATCAGGTTGGCAACGAATGTCGTGATTGCATCCTCTTTAGTGACAAGCGTAGGAATCTTGTGCTCGTCCAAAAGTTTGCAGACAAGATAAAGTCCGAGAGCGTTCGCCTTGGCGTCCTCCCAAGTGAGAGCCTTGTTGCCGAGAGCCTCGTCAACCTCGCCTTTTCCGTTGATCGTCTCTTTGACTCCAAGTCCATGGGAAATCTCACGGAATGCGATGTTCCAATAGAATGCCTCTTCGCTGAGGTGATCTTGCTGGTCTGGGGTAAGAACCACAATGCCGACAGGGTTTACGATTCTGTTGAACTTCTCAACCATTACGTTGCGAAGAAGGGCAGTACGGGTGCCTGCCTTAGCCTGAACTTCTTCATTATAAGGAAGATTCAGAGCTATCAGCTTAATACCAGCGTTGGCGTGACCAGAGCAATAGATAGCGTCATAGGCGTAAATGTCAGACTCGTCTCCTGGTACAAAATTCTTGTACTGTTCTTCGCAAGGGATCTGTTTCTGGAGCTCAGGCAGCATGGACGTGAACTGGTCAAGTACTTCGGTGCGTTTGAGGTCTTTTAAAAGAACATAAGCCTCGTAGGATGCCTTGAGACCGTACAACTGATCATCATTAATTTCGTTTGGTCCGATGATAAGATCCATCTTGCTGTCAGTCATCTCCAACCATGCAAGGTCGCTATCGTAGTAATAGTCAGTCTTCAAGGCGTCAATCTTCTTGAGAAGATAGTTGCGGACGCTCGGTTTGATGGTGATGTCAGCGGCAGCCTTGAGGTAGTTACAGATCTTGTCAATGTTGTACTCATAGGCATTGTGATACCACACAGCGACCAATTTGCCGTCCGAGTCACGTCTGATTAGCGAATATGGGCTTGTCTTCACTGGGTCGGCAAGCGAATCGAACTCAGCCGAAGTCATGTCAGCCGGATAGAAATTGGCGCCTAGAGGAAGATTTCCGAAACCATCCACAAAAGTGGAGCCGTCAAGACGGTCCCATGGGCCGTAGTTGATTTTGGCGTAGTCTCGCAGATCAGCGTCTTTCAGATTCTCAATCAGAGTTTTGTCTCCAAAATACTGATCCCAATAGATGCTATCAGCCTGGTCGGCAGCGAATTTGTAAAGATTAAGGACTTCTTTGCCGTTGTCCGTGATACCGGAAAGGTCAGGTGATTCGATCTTGACAAGAGCATACGAATCGACCTTTTTCTGAACAGCGGTCTCTGGCGTTGTGTTGCAGGAGGCCACAAGAGCGATCAGCGATAATGCCAAAACGGTTCTTTTCATTTGAAAAAAGTGTTATTATTATTGTTTATATTCTTTTCTCTTTTGCATCCTGCAAATTTAATGAATATAAATGAAAAAAGCACATCAACGAGACGTTGATGTGCTGATATTCGTAAGAAATCGTACAATTAGATGATTCCCTGCTCAAGCATAGCCTGTGCAACCTTCATGAAGCCAGCGATGTTGGCGCCCTTTACATAGTCAACGCTGCCGTCCGGACGTGTGCCATACTTCACGCATTGCTCGTGGATGCTCTGCATGATCCAGTGGAGTTTGTCGTCAACTTCCTGTGCGGACCAGCTGAGGTGGGCGGCATTCTGGGTCATCTCAAGACCTGAGGTAGCAACTCCACCAGCGTTCACAGCCTTACCAGGAGCGAAGAGGATTCCGTTGTTCTGGAAGAAGTGGATGGCGCCTGGCTGGCAACCCATGTTGGAAACCTCGCAGCAGCACCAGCAACCATTGGCCTTCAGCTCCTTGGCATCATCCTCACTGAGTTCGTTCTGGAAAGCGCAAGGAAGAGCGATGTCGCAAGGGATGCTCCAAGCCTTCTTGCCAGCGGTGAACTGAACCTGTCCAGGGAACTTGGTGGCGAGATCCTCTACCATGTTCCTGTTGGAGGCACGCATGTCAAGCATATATTCATTCATCTCAGGAGTCATTCCTTCAGGAATATGGCAGACTCCGTCCGGGCCGGAGATGGCCACAACCTTGGCTCCGAGCTGGGTAGCCTTCTTCACAGCGCCCCAAGCCACATTACCGAAACCTGAGATGCAGACCTTCTGGCCAGCGATGTCCTTGCCTGCCTTGTGGAGAAGGTGCTGGGTGAAGTAGAGGGCTCCGAAACCGGTGGCCTCAGGACGAAGGATGGAACCTCCCCATGTAGCGCCCTTTCCGGTGAGCACTCCGGTGTGGTACTGACGAGCGAGCTTCTGGTACATTCCGTTCAGGAAGCCGATCTCACGTCCACCGACACCTACGTCACCGGCAGGGATGTCCTGATCAGGGCCGATGCAGCGCCAGAGCTCAAGCATGAAGGCCTGGCAGAAACGCATGATTTCAGCATTTGACTTACCTACTGGATCGAAGTCAGAACCACCTTTAGCTCCACCCATAGGAAGGGTTGTGAGGGCGTTCTTGAATGTCTGCTCGAATCCGAGGAACTTGAGCATTGAAGGGGTCACGGCCTTGTGGAAGCGAAGTCCTCCCTTGTAAGGTCCGATCGCGCTATTGAACTGGACGCGGTAGCCGAGATTGGTCTGAACCTCACCGTTGTCGTCAATCCATGTGACACGGAAAGTGAAGATTCTGTCTGGCTCTACGAGTCTCTCGACGATCTTAGCCTTCTCGAACTCAGGATGCTGGTTATAAACTTCCTCGATTGACTCAAGAACCTCCTGTACTGCCTGAAGATATTCTTTCTCTGTTGGGTACTTGGCCTGGAGACGGGCCATTATTTCTGTTGTTTTCATAATAATGTAATAGTATTATTAATTAGTTAAAAATGTGTTTCTATTTAAGTTCCCATGTCGATCCGCTGTGCAACAGCTCGTCAATACTATGGATTTTAGACTTTTTCTTTACGGCTTCGACTTGTTTTGAGACCTCCTCCTCGTAAGTGATGTCCGGCACCTCTCTGATCACACCGAGGGCCACAGGGAAATCAGGCCATTTCATGTCAGCGAGCATCATCTGGAGACCAAGATTGTCTGAGTGACTGTCATGAGTGAGAATGTCATCCTCCGTGACACCGTTCTCACCAATGGTCACGACTTTCAATCTCCAACCATCAAGAGCGATTCCCTTGTCTCGGTTCTTTCCGAATATCATCTTCTCACCGTCACGCAGAACCAGCGTCCTGTCAGCCTTGTGCTCCCTATCTGAAATCTCAGCGTGAGACCCATTGTTGAATATCACGCAGTTCGTCAGAAATTCCATCACAGAAGTGCCCTTGTGCCTTGACGCTGCAAGCATAATTTCCTGATTGAGAGCCAATTCAGTGTCCATTCCTCGTGCGAAGAAAGTACCTTTGGCTCCCAAGACCAAACTTCCCGGATTGAATGGATGCTCAACCGTTCCGTAAGGTGATGTCTTCGTGATGGCACCAAGCTTGGATGTCGGGGAATACTGTCCCTTCGTCATTCCGTAAATCCGATTGTTGAAGAGCATCAGGTTGATGTCGATGTTCCTTCGAATGGCATGGATGAAATGGTTCCCACCGATGGCCAGCGCGTCACCGTCACCGCTCACCTGCCAGATGCAGAGCTCCGGATTGGCAACCTTCATACCAGTCGCTATGGCCGTAGCCCTGCCGTGGATGCTATGGAATCCGTAAGTGTCAACATAGTACGGAAGCCTTGAGGAGCACCCGATGCCGGACACCACGACAATCTTGTCCTTTTCTATTCCCTTCTCCTCACAAACCAGAGGAAGGGTCCTTTGAAGAGCGGCAAGAACAGAATAATCCCCGCATCCCGGACACCACCGAATTTCCTGGTCACTCTTAAAATCTTTCAATGAATATTTTGGCATAGCGTGTTCCTCCTATAACTGGGCCGCAGCCGCGTCAACAATCTCCTTCACAAGGAAGGTCTGTCCCTGAACCTTGTTACAATTCAAATAGTTGAATTGAGGGAATATGGTCTTGAGGTAACCAGCGAACTGGCCGAGATTAAGCTCGCAGACAATTATCTTCCGGAAACCGGAGAGGACCTTCTCTGTGTTCTTCGGCAGTGGGTCGATGAAATCGAAATGCACCCGGCTGACTGTCTTTCCGGCAGCGCGGAGTTCCTCAGTGGCTGTAAGAATATGCCCGTACGTGCCTCCCCAACCGACTAGCAGGACATCCCCGCTCTCCGGACCGTCAACAACCAAGTCCGGAATGTCAGCAGCGACACGCGCGACTTTCTCCGCGCGTTCCCTGACCATCATCTCATGGTTGGCAGCATCGGTTGAAAGCACGCCTTCATGCGTCTTCTCAAGGCCTCCGACACGATGCTCAAGACCAGGGGTGCCGGCTGGAGCCCACTGTCTAGCAAGTGTCTTCGGATCTCTCTCGAAAGGATGGAACTTACTCCCATCGGCCTTAGCCAAACGAGGCTTTATGGCAGGATATTCACTCATTGAAGGAATCTTCCATGGTTCAGAACCATTTCCGAGGAATCCTTCGGAAAGAAGCAGGACCGGAGTCATGTGTTCGAGAGCTATCTTAGCAGCAGTGAATGCAGCATCGAAGCAATGTGCCGGTGAGTGAGCGGCAATCACGACCATAGGGCTCTCACCATTGCGTCCGTAAAGAGCCTCGTTAAGGTCGGCCTGCTCTGTCTTGGTAGGAAGTCCGGTGCAAGGGCCGCCACGCTGCACATCCACAACCACGAGCGGAAGCTCGGTCATCACGGCCAGTCCAAGAGCTTCTGATTTAAGAGAAAGGCCAGGACCAGAGGTCGTAGTAACAGCAAGATTGCCTGCAAAGGAAGCACCGATTGCGCAGCATATTCCCGCAATCTCGTCCTCAGTCTGCATTGTCTTGACCCCAAGATTCTTGTGTATGGCGAGTTCTTCAAGGATTGCGGTAGCAGGGGTTATCGGATAGGAACCGCAGAATAGCGGACGTCCTGATTTCTCAGAAGCAGCAATCAAGCCCCATGCTAAAGCCTGGTTTCCTGTAATATTCCTGTATATTCCTTTTTCTTGAATGTCAGGGACAACAGTGTAAGTGTCGGCCACGGCCTGAATGTTGGCTGCATAGTTGTAGCCGTCATTCACTACCTTACGGTTCGGCTCAATCATCTCAGGATGCTTCTTGGCGAAACGCCCCTCAAGATAGGTATAGACATAGTCCAGCGGACGGCTGTAGATGAAGCAGGCCATGCCGAGGGTGAACATATTCCTGCACTTATGGACCGAAGCAACGTCCAATCCGCTGTCTTTCAGACTCTCTTCCGTCAGCTTTGTAATTGGAGCGACTATGATGTTCCTGTCCTCTATGTGAAGTTCCTCAAAAGGATTGCCAGTAAATCCGGCCTTGGTCAGGCCGAAATCATCAAAGGCATCTTCATTGACTAGTACGGTTGCATTTCTTTTCAGCCACTTGGCGTTCGCCTTGAGAGCCGCAGGATTCATCGCCACCAACATGTCGCAAAAGTCCCCAGGGGTGTTGACCTTGTGGCTGCCAATGTGAACCTGAAATCCGGAAACACCGGCCACAGTCCCCTTCGGAGCTCTGATTTCGGCCGGATAGTCCGGGAAAGTGGAAAGGCCGTTACCATAGACTGCGGACAAGTTCGCGAACAACGTTCCGGTAAGCTGCATTCCATCACCGGAATCCCCAGCGAATCTTATCACAACATCCTTAGCATCAATAACCTTATGTTGCATTTCTATTTTAAGACTATTAGTGTTGAATAAAAATTCCTTACAAATTAAAGCATAAAAAGCAGAATAAGCAACCTTTTCCCTGAAAAAAGATATTCACACCACAAACAGCCTCGCACGAATCCATAAAATCATAAATTACACCCCACAAAAAAAACACGTCACCTCGGAGCGAAGCGACGCAAGGGGTTTGGGGAATACGGTCCCCAATGCCCCACCGGGGCTGTCGCGAAGCGACTGGGGGTAAAATAAAGGGCCAGCAGTTATTGCCGACCCTCATTAATTGACTATCAGATTACTGCTGGCCCTGCTGACCTTGAGCCTGCGCCTGAAGCTCCTTCTGGAGATCCTCCAATGTTCTTCCTTCAGGAATATTCAGTGCCTTCCTTGCGTCTGGAGTAAGATCCCTGCACTGAGCTTTGTCAACATAGAGGAACTGGGAAGTCTCGAACACGAACAGATAGCCACCAGCCTTGGCAAGTGTCTCAACCGCCTCCTGAGCCTTCTTGTAGATAGGATCCATCAGCTGCTGGTTCTGCTGCTGAAGCTCGGCTTGGATTGATTGCTGGAACTCCTGGATTCTGTTCTGGATTTCACCAAGTTCCTTCTCCTTGCTTGACTTGATGGCTGGAGTCCAAGTAGCCTGCTTCTGCTGGTACTCGTTGTACTTGGTCTGAGCCTCTTCCATCATGCTCTGAAGGGTCTCCTGAGCCTCTTTCTGAGCTGCCTGCATCTGTGTTCTAGCAGCATCTGCCTCAGGCATGAGCATCACTAGTTCGTTGAAATCAACATACGCGAACTTCGCCTGAGCGGAAGCGGTCAGAGTAAACAACGCCATTGCGGCGATCATAAGAATCTTTTTCATTTTTATAGCTTTTTATCAGTTTCGTGTTTATTCAAATGCAAATGTAAGAATATTATTTAGAATTGTTGTCCGATCAAGAAGTGGAACTGGCTCCTGTCCCCCTTTTCTGAATTGTCGAAACCATAACCCCAGTCGATTCCAAGCAGACCGATCATCGGGAGGAATACCCTCACACCGACACCTGCCGAACGCTTGATCTGGAACGGATTGAAATTCTTGATGTCTGACCAGCAGTTACCTCCTTCAAGGAAGCCCAGAACGTAAATCGTGGACTGAGGCTGGAGGATGACAGGGTAACGGAACTCCATCGTGAACTTGTCGTAAACATTGCCAGCATAGTAGCCGTTTGAGTTGTACGGAGTGGCAGCCCAAGGCGTAAGGGCGTAATTCTCGTAACCACGAAGGGCGATGATGTCAGCTCCGTAAGTGTCATAGCCCGACATACCGTCACCACCGACTCTGAAACCTTCGAACGGAGAGTAGCCCCACTTGCGGTTGTAGTAGCCAAGATAGCCGAACTGCGCGCGTGTCATGATCACGAAGTCACCTATTACCTTAGTGTAGAGCTCACCGCTGATTTTCCACTTGTGGTATTCAATCCATTTGTAACGCTGGGCGGAACTCCAATTGTCATAGTTGATGTCTTTATAGCTTGACACCTTTGTCGGATTGCCGTTGGCATCAAGAGTGCCGAGATCCTTTTTCCTGAACAATGAATATGGCGGAGTGAGCTGGAGGCTAGCGCTGAAGTTCGATCCCATACGAGGATAGATCTGCTGGTCAGTAGAGTTTCGACTCAAGCTGATTGTGTAGCTCAGATTATGGGATTTACCATCATTGAACATGAAGTAACCGTTAATCCAGTTCTTTAGGTCATAAATCTGCCAATTGAGGCCGTTGTACAGCACGAAATAGTTGTCCGGCCATTTCAGACGAGTACCGATTCCAGCAGAGAAACCATAGACCTGCATTACCTTGTCGTTGGAGAGCAATCCGATAGCAAGATAGGAGTTCGTCTGTCTCGTATAGTAGGCCTGAAGGTTCAAGGATGTTGGTTTCTTAGCGAAGAGCCAAGGCTCGGAAAATCCGAATACTAGAGAAGTATAGTAAGTACCGTTAGTCTGGAAACGGAGAGAAAGGTTCTGTGCGTCACCAAGTGGGACAGGTCTCCACGCATTCTTGTCAAACAGACGCTTTGTCGAGAAGTTGTTGAAGTTAACTCCAACAGTCGCCACGAAAGTGTTGGCTCCCCAACCTCCGGAGAGTTCCAGCTGGCTAGAAGGCTTCTCCGTCACATTATAAACCACATCCACTGTGTTGTTCAATTGGTTAGGAATGATCGACCAACCCTTCGACGGATCCGCGATGGCCTCTGGATCGAACTGTCCCAATGAGGCGATTTCCCTAATAGATCTCTCGAAATCGGTTTGGCTGAAAAGGTAACCCGGTCTTGTGGCTAGTTGCCTTCGGACAACTCTTTCGTTGGTAAGCGTGTTACCGTTTATGACGATATTATTGAGGGTAGCCTGCTTACCTTCCGAGATCCTCATCTCTACATCAACAGAATCCCCCTCGATGTTCAGTTCGACCGGTGTCACATTGAAGAAGAGGTAACCATTGTCTCGATAGACCTTGGACACATCCTGGTCGCCTTGCTTTCCTCCGCCCAAAAGCCTTTTCTGCATCGTCACCACATCGTAAGGATCCCCTTTGCGTATGTTAAGAATGGCATTGAGCTGGTCGGTGGAATAGACTGAGTTACCGGTCCAGGATATGTTCCTGAAATAGTATTTCTTGCCTTTATCAATCTTCAGGTCAATCCCAAGCCTGTCCGGAGTGACATAGTAGATGGAGTCCTTGACAATGCGGGCGTCTCGATAACCGGACTCGTTGAGTTTGCTGATGAGGCTGACCTTGTCGTTGGGATATTCTTTCTGATTGAATTTCTTACTATTGAAGAAGTTATACCATTTTTTTGCCTTGGTCTTCTTCATGGAACGGGACAATTTGAAGTCAGAGAAGCCTTCAGTTCCTTCAAACTTGATGTCTCGGATTCTAACTTTAGTTCCACGATCCACCGCAAAATTCACCTTGATTGCATTCCTTACGATGGAATCCTTTTGGGTCTGGACATCCACCTTGCAATTAAGGAACCCTTTGTCTGCGTAAAATCGCTTGATGATGTCAGTAGAAGTCTTGGCGACATATTCGGAAAACTCTCCGCCTCGACGTAGGCTCAGCCTCTCTTCCAAATCCTTACGTTCCCCATTACGGACTCCAGTAAAAAGCCATCTTGAGACCCTTGGACGCTCTTGAATCCTGATCACAAAATAAGCAGAATCCTTGTTTTCACTCAGGTGGTCCAATTCAAGGGCTACATTTTCGAAGTACCTCTGCATCCACAATCTAGACACGATTGATGAAAGATCATCACTCGGAACCGTCACCCTCATACCCTTCTGAAGACCAGTAAGGGAGATGATTTGTTGGTCAGAAAATTGATGATTTCCTTCCACTGTTACACCACCCACATAATAATTCTTAGGATGGTCATAATCAACTTCCCCAGTAACTAATGATTTTCCGACTTCCTGGCCCATGACAGGTAAAGCAACGAGAGCCAAGGCAAAGAAACACAAAATACGATATGCTTTCATCAAATACGATTTCATTGAATTAAGATGCAAATATACGCAAGTTATTTAACTTTTCCATATCTGCGATTCCGATGAGAATATTCCTCAATCGCAGCCATAAACTCGTCCCGTCGGAAATCAGGCCAAAGGGTGTCAACAAAGAGGAACTCTGAATATGCCGCCTGCCACAAGAGATAATTGCTGAGTCTTTCCTCTCCTGAAGTTCGGATGATCAAGTCTGGGTCTGGGATTCCTGCTGTGACAAGATAACGACTAAAATCCTCTGTCTTCACGTTTTCAAGGCCTTGAGGATCATTAGAATATTCTTTAGCCATCTTTTTTGCCGCCTGAAGAATGTCCCACTTGCCGCTGTAACTGAAGAAAACCACCAATGTTAACAACGGTTCCTTACCCGGAGCCGGCTCGGTCTTTTTTTCTGCTTGGCGGATTGCGGCCAAGAGTTCCGGACTCAGTCTGGAAGTGTTACCCAAAACGCGGAACCTGACACCTTTCTTGGCGAGAGAATCAATCTCATCTGCTATAGCTTTAAGCATCAAACCCATAAGTGAGCTGACCTCTCCTTGGGGGCGTTCCCAATTCTCCTCAGAAAAAGCGAAGATCGAAAGATATTTAACCCCTGCCTCAGCGGCTGCCTCCACACATACCCTTACGCTTTCCACACCTTCAAAATGGCCAGCGACTCTTTCCTGACCTCTTTGGCGTGCCCATCGACCGTTACCGTCCATGATGATGGACACGTGAGCCGGTATATTCTTGTTTTCGTTCATATTCAAAAAAAAGTGTCATTCTCCGCTGTTCCGGATGTCCTCACCCCAGAACAACTTCGTTGTCAGTGCCTTTATGAAACTGGTATTTTTAAGACGAACCCTCCTAAGCGAAAACTGTGCCACCTTAACGTCAAGCGTCAACGATGGAGGCACAAGATGATTTCTGTTGTCCATTGATAGCATAACTCTCTCATCCCTTGAACGCATGGAAAGAGAAATCATGGTGCTATCAGGAACCACCAAAGGACGGGCATTTAGATTATGAGGGGCTATCGGAGAGATGATCAGGACCTTCGACTCCGGAGCGCAAATCGGTCCTCCCACACTCAATGAATATGCCGTTGAGCCGGAGCTGGTGGCAACCAATAATCCATCGGCCCAATAGGTAGGCAAGACATGCCCGTCAATGGTCACATCAATTCCAAGAAGAGCTGCCCCTGAACGATGAACAGAGACTTCGTTCAAGGTATAAGGCCAGAACTGAGGGTCAGCAGAAAGAGAATTTGCACTTGGGGCCGTCTTCAAAAGCTCACGGTCTTCTAAGAACCAGTCCCCAGACAAAAGGGCATTGCAAGCCTCTTCGGGGCTATATTCAGAAAGAAATCCCAACCTCCCTAGGTTGACGCCCAGAACGGGGATGCCGGACTCTCCAACCAACTGCGAGGCCGACAGGAATGTCCCGTCCCCTCCCACGCTCAGCACCATGTCAGTACCGGAGGGGATTCTCTCGCCTCCGCTGACACCGCAAAGTTCAAACGAATCTTTCTCCAGTCTCTCCAACATAAAGGATAGCCTATTATCTTTCAAGGCATCACCTTCTCTGGAATATAGCGCCAATTTCATCAATGTCTTGTTCTGGTTATGAGTCCAAATTACAAACAGATTTCAAAAATAGCACAATTCTGCTTAAAACTAAACAGAAATCATTATTTTTGTATGTTTCTTTTGTTGTAAAAACATGACAAGACTTAGTGTAAACATCAACAAGATTGCTACCATTCGCAACGCACGCGGAGGGAACATGCCTGACGTGGAAAAGGCAGCTATTGACTGTGAGAAATTCGGTGCCGAAGGCATCACTGTTCACCCAAGGCCGGACGAGAGACACATACGATACTCGGACGTGAGAGCAATAAGGCCCACTATCACAACCGAGTTCAACATTGAGGGTAATCCTATTCCCAGCTTTGTGGATTTGGTGCTTGAAGTCGTTCCAGATCAAGTTACGCTTGTACCGGACGCCCATGACGCAATCACCTCCAACGCTGGATGGAACACGATTGAGCATAAAGGTTTTCTGACTGACATATGCGCAAGATTTAAGGACAAGGGGATCCGCACCTCAATATTCATTGACCCATCACCAAAAATGGCTGAGGGAGCATTGGCTTGCGGTTGCGACAGAGTGGAACTCTACACTGCCGACTATGCCGCGAACTATCCTTCTGGCCCAGAGAATGCAATCAAGCCCTATCTTGAGACGGCCAAAGTCGTCCGCGAGCTTGGTTTGGGGCTGAATGCAGGCCACGATTTAAGTCTTGAGAATCTTGAATATTTCATAAGAACAATCCCTTGGACGGACGAGGTTTCCATCGGTCACGCAATCATCTGCGATGCTCTCTACATGGGACTTGAGAAAACAATCCAAGCGTATCTGTCAAAGATTAAGATTTTTTAGCTACATTTGTAACCTTGAATATTATTAAATACAAAATAAAATGAAACAAACACCACTGATTATCAGCGTCATAGCCCTCATTGCTGTGGCCGCTCTCGGAATTATCCAGCTCACTTCAAACGGTAACGGTAAGAAAAAGACCACCTCAGGTGAAGTCGCTCAGGCCACCGCACAGGCCGGTTCTATCGTATGGTTTGACCTTGACCGAGTTCTTGACGAATACGACATGGCGAATGACCTCAGATCAGTTGTGGAGACCAAAGTCCAGAGCATTCAGGAAGAAATCACAAGGCGCGGTAACAAGCTTCAGAGTGATGTTAACAAGTTCCAGTCTGATCTTGACAAGGGGCTTTTGGTACGTTCAGTTGCCGAGCAGAGAAACATCAAACTTCAAGAGCAGCAGAACAATTTCAACAACTACGCTGCCCAGAAACAGCAGGAGATTGCTGAGGAGCAGCAGGTTATGATGAATCAGATTGGTGATGCCATCAAAACCTTCCTTGACAAATTCAACGAAGAGCATAAGTACGCAATGATTATTGCCACCCAAGGCAGTGTACTCCCAGCTCCGGTTGCTGCTGGAGATCCTGATTTGGATGTGACAGATGCGATTCTTGCAGGGCTCAACGATGAGTACATCCAGAGCAAGGGCAAGAGCGGAAAGGCTGCTACCTCAGCGACAGGAAGTGAGACTAAAACCGAGTAGGTTTTGCGAATAGCTCTTCTTTCTTGCTTCTACCCTTTCAGAGGGGGGATTTCTCAGTTCAATGCAAGTTTATTCTTGGAACTGAGTAAAAGTCATACTGTCAAGGCTTTCAATTTTAAGAGACAATACCCGGAATTTCTCTTCCCAGGTAAAACACAGTATGTCACAAAGGACGATGATGCCGTACCCATCGAGAGCGAAGCTCTGTTGGATACGGCTAATCCGTTGACTTATGGACGGACATACCGAGCAATCCGGGATTGGAAACCGGATCTTGTGATCATCAGCTATTGGATGTCCTATTTTGCTCCGTCCTTGGGGTACATAGCTAGAAGGCTAAAGAAACACTGTAAAGTCATTTCTATCCTCCACAATGTCATTCCGCACGAGCCAAAATTCTTCGATGCACCTTTGACAAAGTACTTTCTGTCTGGATGTTCGGGGAATGTCACGCTTTGCGATGAGGTGTCAGAGGATCTTCACCGATTGTCTCCAGACGCTCTGAATGTCACATTGTTCCACCCTATCTACGGGCATTTCGGAGAGAAGATGCCTAGAGAGAAGGCCGAAAAGCTCCTCAGTCTGACTCCCGGAAAGAAGAATCTTTTGTTCTTCGGGCTAATCAGATCCTATAAAGGTTTGGACATTTTACTCAAAGCATTCGGTGAACTCGATGACAGCTACCAACTGATTGTTGCCGGAGAGCCGTACGGTTCGTTCGAGAAGTACCAAACAATTATTGACGATTCTCCTGCGAAGGACAGGATTAAGTTGTTCACTCGCTACATCAAAGACTCTGAGGTTAAGGATTTCTTCTCAGCAGCTGATTTGGCCGTACTTCCTTACAGATCCGCCACTCAAAGTGGGATAAGCGCTATCGCCTATCATTTTGAAGTTCCGATGGTCGTCACCGATGTTGGAGGTCTGCGCCAGTCAATCGGAGACTGCGGCACCGGACTTGTGGCTCAGGAAGTGGACCCAGATTGCATCGCAAAAGAGATCCAGACATATTTCTCTGATTCCAATCTTAAGATACTCTGCATAAACTCAATCAGAGCCGAGAAAGAGCGGCTCTCATGGAAATCATTCAGCCGGAAACTGCTGGATTTTTCAGACAATCTCTACAGAATACGATGAAGCACTGCTTGACAGTTTCAGTGGCCATATTGTGCCTGTCTGCTTTCCTTGGAATCAGGATGGCAGCCCAAGAATACTCCGCTCCACAGGTCGTTGTTTCCTCCGAAAAAGTACGCTACGATGGCAAAGTCTATTACTCACATGTGGTGCAGGAACGCCAAACATTGTACTCCATCTGCAAGGCCTACCATGTGACCCTGCAAGAGATTTACGATGCCAATAAAACTCTGAATCTTGAGACCGAAGGATTAAAGAAAGATCAGATCCTACTTATTCCAATAGCGAAAGGGAATGAGCCAGAGACTGAAGTCAAAGAGACACAAGAGAAGGAGCAGAAAGAGGACTCTGACTTCTTCATCCACAGGGTTAAATGGTTTGAAGATCTCAACTCCATCGCAAAAAAGTACGGAATCCCTAAAGAGGCAATCATGGGCATCAATGGGATGACCTCCGAAAAAGTTCGCAGAAAAGACGAGATTAAGATTCCTATCCATCCAGAGAAATGGATAACTCTCAACTCTGAAAAGCTAGCCTTAGAAGGGTCCGAAGGGGAAACCACAGACAGTAAGGCTGATTCCACAGCGATGGGAGACTCGCAGTCCGAAGGGATATTCGACAAATTGTTTTCGAAAGACAAGCAGATCAGCATGACCCTTCTTCTGCCTTTCAACACATCCAAAAAGGCTGATGTCCAGATGATGGACTTCTACAGCGGTGTACTTCTCGCGACAAAGGATCTTGGCGCAGATGGCAGAAAAATCGAGCTGAATGTCTATGACGCGGCCAACAGTGCAATGCCAGTCACAGAGGAAAGATTTGCTGAAAGTGATTTCGTCATCGGCCCAGTGTCCAACTCAGACATTGCAAGAGCAGTCAACGCTTCCAAGGGAAAAACATGGATTGTCTCTCCACTGGACCCAAGGGCTGAAAGCATCGCAGACACAATTCCTAACGTGATCCAAGCTCCAGCCCCAACAAGAGCCCAGATTTCAGACATGGCCAAATGGATCCGTACAGATTTGAGAGACAGCGACAAACTGATTGTGATTACTCAGAAAGGGGCTGCGGTAAGCGGCTATTCGGCAAATGTGATGAATGAGTTACGTAACTTCGGTCTCAATCATTCCGACATTTCGTTCAATCTTCTTGAAGGCAGGCAAGTCATGGACCGCATCGCCAGAACCATGACGGAAATGGGAACCAATCGAGTCGTGATAGCATCGGACAGTAAAGCATTTGTCATCGAAGTAATACGACTACTTTACCTGATTTCTAGCCAGAAAAAAGACATTGTGCTGTACTGTACCTCAAAACTTAGGACATACGATGAAATTGATGTTGAGCAACTCCACGCTCTTCGCCTTCATGCAAGCGTGTCCTACTACGTTGACTACGATTCGCCACAGGTGCAAGATTTCTTGATGAAATACCGCGCGCTCTTTGGCACAGAACCTAGCCGCACTGCCTTCCAAGGCTATGATCTCATGAAATTCTTCTCATCAATAACCAATGAATATGGCAAAAGATGGGACAGGGCATCATCATTGAAAGGGGATGGGATGCAATCAGAATTCAATCTTGTAAGGACAGCACGCGGTGGATTCGTCAACGAAGCTGTAAGAAGGATAGTCTATAATCCAGACTATTCAGTGACCCTCAAACGATAGTCACATTACTTGACAGAAAGCAAGACCTTTGCATTCTCCACAGCAGCCGGAGTAA
>ERZ808267.172-NODE-172-length-25449-cov-5.707529_pt1 | contig 25449 bp, 22 predicted proteins | sample MGYA00521241_ERZ808267 | MGnify/ENA primary metagenome ERZ808267 (study PRJEB31516, sample SAMN03275592) | gut metagenome | biome: mammalia-associated habitat; material: feces | host: Papio cynocephalus | place: Kenya | collected 2012-07-19 ...
GGACATCTGATTCCCAGATTTCCGGAAGTGCGATTTCATCGCAACGTAATATCCACGGATCAATGACCTACAGGATTATATCGCACAGCAGACTACTCACCTCACCGAATTTGACGAATCACTGGTGCGACGCTGGATCAAACAGATCACCATCTGGGATGACCACATCACCGTCGAATTGAAATCCGGTGTTAGTATCGATGTGGATGCATAACTTTCATAGATGCACGAAGGCTCCTCACCACTGGATAGTTTCCTGTGATGGGGAGCTTTTTTTCATTCTGGCATTGAACCAAAGCAAATTGCTGGAATATTGAAAGTGAATCCGCCATACGTTATAGTCTTGTATGTTATTGATGTATCTTCAGGAAGACTTTCTTCGTACTCATGATTTCGAATAATATGAAATACCGAAGCTGGTGATTTGCTGCCAAATAATTCCTTTAATTTCTTTAAATCGATTACCGGAACATACTTATTCTGTGTTCTAATATTATGTCTCGCAACAACGCAGCAAAATAAATCTACATCATCACAATCATCAACTTGAAACACATTTTTCATAAATGTTTTTTTATCCTTCATAGCATATGCCATAATTTGTGATGACTGTTCGCAGCCATGAGTAATATCATCTTCTCTTGCATATACTTCTTTAGAAGAATCTGCAGCCATAAACCATTTTAATTCACATAGTAATACTGAATTAGAATTAGGCTCATAAACACCTAAATCTATATCCGGCAATCGTCCTTCTAAATTTTTATGCTTTACGATCACGAGATTTGAATGATTTTTCAATTTCTCTTCAATTTCTTCCACCATTAAGTTCTCTAAATCGTTAACTTCCTTGGAATGTTCAAAATCCGTCTTAGAGCTGACTACAGATAATAAATTTCTCTCTGGCCTGGAACCTACAAATAATATTGGCGCTATAACCATAATATTTCCGGGCATAACTACTATCGGCTGATACATAATGTCGACATTCTTTTTTTCAGGTTCAAACGTAATATACTCAAGTATATTTTTGATCACATTTTTATCTATACTCGTCATGGATTCAACATAACTTATAATATTATCCATCGGTTGTATTATCGTACTATTTTTTAGTCTAATCAGGGCATCCTGTATTGTCAAACTGCTAAAAAGGTGTATGTATGATAAGGTTGCTAATGCAATCCAAACCTTCCTGTATTCTTCTAACGAAAACAAGTCAAATTTCCATGAAGATGGAAGTGTTTTTGTAACCTCCCATTGCTTTGAAGCAATCTCAGAAAAAGCATCAATTACCTCTCTTGTCAGTTCATAGCATAACTCTTCATCCTGTATCGAAATACGTTCTTTTAATTTTTCGTAGGCTGACGATATTTTTATAGGATTCACAACTTCCATAAATCCTTTAATCCCCATTTGACTTGTTTCTCTCAAAATGTCATTCCATGCGGACTTATTCCCGTTTTCTGGAAAATCAAACGTAACATTATTTTCTTCTACACTAGCTGTTAATCGTTTTCTTGAGTACGAAATATATCCACTGCATATAACTGAATATGGCAATGCATAATCATTTATAAGTGAAGCACAATTCTCATACCTGCTCTCTTCAATTCTCGAATTAATAGGAACTTCCGAAGAACTAAGAGAGCTATTATGCACCCAGTTTAAGGCTTGATTTAATGCATCCATATAATCCGTTATTTTTTTCAAAGAAAATGGATTTAACATACTTCCAATTATCGCTAAAGAACATAAATCTTCAAATGTCGCAAGTAAATCATATGCCATCTGTTGCTTTGTTCCAGTAAACGCCGGATGTTTTTCATGAAACGTATCAATTATTTTTTCTATATCTCTAATATCCATTTGCCACCTAAAACCTCCTGTCATCTAATCCACTGCCAAGTCTGCCTCTTAATATCGAGTGGCTTAAACTGCGGTCGGCTCTGATAACAATTCCAGTGCCACAACCTATGACATCTAATCCACAGCCTAAACCCTACCGCATTTTTTCGGCCATCCACTTTTTCTTCGGTCAGGCTGACAAGTAGATATGTTTCCATACAAGAAAACCGAGCTTTCCGCAAGGCTTCTTACGATGATACTAACCTCGCAAAAATCCCGGAAATACGCCACTTTTCAGCCATTATTTATCTTTTCTTGACAGCAAACAGACCGTCTCAACATGCACCGTTCTCGAGAAAAGGTCAACAGGCGTAATTTTTTCAACACAATAGCCGTATTCCGCAAAAATTTTTATATCACAGGCGCAGGTAGCAGGGGTGTAACTTACCGTAAAGACTACCGCCAACACACACATTTTAAAAGAAAATTTGCTTTTTGATAAACGAAAAGTTAAATTATTCCAACTTGGTTTTTTTGCATGTAAAGAACAAAACTAAAAACACAATAAATAGACCGATACTTTGTTGCCCTAAATCAAATACACCATTTACAAAAGCTGTTTGAGGTAATATTTTTGACAGAGCGATGCAAATAACCATAAATACAAAAGGATTGATTACACACATCCATTTTTTTGGATATATATTTCCCTTTAATGTTTCGATAAACATAATGCCGGCAATAACGGCGTATCCGAATGCTGCAAGAACACCAACTAAAACAAAAGTATTAAATACATCTAATGTAAATTCTTTTGCACTTTCAAAACCGCACTGAACTAATTTGTTGTAAATATACGCAGCAATAGCAAATACATTGTGATACATGGTTCCGACAGCGGTAAATATAAACGATGCAAGTAAGAATAATTTTGATGTTTTTTCATTTTTTGCTTTTATTCTGAGATATATTCCGTAAAATCCTGAAAACATCATAATTAATGAGATAACACCTAAAAAGCCTGCGATTACAAACCTAATAGGATCTACATTGGCCCATTCGTATGAAAAACTTATGCACATTAATTTGTTCCCAAAATCGGAAGCAGGAATATAGTATCCTAATAAATTATCACCGATAAAACATACGACCGCTCCGATAATAGCTATTAAATATAAATTTTTTTCTTTTATTTTCATACAATCACCTTAGATGTAAAATTAAAACTTTGTCATAATTATAAATTCTGATTTGTTTTTATCAATCGATAACGTCAATTTAAATGTCCCCAAAATGCCATTAGTCTTAGCTATTCAGATTTATCGTCAAACCTGAAAATTCATTCAAAAATTGTGGTATTTAATATACTCTCTTAATTTTCGGTATCTAATCTGATGTTACAATCTGTCGCACATTTTCGCGGTAAATATGTTCATTTATAAAAAAACAAACCTTTTCAAAGGATAGACTCCTAATTCAAACTAAAAAACAAGAATACAATGCTTTAAACTTAAAATTTTATTTTTTACCATCAAACATACCGTCTCAACACGGCTTGATAGAATAGGCAAGAAGTCTTTGCTGTTTTGCTGGAATATGTCCATGAAACTGAATTTTGGGTGTGCTCTTAACCATGTATTAACTCATAATAGCCATAAATATATATCCCATTCCAACCATAAAGAAATTGCTCAATCCATGCATAATCATAGAATAAATTATACTTTCTGATTTCACATATGTTAGTCCATACGCTATACCTAATATAAATGCATAAATCAATTGAAACCATGAAAAAGATATTGAAACGGGAAACAATGTCCATCGGATATGCGCAACAGAAAATAGTACCGAGGCTATTACAATAATAAATGTATAACTCTTTTTATTATCTTTGCAAATCACTCCACCAAGAACAGTAATAGGAAGTGCTCTGAACAAAATTTCTTCTGATGTTCCCGATAAAAACAGTTGAAATCCTAATGTTCCTAAAACATTCGATATATTTAACTCATATTCATATGGCACAATTGTATTAAGCGAATAACCAACGACATAACTAATAAGAACATATATTAAAATAACGATAGCAAAAATTGCCGTATATAGTATACCGCTCTTATTTAACCTTGGTATTAACCAAAAATCTAAATAACTTTTCTTACTAATAACAAAAATAAGTACTAAAGCCACAATCATCTGAACAATGTGGTGCACGGAAACACTCATAAATGTGCCATCTTTATCAATCACTTCATATTGAAATAAATCAGCAATGAAACCACCTAACTTACTTGCAAAAGTTTGAAAAATAAACAAACCTAATATAGCAAGTAGAATATATATTGTCTTTTTTATTTTAATTTTTTCCATAATATCTCCATCAAATTCGAGTTTTCTGCTTATTCAATAATTAAGTCAAAATCATCAACTGTAAACTTACGATTTGTCCTGTGTCTTTGACAGCAATACCACGCTCTCAACGTGCTCAGTCCAGCAAAACATATCCACAGCAATCATCTTTTTTACTACATATTGTCCCTTTTGCAAAATATATTTCAAATCCCTCCCAAGAGTTTCAGGGTTACAGGAAATATAAACAATTCTGTGGGGAGCAAGTGTAAGCAGCGAATCCATAAATTCCTTTGTGCTGCCTGAACGTGGAGGGTCCATAAATACAACATCGGTTTTATCCCCACTTCTGTTATCCCCTGCTTTTCTCTGCATCGCAAGCCTCGACATGAATTTGCCGGCATCATTATTATAAAAGGTTATATTATTGCAATTATTTATTTTTGCATTGGTTATGGCATCCCTGACTGCCTCTTTATTAAGTTCAACGCCGGTTACCCTTTTCGCCTTATCTGACGCAACCATACCGATAGTTCCAATGCCACAGTATGCGTCAATAACACTCTCTTTCCCTGTAAGTCCTGCCAGCTCAACCGCCTTTTCATAAAGCCTTTGTGTCTGGATCGGATTAATCTGATAAAAGCTGTTAGGGGATATACGGAATTTTTTGTCGCAAAGAACATCTTCAATATATCCTTTGCCATACATTACAATATTTCTATCCCCTAGCACCATACTTGTATTCTTCGTATTTATATTCTGTACTATAGTTGTTATTTCCTTATGTTCCTTTAGTAATGCTCCGGTAAAATTTTTCTTTGAAGGAAATACCGGGTCAGCGGTAACCAGAACAACCATTATCTGTCCGGTTTTCCTGCCTGTTCTTATCATCACATGCCTTAAAAGCCCATATCCTGTGTCTTCATTATAAATGGGAATCTTGAAGGACGATATAAGCCTCTTTATTGTGGAAAGAATCGGATAAGCTCTCTCATCCTCAATAATACAGCCATTTTCAGGCATGGGAATAACATTGTGGGTTCCCTCTTCATAGATACCGCATACTATTCCCTCCTTTTTTCTCACGGCAAATGCCGAATTAATTTTGTTTCTGTAATGATATGGATTATCCATACCGATTATCGTCTCAACATTCCCATAATTCTTGAGAAGCTCCCTGACCCTGCCAAGCTTATCCTTAAGCTGTTTCTCATATCTCACATCAAGATACCTGCATCCGCCACACCTTTTTGAAACAGGGCATTTTCCATTATCCATAATTACCTCCCGACAGCTGCTATATGCTCTGCGATATATCTTACTCCTTATTATAGCACAGCACTGAGCATAATCACTATGCAATATCAATATATTTTGTTATACTTTAGCAAAATATATTAATATTAATACGGAGGACTCTAAATGAAAAGAAATATATTCTTTTGGGTAAAACTAATATTTACCACTATTGGGCTGGTTCTTCTGACAGCTTCTTTCATAATAAAAATCAGCTCAGGTAAATTTTACCGTTCAGCAGAAAAAACCAATGCAACCATTGTAGGCATAGAAAGTCATAAGGAATACAACCTTCGCCGGAGCCGTTACGAGAAACATCATGATGTATATATAAACTATTATACAAAAAACGGCGAATATCTACAGGACATATCTTTAGGATATTACTCCGGCAAAATGTATGAGGGACAGTCCATTCAGGTCTATTATGATCCTGAAAATCCGACAGATGTACGTTTTAAGTCGGGCTCCGGCTTCATCTTTTTTACTTTTCTGGGAATAGGGTGTGTTTTCACTGCATTAGGAATAGGGCTTACAATTTGTACAAGAAAATTATAATAATTCATTGACAATGTAAAAAGAGTAATATATGCTAGGGGTGTATTTTATTTCTTATTACAAAAAAGGGGGGGCTATATTGTGAAAAAACGAATTATTATCATATCATCAATCATACTTTTCTTACTCATATGCATTCCGGTGACCATTATCATAATACGCAACTCCAGATGGGCTGATGAGCCATACAAAACTTTTCATGGTTCATGCACCAGCAGCTTTAGTTATACTCAAAAAAGCAGATACAACGGAAGTGCGTTAGAGAGAATTGACGAAAATAACAGAATGTACATGGATTTTTTACTGGAATGTGATATAGAAAACGGAGCTGTTATATTTACCGTATCAGATATGCATGACAACAAACCCGGGGAAAACGAAGAGTCCTACACTGTTGTATATGAAGAAAGGATATCAGAAAGCGGTTCCTATATTTATAAAGCCAGCGATTTTAAGAATGGCTCTTATTTATTTATGGTGGTTGCCGAAAATGATGAAGTAACAGCCAGTGGAAAGCTTGCGGTCAGATATTATTATTCAAATTGGGAAATGTTGATGCGAAGATTGGGGCTTATGAGGGATTGATGATTAATTATATAAAAGTTAACAAAATAAGAATACTGGTTACTGTAATATTGCTTGTTTCAATATTTATGTTTCAATATTCCGAAGAAGCAAATGCTATTGATCTCAGAGAAGAGTATGATGCAGATACACTCTATGAACGCAACTCCCTTCCGGTATTTGCATGGGGAGATGGCAATATGTCAGAGAAGATAGCTTCACTTCGTTTCGAGGACTGTACTATGTCCATTGTAGAAAATGTTTTCTATCTGGATGCAGCCACTTCCTGCTATATGGCGGATGTTATTGTCTATGGTAATGATTACTTTCTTCCCATTATAAAAGGTGCTTATCCCGACAAAGCCCGCTTGTCAACCGGTGCCCCCTGTGCAGTTCTGGGAAAGGAATTATACAAATATACATATAACCAAAAAGGGAAAACCTACATAGATATTCATGGAGAAAAGTATGAAGTTACAGGATTTGTAGCGGCCCCTAATTCAGCCATCTACGATAACAGGCTTATTTTATTCTATGACTGTCTTGGGGATAATGTCAGGTCTGATTTGGAGTATTATTATTATTCTCTCGGGTTCACCCTCATATTTAACAGTAATACCATTTCTGCTAAAGCTATATCCGACCTGATTGAGACGGATGAATACACAAATATACTTCCGGGCTTTCAGAGATTTGTAGAATCACAATCTATAGATCCCCAATATAGAAAATATGCCAATCTTATATATATTTTTTCAATTGCAACAGTTATTTTAATTGTGCACCTGTGGATGTTATTAAGGAAAAGAGAATTTGCAATAAAAAAAGCATTTGGATATTCTACCCTGAGACTGATATGTGAAATCCTCACAGAGCTATTGCTTATGCTTTCCATAGCAATAGCTCTATCAGAATTAGGTTTGATGATATTCAATCTGCTGGAACATGAGTTGATATGGTTTTCATCAGACAGGCTTATCTTCAGGCTAATCAACATATTTAAATATACTCTGATTACATTACCTGCTCTTTTAATTGTTCCGGCAATTACATTAATCACACATAACCCTGTAAAATTATTAACAGATAAGGATGTATAAATGAATTTCAGATTATGGTATGGCATATGCCAGTTATACAAAAATAAAATATTAACACTTATAACTCTGGCAATGCTCACATTATCATTTGCCGTTATGGAATATGCAGGAATGGTATATCTGACATACAGCTATTCCCGTTACAGGGCAAAAGGAGTTATTGATTTTCCCTATGGCAATATCTACAGCATTAATTTGCAAAAATACACCACAGGCTTCTGTAATTTTGATGATATGGATAAGCTTCTCCTGTTTTACCGTGAGCTTGGGAAAATTGAAGGTATAAGCCATGCCGGCATGTTTTTTGACAATACGGAAAATGATATTAATATACTGTATGTAAGTGAGGATATATTACCACTTTGCGGCATAGATATTGAATTTTCCGATGTGGACGGTATATGCTCTGTGGCAGGAGAAAACAAAAGCATGTCCTGTCCCATTGATACAAAGCTTACGGATTATATGAGTGGTTATACGCTCAATATAACAGGCATAATTTCAGACCGGAAATTTATATCCGGCAATTACTTTTCTTCAGCAGGTAAAATCATTGATTTAGATGATTATATTATTGCCTCACTTGATGACATAATCGCCCTTGATAAAATTTTCCTTATTAACGGCCTTAATGATTTGCTTTATATAGTTGATGCTGATGCTGACAAAGACAGGGTTAAGCAGGATATATATAATCTGGCATATTCCCTCGAAATAGATATATATGATATAAATGATGTGGATACCTTATTTGATAATATGGCAAAGGAGGCCTACGAAAAAGCCGGGGAAAACTATCTCATGCCTTTAGCCCTTTCTCTTTGTGCAATTATATCCATGATAGTTGCCTCATATATTTCCATTATAAAAAGCCGTCGGGATATGGCTGTTATGCTTTCCAATAATATGACAAGACGTGATCTGAAGGCTATTATATATACGGAAATATCAATTAAAATATTAATCTCCTTTATACTGTCCATACTGTATTGGATTGTTAAATCTATTGGTTTTGATGCACAGACAAAGGAAATGTTTTTTATGCTGATGCCATATTATATTGCAGGAATGATATTTACATGTACAGTTATATGTCTGTTTTTAAAGGGGCACATTAACAAACAGACACCACTTGATATGATGGGAGAGGAAATATGATTAAATTAGAAAATGCTACCAGAATTTACAAGGGCGATACTTACGAAATTGCCGCTATAAATCAAATCAATCTTTCCATAGATGATGGTGAATTCGTTGCTATAACAGGGCGTTCTGGCTCCGGAAAAAGTACACTGCTGAATATAATAGGCTGCATGGATAATCTTACCTCCGGTGATTACTTCCTGGACGGCAGAAAAATTACAAACCTGAATCCCTTTCAATTTGATAAAGTAAGGAAAAATAACATTGCATTTATTTTCCAGAAATATGAATTAATGAGCCAGTATACTGTTTATGAGAATATTGAGCTTCCCTTGAATGTCATAAAATGTAATTCCACTGTCAAGAAAAAGAAAATTGCAGATATTATGGAAAGACTTCAGATTACAGGATTAGAGGGAAAATTTCCAAAACAAATCTCCGGTGGCGAGCAGCAGCGTGTGGCTATAGCCCGAGCATATGTTTCCGACAAAAAGTATCTTCTTGCAGATGAACCTACAGGTGCCCTTGACGAAAAAAACGCCTGTGAAATAATGGAAATATTTAAAGAATTAAGCACTGAGGGTAAAACCATAATACTTGTTACCCACGACAGTGAGGTTGCTGCCTGCGCAAAAAGGATAATCAGGATAAGCAATGGTCAGATATGCGAATAATACTATCGACCGTCAGACTGTACATCTTCTATTGTATTTGAACTTTGTTCCTTATCCGACATAGCCTTATATACATACTCTGACATATTTACTGCCATAGACTTGACAAAAATTGTCATTACCAGAATTATAAGACCTGTTAAAAGTCCTTTTTCTATGCTGGTTCTTTCCTTTTTTGACAAATCTGCCTCAACGTCATCTCTGTATTTTTTACTGTCCATCTGCCCATAAAGTATAATAGCCTCAATAATCCATACAAGATCAAGAATTATCTGAACACACAGAAGAAATACGGCATTTCCATTCACATATCTGTACCAGCTTACTATGTAATAGATATTCCACGCAGTTGACAGCAAATATGTTACACCATAAAATATCCCAAGAATGCGGCTCTCCTTACTATCTTGCGGAATTTCTTTGTCTGCGTCCGCCGAAACAGGAAGATTTCTCAAATCATTACCATAATCCTTCCTGTTATACGGTATTTCATATCCATGTCTTTTCAATCTCTTAAAATAGCACAAGGAAGCAACAAAATTCAGGGCAGAACAGATAAATAACCCTCCACCGACATATATTCCAAACAAAAACAAAAGCTCAAGTCCCATTATCTCAAACCACATCACAATAAAGCCTGCAGCAAAAAGCAACAGGGCTGCAATCATTGATATCAAAAGCACCTTTTTAGTTCGCATATCATATTTTATATTCATACCATTCTCCATTAGGTAACATATTACTTTAAAAATGGTAACACATCACCCTTTTACCGTCAATATGCACTGTTTTTTACATTTCCCCTGTATATCCCTAATGTTCCGGGATTTTTCACCAAAACAAATGCCACCTCCACACAAGTCATTACCTATCCGGGTAATTGTCTATAGTGAAGGTGGCATATTATTTATCTGTTTTTCTTAAGTTCTCTGTATACAATAGGTATTAAGCAGCCTGTCATCATTATAAGTACAAGACATATTCCCATAGGGAAGCTATCCCCTGTATTCACACCGTTTTGATTTCCTGTTGTCTGATTATCAGGCGATGCATTGTCATTACCCTGTGATGTAGGTGTTGTTGCCTCTGTATCTTTCGCAACCACCGTCGTACCCTTATGTACGGTAACCTTGGCTGCCGGTGATGCATAATAATTAGCAGTTTCCTTATATCTTATATAATAGTCGCCATCTGCAAGTCCATTTATGGAATTACTGCTGATTGCCTTATAATTTGTCTGATCTGTACTATATTCCATAGCTGCTGTAACATATATTATAGAGCCATCATTCTTGCCATCCTCTGTCTCAGAAACAGCTTTAATTCCTGTAGGTGCATTCTGAGGCGCCTTATCAATGACAAAGCTCTTATCAACACTGTCATGATATACACCTATACCCTGTATCTTTACACCGGCCTGACCGGCATTCACATTGTTAAGGTATGTAACATTATAATGAACACCCTTTGTAAGCGCTGTTCCGTTATAGCTTACCGTAACCTCCGGTGTCTTGGCTGTACCGTCATATACATAGGCTGCAGGATTAAATGCTACTGTGAACTCATCATCTGTAATACGCTTATATTTGAGTAAAATATTATTTGCAAGATTGCCATTTTCATCAAAAATAGTATTTCTTATGTCGGCAGCATTTGGGGATGGCCGTTTCTTGGCAACTGTATAACCATAAGGCAAAAATTCCTCAATTCCACCGAGTGCATTCTCGATATCCGATATACGTCCATAATTACTTAAGCCCGAACCACTTAATATACTTATATCAAATACAGACTGTTCGTCCATATCTAATTTTTCAAGCCAGAATTGTGTTCCGGAAAATGTCAGCTGACTGTTAATAAGACTTACCCCATCATCAGGCATCCACTGTAACCTTTTGATTGTTCCTTTGACATCCTTGAATGTGAGCTTACCTGTATCGGATGCATGGTTAATCGCTCCGTAAAATGTTCCGTTCATTATTGTTAATGCATTTTCAGTGTCTATCTCACCCATCTGAAGTCTATAGCCTGACAAATCTAAGGTTATTTTTTTATTAGGCAATTCATTATAATGGTCTAAATCTAAGTCTGGTTGCTTTATGTTATACAAAAGCTTTACTGTCTCGCCATCAGCCGCATCAGAAATTGCATCAGCCAGTGAAGAATATGTAGTCGTAGTTCCATCACCCTTAACAAGCCCAGCAACGTCAAGATTATCTGTATAACATACTAAGCACTCTCCTTCTCCGTCCACCAGTGGATGTTCGCATGTTGACGCATCAGCTGCATATAAAACACCCTCTACACAAACATAAGTTTTTGCCACACCTGTATCCGTATCCTTCTCCTGCAAAACAACTACACCGGAAGAAGGCAGGTTAGCTAAAATAGGCGTTTCCGGAACCTTACCACCACTATTTGTGCGTGCTACCAAATTGATGTCAGCATACTGATTAACAGTTAACGTACCTTTTATCACAGAAGCTTCACCGTCACCCCATAACTGCAAATTCTTTGATGCATCAACATTAACGTCACCTAGACATACCGAATCGGTGTCTGACGCAATTATTACCTGGGATGCATCAGTAATTGATATATTACCCTTAACAGTTACTTTTCCGGAGGTAATACTCACATAAGCGCTTTCAATATCAAGATTTCCTCCAACGGCTGTTCCAATAGCAGAATTAATATACACCTTTTTAGCCGAACCACTGCCATTATTTATAATCTTGGCGTAACCCTTTATTGCATCACCACGGCCATTTATCGTCAATCCCTGACTGACACAAGCGTCAACATTGCCACCACACACATAACCATCTTTCGACAAAAGCTTTGCACTTCTTGCAGTTATATCAATATCCCCTCCTACTGTGTAAAGCGTTGCCTCAACATTTACATCTGAACTTTCAGCATTTACATTAAAATCACCTGTCACCGCTGAGCCGGCCCCAGAAGATATATTAATATCAATTGGATCATTACTGTTAATCGTCAGACTTCCATTAACCACATTTCCATCTGAATTAAGTATTACACCTGTTGTAGCTGTCACAGTGAGATCTCCCTTGGCAATATTCCCATTCTTACGAGCAGCAAAAGAAACTTCTCCGTCTATACTCTTCAGATTTATATTACTTCCCTCAAACATAGCACCGGTATAATTAGTACTAGTTGTATTCTCTCCAAAATTTTCACTACTAACAATGCTTATATCTCCGGTCGCCTTGATAAGTCCCTCTGCCTGTGAACTTGAATTACCTAAATATACCGACTTTCCAACCAAAGCGACATTACCGGCATCAACAACAATTCCATTTTTAAAATTTGTACTGATATTGATATCACCGTTTGTCTCCAAATCTACTGTTGACAAGCCCTTAATCGCACTATAATTTATTGCATTAAGCATTATATCGCCTTTATACCCCTCTGTTACTATTCCTGCACCTGTTGTACTTACAATGGTCTCTGCACCATTACCGGCTATACCACTCTGTGGAAAAATACTTAAATTTCCTGCTCCACTTAAAATAAGTGTGCCATTATCAATTTGCAGTCCAGGAACACCGGACTTGGTCATATAGATATCAAAGTCACCATATACAGTCATTTTGCCGGCGGATTCATCATAATATGCGTATGAATCTGTAACGGCTGCTTCCGGTGCTTCTGTTACATAGGTCAATACCTGGGTTGTATCATAATAATAATATCCCGTTTTGAGTGTCGTACCATCCACGACTACAGAAATCCCTTCTGCATCAGCATTAATGGCTCCCGTGGTACAGGTTATATATACTATAAGCATAAGTGCCATAAGCATAACCACCACTCTAGATAATTTCTTTTTCATATTCTCCTCCTTATACTCTATTACATTACTCTTAATCAAATCATTTTTTTAGTTCCACGTCAACATATGTGGGATAAACAGCATTTTTCTGGGATAAAAAGGTTTCCCCTCGCAGGAATTTATGCTAATATAAGAATAGCTTGTAAGTGATGACAGGCTGTGCAATTATCAGGTTACAGAGGGAGGGGATCTTGTATTGAATATAGCTATTATAGATAATAACAGGACTGAACAGCTTAACACAAAAAAGCTTATAACAAACTGGGGAACCCTGACCGGCATTGTCACAGACTGTGATATATATTCATCCGCCGATCGATTTCTATCATCTCTTTCCGATAATGCTTATGACATTATATTTACGGATATATATATGGATGATACTGACGGTATTGAAATGGCAAACACTTTCAGACAATCATTTCCCTCCACGCCAATAATATTTGTAACTGCCAGCTGCGAGCATTTTGCAGACGCATTTTGTGTGCACGCATTTGATTATCTCCAAAAACCTGTCACTCAAAATATGATAGATAAGACTATGAACGACCTCATTATTTATAATTATAATACCAGGGATACCGCCCACATACTTCTCCATGTTAACCGCAAGGCTGTCCCTGTCCTTTATTCCAATATCAGATACATAAACTCAGATTCCAACTATCTGATTATTCATACGAGGGAAACGCTCAGATGCAGAATGCCCTTTAAAAAGCTGGAATCAGCGCTCAATGATGACCGTTTTTTGCCTGTAAACAGGGGAATACTTGTAAATCTGGATTATGTATCGTCTATGGATGAAAGATCCTGCCATATGACTGACGGTACAGCATTACCATTAAATACAAAGCGTTATAAGAGTATTAATCAGGCATACATAACAAGACAATTTGCCAGAAGGACAAAATACCTGCCGGTGACGCCTTCCATCAGGCAGCCGTCATAGCTGCAGCACCTTTTCAATGTAATCGTTCAGGTTATAGATATACGATGTGTCACAACACATCTATGGGCCAAGGCTGTCGCCCTGGACGGACCAGGGTGCTTCGCACCTATTTTCATGCAAAAATAATTTTTGTATTATCCATATAAACTTGAATTTGTTACTGAGTCTTTTGAAAATGCTTATATGCTAATACACCAATAGGAAGAAAATATACACACCAACATAATAGTGCAATAGTACCTCCGTTTCCGGTTTCTCCGCTTTCCATGCTTGTGAATACACCTGTCATCGGCATAATAAAACATCCAATAAAAAAAACGCCATGTAGTATCATCAAATATTTCAGCCACTTGTCCGCTTTCGAACTTGGATTGATAGAAAGACCAATAAATAATGTGGAAAGTGCCATCATTCCGTAACCAAGCAAATCATAATTGAATAACAGACCACCACGTTGAAAATCTAATATTCGAACGGCCTGCTCATTCAAACCGCCCAATTGAACGCTCGTTGTCTGGGCATAATATACTAATAGAACCATCACCGCATAGATAACGGCAATAACAACACCGACACTGGCAGAAACCTTCCGTTCTTCGCAGCTTTCATATTGAAACCCTACTGCCATCATAATGTATCCCAGAGGTAAAAACATACACACGAGATACGAAACAAATGGTAAATCAGCAATCAGACATATAGCAAAAAGAAATACAGTAATTGTTACGACTACTGCTCCAATTTTTGAAATTATTTTGTTCATAATCTTTCATCCACAACCTGAAAAATAAAAAACTTCAAGTGAGTTTCCGCAAGTCATTGATTTTACTAGTTTTTTTGAAATTTTACATTACAATATCGGCAATTTACCACCCATTTACCACTCAATCTAATAAAAAAGCCACCTTATCCATTTCATCCCGCAAGGTTTCTTCTCTGACGTGACAATACAAATCCATTGTCATCTGCAATGAAGTATGCCCCATGATCTTCTGCAAAGTCTTCGGTGACATCCCCTTTTCAATGCAATTTGTGGCAAATGTATGTCTTAATCCATGTGGTGTCAAATGCTCGAAAAAATAATCTGGATTCTCGCGATTAATCCTTGCAACAATATAATTGATTGCATCTTTTATGTTCGCAGCATTAAGCGGATTATTCGTCTTAGATGTAAATACAAGATCCTCAAATCCCTTTCTTGGCGAAAACACAGTTGCTATGTGCTCCCTTTTATCCTTCTGAAGAATTAGTATATCCTTCACTGCTTTCGTCATAGGGATTATCCTATTCCCTGCTACTGTTTTCGTTCTATGGAATTCATACCTTGCGGTCTTTCCATCTCCAGGCAAAAATACCAATGTTTTCTCTACCCGGATGTTTTCTTTCTTGAAATCCACACAATCCCAGGTCAATCCAAGTATCTCACCTATCCGCATTCCTGTTCCAAGCGCTACTACAAAAATCGGATACATCATTCCACCCTTCGAATTATCCAGCAACAATTTCATCTCATACGCAGAGAGAATTCTCTTTTCATGTTTCACTTTTCCTTCAATAATCGGATTGATTCCAATTGCAGGATTCTTATTTAGCAGATCCGTTTCAACCGCACGATTCAACATATCTACCAACAATGCTTTGCAATCACTCCTCATTTTATCTGATCCAAGCTTATTGAATGCATCCTGTAATACCACCAGATTAAGGCTATTTAATTTTCTCCATCCAAGCATTTCACGAATACGATTATATTGGATTTCATAAGTGCGCTTGGTTGTGTCTCTGCAATGTGTTTTACACACTGTAATCCACTTTTCATACCATGCATCTAATGTCATCTTATCGTCAACGACATTTATCTGTTGCTCATTTTCAAATATTTTCTTTCTCTGTTTTTTTGCAACCTCTGTCAAAGTTTTTGCATAGACACTTCGCTTCTTACCAAATCTGTCAATATATCTCGCTTCGTATGTTCCATTTGGTCTTTGATAAATTGCTAATCCCAGTTCTTTTCCATTTTTTGTTTTTCCCATTTATATTTCCTCCACAAATGAAAAAAACTTATGGACAAAACCAGATTGTTTCTATCCATAAGTTTATCATGATTATTCTTCGGTTTCTATATATTTTAGATTTTATTACTAATTATTTTGCCTTAATAGTTGAATCTATCCTAAAATAATGTTATATTAATAACAAGAAGAGCACCCACTCCAAAGTGGATGCTCCCGAATTGGTTATTAGGTCATAAGACCTCGCCTCTTCTGTTGGCCGACAGGAGAGGCATTTTTATTTCTTCTTGTTTCTCTTATCGAGAAAGGCAAGAAACGCTACAATCAAACTTCCAAAGGCTATGAGCAGGCTCAATATACCTATAATTACCGAGATAATTTCGAAAGCTGTCATACTAACGCACCTCCCTTCCTATGTAATCCAAAAATCCGATATAGACTCGGGAGGCTACCACCCTGTCATGGGTACTCTTCTTACGTGTTTACCACGCAATTTTATTATACCATTTATCATAATGCATATCAATCGTTTTTAGAACATTTGTTCTGTTTTCATTCTGTACTCTGGTCTATCCAGCGATCCAGTTTCTTCTTATCTGCATACCAACGATTTCCTATCTGAATTCCAAATCCATTTCTCCCACGTACAAGTTCTCTTGCCTTTGTCATGCCTATGCCTAGATATTCACACAACTCTTTCATATCTAAAAGTCTTTTTCCATATCTGTTTTCAACCATTTAATCCCTTCTTTCCATAAAAAATCAGCAGGAAAATATAGACTTCAAAACATCCATCTTGTATTTTCCTGCCACTTCTCTTTTACTATCACCTGCCAACAACACAGGTTTGCACATATCCAATATTCGGTCATATATTCTTTGCCGCATAATATCCGAATCTCTTTGAGTTTTTATCTCATCAAGTGTCAGATTCGTCGTTACAATCAGAGGTTTTCCCGACTCCCATCTTCGATTAATTACATCAAATACATTCTGCATTGCAAATTCTGTTTTCCGTTCCGAACCAAGATCATCTACGATAAGCAAATCATATCCAATCAATGCATTAACATACTCTGCAGAATCAAATACCGAAATATTTGATATCTCAGAAAAATCAGTCATCTTCACACGTCTCCCCTCTTCCAGTAACGCATTTGCAATTGCTGCCGCCATAAATGTTTTGCCTGTTCCAACGCCACCCCAGAGCATCAATCCAACATGTTCTTCGTATACCTTATCCCAATTTGCTACATATGCCTTGCCATACTTCATTGCCGATACCGACCCGTTATCATTTTCGAATGTCCATTCCCACATTCTTTTTTCATGAAAGCAAACCGAACGGTTATCTAATATTCTTGAACGTCGTTGACGTTCTAACCGTTCCTTTTCCAATCGATCACGTTCTTTCTGCTCACACGCACAAAGCACCCTTACCCGCTTGGAAAAATTCAATTTTTTACTGGTAATTATTTTTTCTTTTGGTTTCCGGCATACTTGACAATACAAAATTCCATCCTCTCCAATATATGTATCCATATTCATTAAAAACTCTCTCCTTCCTGCCGTTGGTATTTACTAGAAATATTTATATTCTTCTTTTTATTAGCGGTCTGTTTTTCACCCATACAAAGGTCAGAATTCCGACCACTCTGTGGGTTATTATCTGTCCTAATCACAGGCAGATTCTCGCCTCTAAGGCAGCATTCCGGAACCTTCACAAATATATTCTTTGTTGTTAGATTCACTCTTTTTCTTACAATCAAATCTGATACTTCCAATTCATGCAATGCACTTTTCACCGTTGAAACACTCCGACCAACATCCTCTGCAAGCGATTTATTTGTGTATCTTATATATACATTGCCCATTTCATCTATCCAACCATTTTTCAACGAAAGCATTGCCCGTCCAAGCAAAACACTATAGATGATCAACGCCGTACTGCCAATGTTTTCATGCAATAAACTTACTGGAAGCGGTGTATAGTGAAACAATCTGGAATCTTTCCGCAAATATTCCTTCTCAGTCATCCTTACCTCCTCATATAATATTTCAACACGCCAGTTCTGCAAAAAGAAAAGGACTCCGAAGAAAAATCTTTTTCTTCGAAATCCACATATCTTAGTCTAATAATAATTACTTTCATCAGATAGTGCAAGTACTTCTCGTACCTATAATTCCTACACGCCCTGAAATCCCTAATTTTTCCGTTTTAATGACTATTGCAGAAACGGATGCAAATTTATTCATTCTTGCCAAAATAGTAATATTAGTCAAAATAGTCAAAATAACAACATTCATCATAATTTACCCTTTTTTATCCGTCTTGCTAATTCTTCGAACTAGCAAGACACGCACTATGTATATCACTTTCGTGTTATTACATGTGCAGCTTGTTAGGAGTGCCTAAGACCCGGATGTAACCCTCAGAATTGTATTGCATTTTTATCTCAATGGACATTCCGAAATCGTTATTTTATTTGCCAAATCAAATAAACCATGGCTAATCATATATTGTGATAAAACCGTAATATTCTGTTGGGATCTTGGTCCAACAATTATTTCATCTATAAGATTTTCAAAACTTGTATTCTTTGATCTACCCATATAATCAGGTTTAAGAATAAGCACTTTTTTCACAACATTTCCAATTTCCTTTAATGTATATTCCATTCCATACTGTTTTAAATTATCAAGCGTAGTCAGTCTTACTTCGTATTCATTTTTGAAAGATTTATGTTTATGCAAATTTCCTGCATAAATCAATTGTCTAATCAATTCTTCTTCCGATGCATAAACGTCAATTTTTCCAGTTTCAAAATATTCTTTTACTATTTCATAATACTTTTCTTCAGTAACAGAATCTTCATAAAAAACTTGATTAAACATAATATCGCTATATCCATATATACATTTATATAATTCTGCAACATTAAAAGATATACAAACGCCCATTGCTGAATCACCATATCTCTCCCATTGAGCCGCATCATCTTTTTGTGTCGACAAGCAAAATGCATATTTGTAATTTAATGGTATTCGATTATAGATTTTCTCAAAAAAATCTTTTCTATCATATGAAACAAGTGATTTTTCCAACATTTCGATGTAGTAAGTAATTTCTTTCCTATCATTCATAGATCCTGTGCTACTCATCCATATTTCGCGATTTTTTACCATCCCAAATAAAGTATTCATGGATGTATAATGATATAAGTTTTTACCATATTTTTTTTGATATTTTTCTATTTCTTTTTCTAACTGGTCATTATTCATATTATTAAACCCCATAAGTAACGTTACAATCTGTTTCAATTTATTATACCAATTTAATATTACATTTATCAATATTTATAACAACCGCTCTATTGCTTGTTGCATCATATACAATAACCTTTTTTATTTGTAAGTCAGAACGTTTCGTAGATAAATAATGATAAGCCAACACTTGCCTAACGCTATTCTCATTTATATTATTCCGTACTTTTACATCTAATATAGTATCAGTTGTTATGTAGTCAGCCAAACCCGAAATGTGGCGTATAGATAAATTTGGATCAATATCATTTTTAGCTTCTTCATTATTATATAATTCTTTTTTTACATAATTTGCCGTTCTTTGCCCTAATTTGCCAATCAAATCAATAAAATACTGATATTCTTTATTTTGCAAAGTCTTAGCACCTATTGACTTAATAACCTTTGAAACTCCTGTTCCATAGCAACGTATCATCATTTCTCGATATTTAATCATGCATGCTCTTACAACAACCGCATTAGTTATTGTTTTTTCGTTCATTTCTTCCTTTGCTTGTTGAAGTTGTTTCTCTAGATATTCTTCTCCGTAAACCAAATACTTCGAATAATACTCAACGCAGTAACCTATCATCGAATTACATTTTTTATCCAATTTAAATTCATTACTTCCACTGAAATATTGTGCTTTAGCTTGCTCTAATTCATTACTATATCGATTAGATAGAAATGTATTGAATTTATTATAATTACCAACCTTAGATGTAACAGTTGTAGACTCTGTCCATATGATATCTCCACAATCTTGCTTTCTTTGTTTCATCAAATCTACGCCAATAATGGAACTTTCCTTATCGTTGATAATTATATCGTACGGAATTTGTATCTTAAAATTCCGAATCTCATCCTCGTTAATCATATAACATGTATCTATATATTTATTTCGTATTAAATACTCCTCTGTTTCATTTAGTCCTTCAAATAATATTGAATAACTATAATCTACCCTTGGAATTACATTACCTTCCAATTTTTTCTCAGTATTCTCCAAAGCATCATTTACATCATCCACAACATCCAAAGAACATGCAAAAAATCTTTTTTCATTAACACGTCTTAATCCGATATATGAAGAGTTTTCACTGTTAATACAATTTTCTATTTTAATATCGATAGCATCATAAAAATTATCGATATCCTGTTTGCAAATTGATGGAGTATTAGGATATTCAACTTTAACAGTTAATTCATCAATATTCAAGTCATAAATAATCCTAACGCGCTGTTCAAACAAAAGATACACCAACCGTTCCAATTCAATCATATCTCTTTTTAAATTCAACCTGTATCGGGCCTCTATAAAATTATTTATTCTCTCTATTATCGCTTCATCAGTCAATCCATTTTTCTTTTCATTGATACATAAATACTGAATCAATGTAATATCATTATTATCCAAAGAAATATTGTTTAACGTTCTAAATACATCGTCTCCCTCTTTATTTCTAAGATTTACCAAAATAGAACAAAAATTATTATATTTTTCATCCTCACATTTTTCTTCAATAAATGTATGAACACAATTTTTCAACTCGCTCCAAGTCTGATAATCATCAACTCCCTTCATATCAAAAAACAGCGCATACTTAATCTCAGAAACAAATAATCTTTTAGAATATATTTTTCGTCTTTCTTCCAATGCATATGTGATATCAGCAAATATTTCATCATTCTCATATAAATCAATTTTCTTTTTTACGCAATGATATGCAATAACAATAAGTTCATTCATTGTACATACTTCAGACAATTTGTAAACAAAACCACCTACTTCAACCTCATGCATTTCTATACTAGAAAGGAATTGACAAAACTCTATCAAACCCTTTTTTTCTTTATTCGTATCAATATATTCATCAACAAATTGCTTCATTTCGCTCAAATTATATTCCATGTTATTTGACATGATATAATCAATGCTATATTGCTGGATTTTTGACAATATTGCATCTTTGGTGTATATTTTCATTTTCTTATGATAGTATCTTAAAATATCCTTTGAAACATCGCATGCTTCGTCTCTTTTAACTTCATTCCCCAATATATAATATGGAGTCGTCGCTATATAATCGCCAGTTACATAATCATATCTTGTAGTATGACGTGACAATTTACTTATGTCATTGACATGAATTTTATTATTTCTTGTATATACGTAATTGCGGTCAAAATGTATAATCTCAGTATCATAAAATTCAGTTGCGGGCTCTACCACATTGTATCCAGTACTGACATCCTTAGTAACATTAAACTTACCTGTTTGATTTGCTAATTCCAGAACATACAACCCATTTGGCAACTGACCATTGATTACCTGAATTGGCATACCTGTTTTTAATGATTCACATGATATATGATCACAAAACGCATACTGTAATTCTCCATACTCATCAGTATCAATCTTCATATCTTTCACATAAAAATACACATAGCATCTTCTAGTTTGTTCTAATAACTCGCGATTCTCAGGAGCCATTATATCTATATCATCTCTATATAATAATGCATTACGTCTGCATCTTCCAACAGCTTGTATAGTTGTTGTAGCATTTCTAGGTTGACTGTCCATATAGAGCACATGCGCTCTTTTGATATCTATTCCCTCAACCAACTTGTATTTGTTAATGATTACATCATACTCATTATCATCTAAACATAATTCAGACATATCAAAGGTTTCATCCGTAATATCTATGTATTTTAGATTATGTTTTTTACACAAAGTCACTATTTCTTCATATAAATCCTTATCTCCACCAATACAACGGAATATAGCACAAGGATTATAGTTTTTAATATTGCTATGTACTCTTTTCACTTCTATAAGTTTCTCTATTGCATCCTTGGGTGTACCATTGGTTTGAGTAACAGTACGAAGCATCATTGTTTGAGAGAAATTACATGTAATATCACTATGGGGGTTGGTTGCGGAAAAATTAATAATCTTATAACACTTATTTATCAATAATTCCTCAAATCTATTCGTACGAATATGTCCTTCATCACGAATCCAAATACATTTCGTATTTGCAGGTATTTCACCAATAATATCCTCTGCTTCAAGAACACTGTTTATTTTATAATCCGCACTACCGTAGACCTTAAAATTATGATAAAGACAATCTTCCTTAAGAGAATTCCCCACTTGAATATGTAATTGACCTTTTGACAAAGTTGTAACAATAAAATATACATAGGGAAATCTATTAATTAACTTGCTCATCATTTTGGTTTTTCCAGTCCCTGTAGCAGATGTAATGCTTATAGTTTTAAGTGTTTCATACTCAGGACTATTAATCATTTCAATCAATTCATCTATATATTCATCCTGTATTATGTTTATTTCTTCAAATACTTCTTGTCGTGTCATTTTCCCACCTCATTAAAATATTTCTAAGAAGCCCTTAATATGCTTAAATGAAAAACTCATTGCAAAATACGAAGGTTTTCCCATACATTAAACATTGTATTTTCTGTTTTTCTGGTATTTTATGTGATATAATCCGATTAAAACTGTTGAAAAAGGCTTAATTGTTTACATGCCAAAATAGCGGCTCGCATTTTCTTCTGCAAAAGTTAATGCAACCCACTTCGTATTGATTATGGATGATTAACTATCTGCTTTTCTTTCCTATTCTTTACTTAGTAGCTTTGGACTTAAACATATCTCGTCTGCGGGGACTTGTGACATGTTAAGCACTTCCAACAGTTTTTTCATTTCTTCAGTATCCGCAAGGTCATATGGACTTTTATATCCCAGTCCCGGCCTTATCGTGCTGTTGATCTGATTTGCGATCAGGGTCATGTCATCTTGGATATAACCTTTGAAGGTTTTCCCTTTCGGAATGACATACCTTATAAATTCATGATTCTTTTCAATGTGAGGTTTCTGCCACGAAGCCTGTGGGTCACAATAAAACACCCTCGTTCTATGAGAACCATTCTTTGTATATTCGAGAGCTAATGCATTCTTAAAACACCGACCATTATCGGTCAGAATCACCGGAAACAGCTTCCTGAATCTTCTGATTCCCAATGCTTTTGTAAGCCTGTCAAATACTTCTATTACAGGTTCCATTGATTCGTCTTCTATCAAAATCATCAGCATCACGGAATTAGCATTAAACATGATAGTGAGCAGCACCTGCTCCTTACTTCTTAATCCACGAACCGTATCCATCTCAACTACCGGTGTATCAGGATGTTCCTCCATATAATGCTGAAAATCCTCATAGGTTCTTCCCTGCCTGTAGTTAAACTTATTGCATTTGATTTCCTCTTTTTTCTTCCGGCGCTTTCTATATTTTACCTTGCGTCGCAAATCCAGATTGCAAACAGTCAGTTCACCTGCTTCAATGTAATTGTATATGCTTCGCTCACATATTTTGATTTCATCTCTGTGCATACTGCATATATGGGATAATGGCTGTCCCTGACGAATAAGTGGCGAGAGGATTTCATCCAAACTTCGCAATTCTTCGGGTGTCATCCTGACCCCTTCGCGTGATTCCGAACGTATCTTTTTTGCCTTTGCATCCGCTTTTTCGGCTATGTAGTAGTATTTATTATACTTACATGCTTTCTTATTTTTCTCGCTGCAGGAATCACATACAAAAGGTGCTTTCTCCGTATTCTTACAGGTATGCGTAACGCATCTATCGCAATACTGCGTACAATCATGCTCCCTGCATGTCCAACATCGTTTGGTGCAATACTCATCCCCGCAAAGACCTGTCTTCCTGCAATTAGGCGGATACACACAATTCGTACCACATGCATAAGGTGACTTAACCATTATTCTATTTTGCTTTACTTCTCGTATGATACTGGATGTACTTCTTCCAAGTTCTTCCGCTATCTGGCTAAAAGATTTCTTGGCATAGATACCAGCTTCAATCCTCACTCTTTCCTTTAAAATTATTCGATTGTAATTACTCATTTAACTCCTAACCGCAGATAGTAATCACATCGAATTATATCACATAAAATACCTCCTTCTGCAAAAGTTATTGCAACGGATTTCTCCAATTTACAATAATTTCGTTGCGTTAAGTTTTTCAATTAAGCAAGCCCTTAATATGCTTTTGATTATTATAACACTCAAATTATGACTAAAAAACGGACTCGTAAGTCTCTTTCTTCAGTTCTCTGACAATTATCGAGACCGCAAAAATGCAAAATCAAAATGTCTATGATGCTGTAGAAGCTGCATTCACAAAATAACCAACAGGGTTCAGGAAAATTTGTGAAAGATTCATAACTCAACTCCTACACCCTTTGTATTTACTGAATTTGGTTAAGGTCTGAATAGTAACTCAGTTCTATCAAATATCACACTGTTTTCCCTCAACCATACCGCTGCCCCTATTTAAACAAATGATATCGGTTTTGAATCCATTTAATCATAATACTCATAGCAGATACCAACGATACCCAAAATGTATACAAAAGACACTTCACCCGTCAAACTCGCTCCAGTGAAGTGTCTCAATCATATTTCCACTCTATTAAGTTTTATAATCCTTATCAGAACCAACCCAGTTTCGCCATAAGTCTTTCAAGTATTTACCACTCTTCTTACCACTAAACTTACCACTTTTTACCACCAAGATACGATAAAACATGGTAAATTACGATACTTTTGTTCTTATAGCTTTTTCTCCACAAATCTAGTAAAATCAAGCATTTCCGCCACTTTCCAGTCCTTACTTCTCATCCACAACCTGAAAAATAAAAAACTTCAGATAATATGATTCGTCGGCAGACCATA
>ERZ808267.173-NODE-173-length-25183-cov-3.566778_pt1 | contig 25183 bp, 37 predicted proteins | sample MGYA00521241_ERZ808267 | MGnify/ENA primary metagenome ERZ808267 (study PRJEB31516, sample SAMN03275592) | gut metagenome | biome: mammalia-associated habitat; material: feces | host: Papio cynocephalus | place: Kenya | collected 2012-07-19 ...
GCCGAAATCTCAAACGCGCTTCGCTTGTTTTCTGCCTCGAGCCTCGCAACTTTTTCCACACACAACGTGGATTCTAACCCGAACGCTTTTTTTGATTGGGAGTTTCCTATGAGTTTCAACTCGCGAATTGACTCGCAGGCTACGCCCCGCTGGGCAGTTTCCCATTGAAGGGCGTTGCCTCTACGCAGTATCGCTTCGTTCAAGCCGCTATCCCGTAAAAACTTAATGATACTCACTGTCAAAGTGCGGAAAATTTTTCGGGAGAAAAATCCGCGCGCCACAAGAAGGAAGCGCACCTGCGCCCGCGCCAAAAGAAAAAAAACTTGAAACTTTTGGAGGGGGAAGCCAGTCTAATGTCAGACAAAAGGAGAATTCTTACCAATGACAAATTCCAACACAATAGACGAGAAAGAACTCATCGAGCTTATAAAAAGCGACGATGAGAACGCCTATAAGACCCTTTCAAATCTCTACGGCAACGAAATCTTCTTGAAGGCAAAATCCATAACCAAGAATAACGAAGACGCCGAAGAGCTTACCCAAGACACTCTTATGAGAATAAGAAGGGGGATATTTAGCTTCAGGGGTGAATCGTCGCTGAAAACGTGGATTTTCAGAATTATCAGCAATTTATCAATAAACAGGCTCAAGAAATTAAAACGCCAAGGCGCAAACGTAACAACGTCCATAGACAATTCGCCCGTGGACGAAGAGGGCGTGTCGTTTACGGAAATCCTCCCCGGCGGAGAGCTTTCGCCCGCGGAACTGTTGGAACGTTCCGACAACGAGGAAATTATGCGCAAGGCAATGCAGTCGCTGCCAAAGGACTACGCAAAAATAATGGAATTGCGCGTCGCCCGCGAGATGAGCTACGAAGAAATAGCCGCCGAGCTCAAACTCAGCATAGGCACGGTGAAAAGCAGAATAGCCCGCGCCCGCGACTGCCTGCGCGACAAGCTTGAAAAAATGCTCTGATATTCGTATGAAAATCTCAAGAGACACATTTGAGAAGCTCATATCGGAATACCTCGACGGCGAGACAAGCCCCGCCGACGCCCAGTGTTTGCTGGACTGCATAAAAACTTCCGCCTCCGCAAAGAACTTTTTTCTGCGCACATGCGCCGCACACAGAACTCTGTGCAAACTCTACGGCAAAAAGGCGACTTTCCCAAAATTGGCTTCGCTTGACGTAGAGGAACTTCTGACATTCAAAGCCCCTTCGAGGCTCAAAATTGCAATGGAATGGGGTGCGGTTGCATGCCTGTTTGCAATGTCGGCAGTATTGATGTGCGCAGCGCTCGAAGTACCCTCAGCCTCGGCAAACGACGCCGACGAAGACCTGCTCGCAGACGAATACGACATTTCCGTACAAGAACCGCAGGCGGACGGCGAGGAAACGTCCATAGTAAGAATAGTCCCCAAGCGTTCCGTTTTCATGTTGCCGTAGACCTCGCGCATAATTTGGCAGAGGCAACAGCGCCGCCGACAAAGCCCTCGGAGTTTGGGGCGAAGCGTAAAAAATTAAAAAAAAAGCTTGCGTGCTGCAAGAACGAACGTTTAATAAGGAACTTTTAGAAAATTTCAAAGAAATGAAAGCGACAATAAAAATACAGGGAAAGCAGTTGACCGTAAACGAAGGCGATGTAATCACAGTGAATCGCTTCGTGGGCTCGAAAGCCGGCGACGTTGTTGAAATCAAAGAAGTTCTCATGGCTGGAGAAGGCGAAGCCGCCAAGTTCGGTACACCGTTCGTAGAAGGCGCAAGCGTTTCCGCCAAGTTGCTTGAAAACAAACGCGGCAAGAAAGTTGTAATCATCAAGAAAAAACGCAGAAAGGGCTACCAGCGCAAGCAGGGACACCGTCAGGAACTGTCGGTCTTGAAGATTGAATCAATCAAAGCCTAAGGCGTAGGAAAGGCACAAGAATATGGCACATAAAAAAGGTCAGGGTGCGGCTAAGAACGGTCGCGATTCCAATTCGCAACGCAGAGGCGTTAAAAAGTACGGCGGCGAAGCCGTTTTGGCAGGCAACATAATCGTCCGCCAGTGCGGCACGAAAGTTCGCGCAGGCGAAAACGTCGGCATGGGCAAAGACTACACGCTCTTCTCGCTCGTAGACGGCGTTGTAAAGTGGGACGGCGAACACAGAAAAGTTTCCGTCATTGCAGCCGAATAACTTTTCGGCGCATTGCCTTTGAATCGGGTTTGAATTTTTTTAAGCCCGATTTTTTTGCCCCGAGAGCGCGAACCATTTGCCCCGCGGGTTTTGTTAAAAATTTTCGACAGTTTGAAAAATAGTTCTTGACAAGAAAGGGCGAATCGACAAACTGTTCCAAATAATAATTGCCAGGGTAGCTCAGCGGTAGAGCAGAGGACTCATAAGCCTTTGGTCGGTGGTCCGAATCCACTCCCTGGCACTTATTTTTTCCTTAGAAAAAAGAAAAACGCGCAAGACAGTTTGTTTTGCGCGTTTTTTTTGCGGCGGAGGAAACGTCGGAAATTACCGCCTCCGACTCCAAGAAGAAAACATAGAACAAAGGCGCACGGAATCGGATTGGCGCACCAGCTCATGGGTGAACGAATTGTTGCGGCGCGTACACACGCTTAAAATTTCGTCGCCAAACTTTGCTTCGCGCTCGTATTTGAGCCTGCATTCGGAAAGCACATGGGAAAGCCTGTATTCGATGGGAATAGCCTCCAAAGCGCGCGGAATGTAGCGGACATTGTTGAGATGCCCGTTGAAATCCAAATCGTCGAAACGCACAACCTGCACCGTTTGAGACATTCCCTCCGACGCGCAGCAGCCGTTGTCAAAAGGCACAATCTTTGCAAAATTTTCGTCGGGAAAAACGCAGTCGGCATCAAGCTCGAAACGTCCGGCAACCGTTTCGGCGCGGACGGGGCGGTGCGTGTTCAAATCCGCCAAAAGCTGGACTGTAGCCCCGCGCGCAATTTCGCCGCCGCCGTGGTACATTCTAAAATCCACATACATTCGCGCGGCGGTAAACTTGCGCAGCCAAACCTCGACATCGACAGCCTCGCGCCAGACGGGCATATCGCCGACGAACTCCATTTTGACATCGCTTGTAAGCCACGTTAACGAGTTTTTCGCCACATCGTACGCGGCTACGGACTTCGCCGAGGCGTACTCGGCAAAGCACTCCTGAAAATACATTCCAACGTAATGCGACTTGAGCGTGTAGTCGGGATTCATTTCCGCCGCGCGCACGGCGTACGATTTTCTGAATTTCATAACACTTGCAAAAACTACCGTCGGATTCTTTCCCGCAGAAAGAGCCAGTCAAGCAATTTTGCGCGCCGACACCGCCGATGAAAAGCTTGAAAAAAACGCAAACGCCGCTAAGCTCGGGCACGAACAATATCCAAAATATGAAAACGAAAAAGCTCTTCAACGTTCTTCTCATTGCAACGGCGTCGCTGTTGGCGGCGGCATGCGGGAAAAACCAAGCACCCGCCGCAGACGGGACTTCGGGCACCATAGCGCTGCCCGACAACGTCTCGGCGCTGCTGTTCTTCTCCGCGAATCCCCCCGCGCTTCCGCTGTCGGGAATCGACGGATTCCCCGAATTGATTGACGCGATTAAAAGCAATCCGAAAATATCAAACTCAATCAAATCATACGCCGAAAAATTATCGGCGGCGACAAACGGGGCGTCGGAACTTTTCGTTCCGAAATCGAACCCGCTTGAATTTGCGCTGAAATTGGCGGCACTGAAAAACGCCGAACTTGCCGTATACACTACCGACGACATATCTTTGGGCGAGCCGGAAAAATCGCAAATCCACCTCGTTGCAAAAATACCCGACGCCGAAATTATGGCGACAATAAAGGCTGCTGTTGCAAAGCGCGCAAAAGCCGAAACAATCGGCGGCAGGGAAATTTTCAAAATAAAAGTCGGCGGCGCAAACGAAACCGAGACCGAAATCTGTGCGGCTTTTGCCAAAGACAAAATTTTCGCGGCGGACACGCAGGCGGAAGTAATCAAAACAATCGAAGAAACGAACGCCCCGAAAAACGCGCTTAAGAATCTGCCCAAATTCCAGAAAGCCTGCCCGACCCCGACAAAGACCGCAAGCGTGTTGTATGTTGATTTCGACCGCGTAAAATGCGCCGACAACGACGTCGGCAAATTCCTGCGCGACTTGGACACATTCGGCTGCGTCTCGAACGCAGTATCAATTACGGAAGGTAAATGCACAATGCGGCTTAATTTCAAAAGCGGAAAGCTTCAAAATGCCGACGTAAAATTTCCGCCGCTAAAATACGGCGCAGGAACAAAAACCACCGCCCTGCCCGACACAAAAATGTACATGGCAATCTCCTGCCCAGAGTTTTCAGGCGAACTTGCAAAGCAGATAAACCAAAACCAATTTGCGGTAATTGCGCAAAAAATTTTGGGGGCTTCGGAAATCGAATTTTCCATGGCGGCGGGCGATTCTCCCGATTTTGCGTTCGTGCTGAACGCGCCCGACGTACAGGCGAGAATGAACTCTCCCGAAATTGCGCCGTGGATACAAATGGCAAACGCGACCCCCGCGGGAGGAACGTTTGTGGGAAAAGTATCCGACACCGCCGCGGCAGTAGCCGTTTCGAAAAGCGGCGGACAAAAGCAGCTTGTAAAACAGCTCACGTCGGAGGCCTCAAAACTGCCCGAAATATTGGCAAAATTGCGCGCGCCGCAAAACGCCATAGCAAAATTCTACGTGGATTCCAAAGCGTTAAACAATATGCAAGTTGCCTCTTTGGAAGCCATGAAATCAGACGTGCTCTACAACGCCCAAATGAAAATGTCGCACGAAATTCTGAAACTGTACTCCGAAGCGCTGGAATCGGCGCATTCCGAAGGTTATATTGCAATAGAGGGAGACACCGTGTTCTTGGAGTCCTCGGCAACGTGTAAATTCAACCTCAAAAAGCTCGCCGAAAAGCTCAAAAATATAAAATAACAACAAGTGTTATAGATTAACCAAAAAGCCCGCAACGGAAAAACTCCGCCGCGGGCTTTTTTCGGCACAACAGAACGCAAAGCCGACGCCTCACTTGGCAAGCGATTCAAAAAATTCGGCGGCGGAAAGTTTTTTGTTTTCGGCAAAATAATTCATCGCCGCGCGCGGGTGTTCGTTGAGAAGCGCAGTAAGCATATACTGCGGATAGTCGGCACACTTGTATTTATTTTTGATAGGCTCTACTAAATTTTGCGAAACGTCGATAACAGGCAATGCACGTTCCGCGCCGCGCAACGCGCCGACGAGAAGTTCGGTCGGGCAATTACCCGCCCCTTTGCCCAAACCGCCTATCGTGCAATCCAAAATATCCGCGCCTATGGAAAGCGCCGAAAGTTCGTTGGCAAAAGCGCACTGTAAATTGTTGTGGGCGTGCACGCCGAATTTTTTGCCCGACGCAGAAACAGCCGCGAAATATTTTTCGGCAAGCCGCGCGAACTTGTCGGGCAGCAAAGCGCCGAAACTGTCCATTAGGTAGACGGTATCTATGCCGCCGCAGCCGCACAACCGCCGAAGGTTTTCCCCGAGAGTCTTTTCGTCTATAGTCGAAGCCGCCATCATGCACGCCGCAGTTTCATAGCCTTTTTGCGAGGCGGTTTCGAGAACCGCAATGGCGTCGGAAATTTGGGGAGCGTAAAAAGCGCAGCGCACAATGTCTACCGCGCTTTCGCGTTTCGCGGGCAGCTCCGACGGCTCGCATTTCAAGACGTCCATCAGAACCGCAATTTTGACGTTTGCCGCTCCTTTCGCCGCGCGCACGAGATCTTCATCGCAAAACCTAAAAACGCCGTATTTTTCGGGCGAAAAGAATTTCCTGCTATTTTTAAAACCGACTTCCACAATGTCCACGCCGGCGCTTGCACACGCGCGCACCGCAGCCGCGGCAAATTCCGCCGTAAAATTGCTGTCGTTGACAAGCCCGCCGTCGCGCAGTGTACAGTCCAAAATTTTTGTTTCTTTACTCGGCGGATTTTCACCCGCCAACAACGCGCGCGAGTCTTTGCGCGGAATGTTGGCATTCCGATTTTGCAGCGCAGCACCGCCGCTGTTATGTGAAATTTCGCTTTGCCCGACTTTGCCGATGGTGTTCATATTGTCGGTATTGCATAAGACTCGGCATTTTGTCTGTCAACAAACTAAAAACCGGAGAAAAAATTTCCGCATCTGCTGAGATGAAGTAAATCTCCATTTCCCGCCCGTAGACGGGAAAGCGTTTGACAACTGCCGAAAGAAAATTCTGTGCCGCCAACCGACAAAACGGAGGAACACGAGTCCCTCCGCTTTCACAAAAAAAAGAGGCGCACTTGCGCCCCTTCTTCCAAAAACTATTCCCACTCGATTGTCGCCGGCGGCTTGGAGGAAATGTCCAAGACCACGCGGTTGACGCCCTTGACCTCGTTTATTATGCGGTTTGATATTTTCGCCAAGACTTCGTGGGGAATGTTCGCCCAGTCGGCAGTCATTGCGTCCTGACTTTCGACAATGCGAAGCGCTATGACGTTGTCGTAGGTGCGCTCGTCGCCCATCACGCCGACAGTCTTGACGGGAACAAAGACTGCAAACGCCTGCCAAAGCCCGTAATAAAGCCCGCTGGCGTACATTTCCTCCATGAGGACGGCGTCGGCTTCGCGCAAGATGTCGCAGTAGGATTTTTTGACTTCGCCGACGACGCGCACGCCCAAACCCGGTCCGGGGAACGGGTGTCGCCAGAGGACTTCCTTGGAAAGCCCCAGTTCTTTGCCCAGCGCGCGGACTTCGTCTTTGAAGAGTTCGCGCAGGGGCTCGAGAAGCTTGAGCTTCATGCGCTTGGGAAGACCGCCTACATTGTGGTGGCTCTTGATGAGCGACGCGGGATTGCCGGCAATCGGAACGCTCTCGATAACGTCGGGATAAAGCGTGCCCTGTGCGAGGAAATCGACCTCGCCGATTGATTTCACCGCCTTGTCGAAAACTTCGATGAACGTCTTGCCGATAATCTTGCGCTTGCGTTCGGGGTCTTTGACGCCCTTGAGCCTGCCGAGGAAAAGCTTTTCGGCGCGGACGGTCTTCATTTTGATTTTGAAATTGTTTTTGAAAAGCTCTTCGACCTTCTTTCGCTCGTCCTTGCGCAAAAGACCGTTGTCGACGAACACGCAAGTAAGCTGGTCGCCGATTGCCTTGTGGATTAGCGCCGCCGCAACGGAAGAGTCTACGCCGCCGCTAAGCCCCAAAATAACCTTTTTGTCGCCGACTTGTTCGCGGATTTTGGCGATTGCCGTCTCAACGTAGTCGGACATTTTCCAGTCTCCCTTGCAACCGCAAATGCCGTAGAGGAAATTCTTGATGATTTCCACGCCGCGCGGGGTATGCGCAACTTCGGGGTGGAACTGCATTCCGTAAAAATTCTTCTCCTTGTTCTCGATGAGCGCGAATTCGGAATTTTCCGTCGTGCCTATCGCCTTGAAGCCTTCGGGCAGTTTTTCGATTCTGTCGCCGTGCGAATTCCAAACCTGAATGGGGGATTTAAGCCCCTTGAGCAGGCGGCTTTCGCCCTTGAACGAGAGCTCGCCCAAACCGTATTCGCGCTGTTTACTCGAAACAACCGCGCCGCCGAGCATTTTGCCCATGAGCTGCAAGCCGTAGCATATGCCCAACACGGGAACGCCCATCTTAAATATGTTTGCATCGGGGCGGGGAGAGCCTTTTGCAAGGACGCTCGCGGGCCCGCCGGAAAGTATTGCGCCGCAAAAGCCGCGCTTCTTGAGCTCCGACGCCTTTGTATTGAAAGGCACAATTTCGGAGTAGACATTCAATTCGCGGATTCTACGCGCTATCACCTGAGTGTATTGCGAGCCGAAATCCAATACTGCTATTTTTTGATTCATAGTATCTAAAAATGGTATACGGTGTTAGAATTTCATCTGGGCGTTTTTATAGCCGCATTTCGGGCAGTTTTTCGATTTTTCGCCCGTGCGCGAAACGTAGACCGAATCGCACTTGAGGCAGTAGAAGGTGGACGTTTTTGCCAGCTTTGCGTACTGCTTGAAATGCGCGTGCATGAGCACGCAGTATGCAATGTACGCAACCGCTATCAACAACGCCGACACCGCCGCGAAAAAAACCGACAAACTCATTGTATCAAAACACAAACGCACCCGTTATTGGCGAGTGCGTCCGAATCATTGGGAGGATTTGGGCAAATTACTTTGCCTCTTCGTCCGCCTTCTTTGCTTTTGCCTTCGCCTTGGTTGTTGCAGCCTTGGGCTTGGCTGCGGCTTTTGCCTTGGGAGCTTTTTCCGCCTTGGCGGGTTTTTCCTCTGCCTTGGCTTCTTCAGCTACTGCGGGCTTTTCTTCGGCCTTGGCCTTGGGCTGAGCCTTGTAGCCTTTGTCGTCGGCTTCGATAAGCTCTATAATTGCCATATCGGCGGCGTCGCCGACTCTGGGAACGAGCTTATAGATGCGGGTATAGCCGCCGTTGCGGGCTGCGAACTTGGAAACCTTTTCGGCAAAGAGGAAGTGCACTGCGCTTTCGTCTCTAACTTGCGAAAGAGCCTGACGGCGGTAGTGGAGTTTCTTTGCGGTATCTTCCGTGGCGGCCGCTTTTTTTGCCAAAGTTATCATTTTTTCGGCAAAAGGACGCAATGCCTTGGCGTAGCCGAGGGTTGTCTGAATTTTGTCGTGGCGGAAGAGGGCAGCAGCCAACGAAGCCATGAGGCTCTGGCGGTGTTCCTTTTTCACGCCCAACTGGTGTCTGTGTTTTTGATGACGCATTTTATTTAATTTCCAAAATTATATTGTTGTAGAATCTATCAAGCTTCCGTCGATTTTCATACCAAGCGACAAGCCCAACTGCTCCAGTTTGCTCTTGATTTCGTTCAAGGATTTCTTGCCGAAATTGCGGTACTTGAGCATTTCCTGTTCGGACTTCATCGCGAGTTCGCCGACGGTCGTGATATTGGCGTTGTTAAGGCAGTTTGCCGCGCGGACGGAAAGCTCAATTTCGTTTACGCTCATGTTCAGGAGCTTTCTGAGCCTGTTCTGTTCCTCGCTTACTTCCTTACCCGCTGTTTCAAACTCGATACTTTCCTGATTTACGGTGTCGAAAACATCTATGTGGTGCTTGAGAATAACCGCGGCTTCCTTCAGGGCTTCGTCGGGAGTTATTCTGCCGTCCGTCCAGATTTCGAGGCCGAGCTTGTCGAAGTCGGTCATCTGTCCCACGCGCGTTGCCGTGACGGAAACTTTGACCAATTCGACAGGGCTGAAGAGCGAGTCAATCGGAATTACACCGATGGGCTGGTCTTCGACCTTGTTCTCTTCCGCCGGACGCCAACCTCTGCCGCAGGTAACTTCAATCTCGGCGTGGAATTTGCGCTTTGAATCCAAAGTGCAGATTTCCTGTTCGGGATTGACTACCGTTATGTCGGCGTCGGGTTGAATATCGGCGGCCGTGACGACGCCTTCTTTTTCGACGTCAATCATCAGGCGTTTGTTTTCGCGGGAATGGCTGATTAACTTGATTTTTTTCAAGTTCAGCACAATATCCGTTACGTCTTCGACTATGCCGTCCACGCTTTGAAATTCGTGGTCGACACCGTCGATTTTTATCGAGCTGATAGCGGCACCTTCTATTGAACTAAGAAGAACGCGGCGCAGCGCATTGCCGATTGTCTGGCCGAAACCAGTTTCAAACGGCTCCGCTACGTACTTTGCATAAGTGCTTGTTGCACTTTCTTCGTCTTTTATGAGACGCTTGGGGAGTTCAAACTTTCCGAGGCGTTTTGCCATTATCTTCTCCGTTTCTATAGAGGTTTAATTACTATCTTGAATAGAATTCAACGATAAGCTGTTCGTTAATGGTTTTATCCATTTCGTCGCGAATCGGGAGACGGCTGATTGTGCCGCGGTAGGCTTCGTCGACTCTTTCAATCCACGCGGGGGCAGCCTTGAGCTGACCTTCGTCGAGCGATTTCTGAGCCAACTGGCGAGACGATGTTCTGTCTCTGACTTCCACAACGTCGCCGGGTTTGCAGCTGAAGCTGGGAATGTCAACCTTCTTGCCGTTTACCTGAACGTGTCCGTGAGTAACGAACTGGCGGGCAGCCTTGCGTGTGGAGGCAAAACCGAGCAAGTAAATGATGTTGTCCAGACGGACTTCGAGCAGCTGCATGAAAATTTCGCCCGTGACGCCGCGCTGGCGCTTTGCTCTTTCAAACGTGAGGCGGACCTGCTTTTCGCTCAAGCCGTACATGAAACGAAGTTTCTGTTTTTCGCACAAACCCGTCGAGTAGTTGGTTACGCGGCGGCGGAGATGCGGGCCGTGCTGACCGGGAATGTATGCCTTTCTGTCCATAGCCTTGTTCTTGCGGAACAGAGCCATACCGAAACGGCGATTGATTCTTGTTGTTGGTCCTGTATAACGAGACATTTTCTAAATTCTCCTTCCTTCTTATTATACGCGGCGGCGCTTGGGAGCGCGGCAACCGTTATGAGGAACGGGCGTTACGTCTGTGATGGAAGTAACGACAAAACCCAAAGCCTGAAGCGAACGGATAGCCGAATCGCGACCCATTCCGGGGCCTTTTACGTCTACGGCAACTTCCTTCATGCCGTGGCTCATTGCAACCTTGCCGGCGTCCTGGGTTACCACCTGCGCTGCGTATGCAGTGCTCTTTCTCGAACCGCGGAAGCTCATCTTACCGGAGCTCGACCAACTGATTACATTGCCCTGAGCGTCGGTGAAAGAGACTTTCGTGTTGTTGAATGTGGCGTTGATGTGGCAAACGCCCGTGTGGACGTTCTTGCTGCCCTTTGCCTTGCGAACCTTGATTTCGCCTACGTCTGCGGAGAGCAAATCGCTGGCGCTGGGCTGCGAGGGCTTGGCTTCCGCCTTTGTTTCGACGGCTTCGCCTGCGGCGGCTACTTCTTGTTGTTTTATTTCTTCTTCGCTCATTACAAAACCTTATTTCTTGGTTACAACACCTACTGTTTTGCGCGCGCCCTTGCGGGTTCTGGCGTTCGTGCTGGTACGCTGGCCTCTAACGGGCAAGCCCTTGGCGTGGCGCGAACCGCGGTACGATTTGATTGCCGTCAGACGCTTGATGTTTGTAATAACTTCGCGGCGGAGGTCGCCTTCGACTTTATATTGACGCTTGGAGATGACGGTCATAATCTTGTTGATAAGCTCTTCCGTCAGCTCGTTTGCGCGCATTGTTTCAGGTATGCCGCACTCTGTGCAGATGGTTTTTGCACGAGTCGGTCCGATACCATAGATGTATCTTAAAGCGTATTCCACACGCTTGTCATTGGGTATATCTACTCCGAGTAATCTTGGCATATTTGTTTCTCTGTTAAAAAAGACTGTCCAATATGGACAACTTTTTCGCTTTTGAAAAGACTTTTTTATCTTTTTATAAATATTTTTTCTCCGAAAACAAAACGCACGTGAAGTTTTTGCTTAAAACTTCGACGGAAGCGTGAGTATTTCCGGCTCATCTTCTGTCACGAGTACCGTATGTTCGATATGGCAACTCGGTTTGCCGTCTGCCGTGTAGACCGTCCAGCCGTCATCTCCGATATAAATCTCGGGGCTGCCCATGGTAATCATCGGCTCTATCGCCAATGTCATACCCGCCTTGAGCAGAGGCCCCGTTCCGGCTTTGCCGTAATTGGGAATTGCCGGTTCTTCGTGCATGTGCTTACCCACGCCGTGTCCGGTAAATTCCTCAACAACCCCGTATCCGCAAGACTCTACATATTTTTGGATGGCCGACGAAATATCGCCGACTCTGTTTCCCTGTCTTGCTTGAGCAATGCCTAAATGGAGGGCTTTGTCCGTGGCCTCGACCAATCGCTTGACCTCGGGCGAAACCTCCCCAATGTAGACCGTGCGGGTGTTGTCTCCGACAAACCCCTGATAGATTACGCTTACGTCCATACTGACAATATCGCCCGACTTCAACACGGCGTCTTTCCTGCCGATGCCGTGTATGAGTTCGTCGTTGACCGATATGCAAACGTAGGCTGGATAGCGCAAAGACTCGTTCTTATACTTGTAGCAGGCACTCCTGCACCCGTACTTTTGCATGAGCGACTTTGCGGCCTGATCGAGTTCCCAAGTGGAAACTCCGGCTTTTGCAATTTGGCAAAGGTCGTCCAATACCTTTGCCGCAACTGCGCAGGCCCGACGCATAATCCTTAAATCTCTCTCGGATTTTATCGGTATCATAATCTATCAATCTCTATCGTAATATAAAGAACAATGTGTTCCTTCCGTCCCGACCCTTTCGGATTAGGCGAACGAACGAATGGCCCATGCCGCCAAGCCTATGACAAAGAAAACTATCACAAGCGACAGCAACGCCCAAATGTTTTTAACTTCGGCAGTATCGAGCATCTGTTTTGTCTGCCCGACGCTGCGGCCGCGGATTCTGCCCTTTTTGAGGAATCCGTCGTAATGGCGCTGCAACAAGTATGTCTCAACCTGCCTCATTGTGTCCAAAGACACGCCGACTGCAATCAAAGCGCCAGTGCCGCCGAAGAAGTGCGCTATTTTGGAGGGAATTCCCCAATACGACATCAAAATCTGCGGCAACACCGCTATGACGACCAAGAACAATGCGCCTGCAAATGTCAAACGCGTCATAACATAGTCGAGGAATTTTGCCGTATTTTCGCCGGGGCGAACACCGGGGATATAACCGCTGTTGCGCTTCAATTCGTCGGAAATTTGTAGGGGTTTGAACATAATCGACACCCAGAAATAGCTGAAGGCGAAAACCAACGCGCCGTAAATGAGGCTGTATGTCGAGATGTTGAACTGCCCGAAAATCTGTTGCGGGAAAAGCAACAAGGCACTTGCAAAGATGATCGGCATAACGCCCGCGTAGTTAACCTTCAACGGCAGGTACGAGCTTTGACCGCCCATAATTCTTCTGCCTACAACGCGCTTTGCGTACTGAACCGGAACTTTGCGAACTGCCTGCAAAATCATAATAATCGAAGCCGTGACAACGCACAACAAAACGAGCATCACGACTGCCTGCGGAACGCCCATAGATGCGCTTTCGGCGCCTACGGCTCTGGCAAATATCATGTTCCACGCCTGCGAAACCGCTCCGGGGAGAGTGTCGATAATGCCGACGGTAATGATTATCGAGACGCCGTTTCCAATGCCGCGCTGGGTGATTTGTTCGCCCAACCACGTCAATATCATACAGCCGGTTGTCATCAATATTACGCTGACGATAAAGAAGATGGCCTTATTGCCTGCGACTATGATTGAGCCGAACTGCGCCTTGTCGAACCCCGAAAATATCGTTTCGGGAGTATAGGCGAGCGCGTACGTTATCATTATGCCCTGAATTACGGCAATAACGATGGTGAGGTAACGGGTGTACTGGGCAATTTTCTGTCTTCCCGAATCGCCCTCCTGCATCAAACGCGCAAGGCTTGGCATCACCGCCCCCATCAGCTGCAAAATAATCGAAGCACTGATGTACGGCATAATGCCCAGAGCAAATATAGCTCCGTTCATCATAGCGCCACCGGTGAACATATTATAAAGACCGGCAAGACCACTTGCGTCGGACGCCGCCGACGCATAGTAGTTCTGCAATGGAGTCGGGTCGAGACCCGGCAGAGGAATGCCCGCGCCAACTCTTGCTATAAAAATCAGACTTAACGTCAGCAAAATTCTCTGACGGAGTTCCGGTATTTTAAAGCAGTTTGTAAAAGCACTAAGCATATTCCTGTTCCCTTATTGTGTTATTCCGCGCTGTTGACAACGGCTTTGCCGCCGGCAGCTTCGATTTTCTTGACTGCGCTTGCCGAGAATTTGTCGGCGTGAACGACAATCTTCTTTGTCAAATCGCCGAAACCCAAAACCTTGACGAGAGCGTCCTTGGCTCTTACCAAACCGGCAACAACCATGTCTTCCCTTGTGATTTCCTCCAAGCCGAGGTCTTCGAGTGAGCCGACGTTTACTTCGGCGTACTCTACTCTGAACTTGAAGTTGTTGAAACCGCGGTGCGGGAGTTTGCGGTACAAAGGCATCTGACCGCCTTCAAAACCGGGGCGTACGTGTCCGCCGCTGCGGGCTTTGGCACCCTTGTGGCCGCGGCCGGAAGTTTTTCCGTGTCCGCTGCCTACGCCGCAACCCAAACGCTTCGACGAATGTTTCGCTCCTGCGGGATTAGAAAGTGTGTGCAATTTCATTGTAAATCTCCTATTTGCTTCTCAATACGTTGATGGCTTCGGCTGTGCGCAACTGATACAAAGCGTTCAGCGTGGCGTTGACCATTGCCATGTCGTTGTTCGAACCAAGCGACTTGCTCAATACGTTCTTGATGCCGACGGCTTCCAAAACGTCTCTGACGCCGCCGCCTGCGATAACGCCCGTACCATCGCTGGCAGGACGCAACAGCACTACGCCGCCGTCGAATTCGCCGGTAACTTCGTGCGGAATTGTTCCGTCTTTGAGGCTGACGCTCTTCATAACCTTGCGGGCTCTGTCGGAGGCCTTCTTGATTGCGTCCGGAACTTCCTTGGCTTTGCCGTAGCCCAAACCGATCTTGCCGTTGCCGTCGCCGACAACCACAAGAGCCGAGAACGTAAAGCGGCGACCGCCCTTTACAACCTTGGCGCAACGGTTGATGTGCACTACTTTTTCAATGAGTTCGGGACCCGCGTCTTTTTCCATCGCGGCCTGTTTGTTTTTAAATTCTCTACCCATTTTAAATTTCCATTAGAAGTTTATGCCAGCCGCGCGAACCGCATCGGCGAAGCTCTTTACGCAACCGTGATAGCGGCGCGATCCTCTGTCGAAAACGACCGCCGTAATACCCGCAGCCTTGAGCTTTTCGCCGAATTTGGCGCCCAAAGCCTGCGTACCGGCGACATTGGGAAGAAGCTTTTCGCCGGCCAACTCTTTGGAAGTCGAGCAGAGCGAAACAAGCGTCTTGCCGATTTTGTCGTCTATTGCCTGCGCATAGATGTGCTTGTTCGAGAGGCACAGCGACAAGCGCGGGCGTTCCGCACTGCCGCAAACCTTCGAACGAACTCTCCAGTGGCGTTTTTGTTCCAATACTTTTTTCTTGAGAAATTTCATATTCTTTCCTTTCAACACCGCTATTAAGCAGTCTTCTTGCCCTCCTTGCGGCGCACGAATTCTCCGTGAATTCTGACACCCTTGCCCTTGTAGGGTTCTACAGGGTAGAAGTGCTTGATGTCGGAGGCTACCTGACCAACCATGTGCTTACTCGCGCCCGAAACCGTCACCAACGGATTTCTGTCGGGAGTTTCACCGATTGTTACAGTTATGCCTTCGGGGAGTTCGTAAATGCAGGGGTGTGCATAACCCAAGGCAAGGTTCAAAACGTTGCCCTTGAGCTCGGCCTTAAAACCTACGCCCTTGATTTCGAGAACTTTCTGGAAACCGTTTACCACGCCTTCGACCATGCCGGCGATAATGCTGCGCGCCGTGCCGTGCATTGCGTTGGAAGCGCGCGAGGCCGACTTGGGCGAAACCTTGATTTCGTCGCCTTCGAGGACGATATCGACGGTGTTCGTGTCGAAGCTCTTCGAGAGCTTGCCCTTGGGGCCTTCAACCGAAACTGCGTTGTTTACCACCGAAGCCTTGACTCCGGCGGGAATTTTTACGGGAAGTTTACCTATTCTACTCATATTTAGCCTTCCTTACCAAACTTTGCACAGAATTTCTCCGCCGGCTTTCTTTACGCGGCAGTCGGAATCCTTCAGAACGCCCTTGGAGGTCGTCAAGATGGAAATGCCCATGCCGTTGAGAACGCGGGGAATACTGCGGTATTCGTAGTACTGGCGGCAGCCGGGAGTCGATTCTCTCGAGATTCCCGTGATTGCGGGAACGCCGTCAACATACTTCATTGTTATAGTGATAACTTTCTTAACGTCGCCGGTGATTTCATAACCCGCAATGTAGCCTTCGTCCTTGAGAATGGACACTATGCCCTCGCGGATCTTCGACCACTGAGCCGTGCAGGATTCCTTCCCCGCTCTGCTCGCGTTGCGAACGATTGTCAAAAAGTCGCCAATGCTGTCGTGAGTTGCCATATTATTGTTCCTTTCGCATTACCACGATGATTTTGTAACGCCCGGCAGCTTACCGTCGAGAGCCAATTCTCTGAAGGTAATACGCGATACGCCGAACTTGCGAATGTACGCTCTGGGACGCCCCGTGATGGAGCAACGGTTGCGAATGCGAATCTTGGAAGCATTGCGCGGAATTTTGCAAAGCTTGCGCTGCGCTTCAAAGAATTCTTCGTCGCTTGTGTTGGGATCTTTGAGGATCTTTTTCAGCTCGGCCTTCTTGGCTGCGAACTTCGCAACCAAACGCTGACGCTTCAAATTACGTTCTATGGATGATTTTTTTGCCATATCTTATATCTTTCCCGTCTACGCGTTAGGCTTTCTGAAAGGCATACCCAAAAGCTTGAGCAATTCCCTGCCCGACTTGTCGTCGGTGGCCGTGGTTACTATTGTGATGTCCATACCGATGTTCTTTCTGCCGGGGTCAACGGTGACTTCCGGGAAAATGGTATGGTCGGCAATGCCGAAGTTATAGTTGCCGGCGCCGTCAAGTCTGGTGCCTACGCCTCTGAAGTCTCTGATGGAGGGCAATACTACCGCTATGAACTTGTAGAGGAATTCCCACATAATAGCGCCGCGCAGAGTTACCTTTACGCCGTTTTCCTGTCCTTCGCGAAGCTTGAAGTTTGCAATGCTCTTGCGCGCTTTCGTGATGACGGGCTGCTGGCCGGAAATCTTGGCGATTTCCTTGGCAACTTCCTTCGCCCAACCCTTGTCGCTTTCGCTGCGGATACCCGAGCTGATTACGATTTTTTCAAGAGTCGGCACAACATGCGGATTCTCTATTCCCAAATTCTTTTTCAATTCGGGAACAACCTTCTCCATGTATATTTTCTTTAATACGGGTGTGCTCATTGTATTTTTTTCTTTAGCCTCTGATTACGTCGATGCTATTTTTTCTTGGCATCGAAACGCCCAGCCGGCATTACGTTTGAAATGTGGACGGGAGCTTCGCGTTCTACGATTGCACCGTCGGGATTCTTTTCGCTCTTGCGTTCGTGGTGTTTGCGCATGTTGACGCCTTCAACCAAAACGCGTTCGACCTTCGGGAACACCTGCAAAATCTTGCCGCGTTTGCCCTTGGCAGAACCGGATATTACTACTACTTCGTCGCCTTTTTTTACTGAACGCTTCATATTACAATACCTCCGGAGCAAGCGATACTATTTTCATGTAGTTCTTGGCGCGCAATTCGCGGGCTACGGGCCCGAAAATACGCGTGCCTTTGGGGTTGCCCGTACCGTCGAGAATGACGCACGCATTCGAGTCGAAACGCAAATACGAACCGTCCGCTCTGCGGATGGGGGCTTTTGTCCTGACTATGACCGCCTTTGCAACGGTACCCTTTTTCACCGCGGCGTCGGGGGTAGAAGACTTTACCGCAACTACGATAACGTCGCCGATGTGCGCCGTGCGGCTGTGCTGCCCCAGACGGCGGATCATTGAAACTTCCTTTGCGCCCGTGTTGTCGGCAACAACGAGCCTTGTCTGCATTTGTATCATTGCTTAAGTCTCCTCTTTATTGAGCCGCTTCCACGGGCGCTTTTTCGATTATGCGTACAACGCGGAATCTCTTGAGCTTGCTTATCGGGCGCGTTTCGGTTACTTCAACCTTGTCGCCCAATGCGCACTCGTTCTTTTCGTCGTGGACGTGGATAACAGTCTTGCGACGGATTTCCTTGCCGTACAACGGATGCGGTACTTTGTAGAAATATGTAAGTTTTATGCTCTTGTCTCCCGACTTCGACGTTACGACGCCTACGAGACTTCTGCGTGTCTTTCTTGTATCTTCCGACATTGTTTTGCCTTACTTCTGAGCTTTAATGGTTTCAAAGCGAGCAATGTCGCGACGCAACTGTCTTATACGACCGGTGTTTTCGACCTGCGACGTACCCTTGCGTACGTTCAAGCCCAAAAGTTCGTCGCGCATTTCGCGCAGTTTCTTGTCCAATTCTTCGGCTGAAAGCTCTCTGATTTCCTTGGATTTCATTCTTGGATTCTCCTTATAGAATTTCGACGCCTTCGCGCACTACGAATTTGCATTTGAACGGGAGCTTGCCGTCTGCAAGCCTCATGGCTTCGCGAGCCATGCTTGCGGGAACGCCCGATACTTCGAAGAGTATTGTGCCGGGTTTAATGATGCAAGCCCAGTATTCAACGGAACCCTTACCTTTACCTTGACGGGTTTCGGCGGGTTTCTTTGTCACCGACTTCTGCGGGAAGACGCGCATCCACAGTTTGCCGCGACGCTTGAAGTGTCTGTTGATGGCAACACGAGCCGCTTCAAGCTGCGACGAAGAGCACTTGCCGCGTTCGATTGCCTGAATTGCGTAGTCGCCGAAAGCGATGGAATCTCCGCCCTTTGCCATGCCGCGGTTGCGGCCCTTGTGCATTTTGCGGTATTTTGTTTTTGCTGGAAGAATATTTGCCATATTTTTCTCTCCCTAAATTACATGTTGTCTTCCGACTTCAGGCACAACCAGCATTTTACGCCGATTTTACCGTATACCGTATGCGCTTCGGTAAAGCCGTAATCGATGTTTTCGCGCAAGGTGTGAAGGGGAATTCTGCCCTTTCTCTGCCATTCGCAACGCGCAATTTCGGCACCGCCCAAGCGACCCGAAACCTGAACCTTAACGCCGTCGGCGCCGCTTGCCATACATGTGGAGATGGCCTTTTTAACGGCTCTGCGGAAGGAGATTCTGCGTTCGAGCTGCAACGCAATGCTTTCGGCCACCAAGAAAGCGTCCAAATCGGGCTTCTTGATTTCCTGAATGTCTACGAGAACGTCCTTGCCGAGGAATTTCACCAAGTCCGCCTTGAGCTGGTCGAGCAACGCGCCTTTCTGGCCGATGACCAAACCCGGACGAGCCGTGAAAATCTTTACGCGGATACGCGAGCCCGCTCTTTCGATGAACACGCGCGGAACCGACGCGTTCTTGAGCTTGCCGCGAAGAAATTCGCGTATGCGATAGTCTTCGTTTACCGATGATGCATAGTCCCCTTTATTCGCGAACCAACGCGACTCCCAGTCGCGGCGAACTGCGAGACGGAAACCTTTAGGATTTACTTTTTGACCCATATTACCTGCCTCTGTTTATTATTTTTGGTCGCTAAGGACTACCAATATATGGCTTGTTCTCTTACGAAACGGATGCGCACTGCCTCTGGCAGCGGGTCTGAAACGTCTGAAAGCCACACCTTGATTGACTATCGCGCTTTTTATTGTTAAATTTGCGGCCGAAAGACCGTTGTTGTTTTCTGCGTTTGCAATGGCGCTGGCGAGCGTTTTAGCCACCAATCTGGCGCTCTTGCGGGGAACGAGCTTCAGGACTTCCAAAGCCTCTGCGGCGTTGCGACCCTGAATCTCGCGTGCTATTTCGCGCACCTTCTTATCCGACATGCGCGCAAACTTTGTTAAAGCTTTAACTTCCATTGTTATCTTTCTGTATTTAGTTTGCTGTAATACTTACGGCTGCTCCCGTGCGTACTTCCGTTTCCGATATTACAAGCCCTACGCTTCTTCCCCTTTTCGAGGCGACTATCACCATTTTGGCTGTCGTCTTGTCGGGATTTTCAGCAAGACAAATCGCACCTTCGCGCAAGTTGCCTTCAAGGCCTGTGTTTATTATTACCAAATCGGCGGTTTCCGCCGGCCGGACTTCCAAGACTGCGGGACGGTTGCCCGTCGAGTACAAATTGTCTTTGGTTATCCAGCGGGGAGACGAGGCAAAGACCGAAACCGTCGAAAAAATCGAGATAAACAGAACTTTGCCAAGCCGAGCCATACTACATAGTTGCCTTTTTGGTGTGCGGTTGGTGTCCCTTGAAGAAACGGGTGGGCGCAAATTCGCCGAGTTTATGACCGACCATGTTTTCCGTTACATAGACGGGCAGGAACTTTTTGCCGTTGTGGACGTTGAAATTCAAACCGATGAAATCGGGAGTAATCATAGAACGTCTCGACCAAGTCTGAATGGGCTTGCGCGAGTTCGTTTTCTGGGCTTCGTCAATCTTGTCTTGCAGACTCGGATCGACAAAAGGGCCTTTTTTAATTGAACGTGCCATATCTATTTATTCTCCTGTTTGTTATTTCGAGACCTTCTTGCCGTTGCGACGCAACACAATCATAGAATTTGAAGGCTTGCTCTTGATGCGTGTCGGGTAGCCCTTTGCCAACTGACCCCACGGAGATACCGGGTGGCCGCCGCCTGAAGTACGACCTTCGCCGCCGCCCATCGGGTGGTCGACAGGGTTCATGACAACACCGCGGACTCTCGGGCGCCAGCCCATCCAACGACGTCTGCCCGCCTTGCCGAGGCTCTGGTTGCGATATTCAAGATTGCCGACAACGCCGATTACCGCGCGGCATTCCGCATTTACCAAACGGATTTCGCCGCTGGGCATTTTTACTGTTGCAACGTCGCCTTCGACGGAAACGAGCTGTGCGCCCGCGCCTGCGCCTCTGGCAATCTGCGCGCCCTTGCCGGGCTGCATTTCAATGGAGCTGATTCTCGTTGCCGCAGGAATGAATTTAAGCGGCAGGCACATGCCCGTGTTGAATTCGTCGGGACGCTTGTCGAGAGTGATAACAGTGTCGCCCTTCTTGAGACCGTCCAAAGCGATGATGTAGCGCTTCTGGCCGTTTTCGTACTGCAACAAAGCCAAATAGGCTGTGCGGTAGGGATCGTATTCAATCGCTACGACCTTGGCGGGAACGTTTACGATGTCGCGCTTGAAGTCGACCAAACGATAGAGTCTCTTATGACCGCCGCCGCGTCTGCGCGAGGTGATTCTGCCGTAGCAGTTGCGACCCTTTGCGCAGTGCTTGCTTTGCGTCAAAGAACGTTCCGGACGCTTGTTGTCAACTTCCGGACGGCTCAGTTCCATAAATCTCTGAGCGGGAGTCAAAGGTCTTCTTTTTATAATAGCCATTTTCTTTCTCCTCGACTATGCTAACTCGATGGCGTCGCCAGCTTTGAGCGTAACGATTGCCTTCTTCATTTTTCCTTTTACGCCGGGGTTGGCTTTGCGCATGCGCGAAAGCTTTACTTTGCCCTTTGCGTTTATTACGTTTACTTTTTCAACCGTAACTTTGAAAAGCTTTTCGACGGCCTGCGAAATTGCAATCGCATTTGCGTCGTCGGCGACAACGAACGTGTATTTGTTGGATACCTGCGCGTTGGCGGCCTTTTCAGTCACGCGAACCCCTTTAATGATGTTTTCAGGCTTAATCATGACTTACCTTTCTTAGTCCTTGTTGATTCTTGCCAACATAGTGTCGAGACCCTTGCGGGAAACTATTATGTTGTCGAACTGTACGAGTTCCAAAGCGCTCAGAACCGCGCTTTCGCAGAAATTGACTCTTGCGATGTTGCGGCTTGCCAAAATGAAATCGTCGCCGAAGATGTCGTCAACCAACAAAACTTTGCCGTCGGGCTTGATGTTGGAGAGAACCTTTACAACCGCCTTTGTCTTTCTTTCGGGAGCTTCAAAAGCTTCGATTACGTTCAAGCCGCCTTCGCTGCACTTGTCGAACAAAGCTCTGGCAAAAGCCAAAAGTCTCACCTTGCGGTTGATTTTTTTCGACCAATCTCTGGGCGAGGGGCCGAAAACGACTGCGCCGCCGCGGAAAATCGGGCTTTTCATTGTACCATGACGCGAACGACCGCCGCCCTTTTGCTTGAAGGGTTTGCGGCATGTGCCGCTGACGTGGCCGTAGTCGAGAGTGGAAGCGTTGCCTTGACGGGCGTTTGCCTGATAGGCTACCAGCGTTTCCTTGAGGGCGAACAAACCCTTGTCTGCTTCAAACTGGGGAATGTTTTCAAAGTCCTGTTCGGCAAAGCTCGAACCGTCTTTTGTATAAACTTTAAGTTTCATATCGTGGACTCTCCTTATTTAGCCTGTTTTGCTTTCTTGGCCGTGCGGACGATAACGATGTCGCCCTTGGCTCCCGGAAGACTTCCCTTGATAAGGAGAATATTTTTGTCTTCGAGAATCTTTACGATAGCGTGATTCTGCGTCGTGCAGCGAACCTGTCCCATGTGGCCGGGCATCTTTCTGCCCTTGTAAACGTGGCCGGGGGTCTGGCGGCAACCGACAGAACCGGGACGGCGGTGCATCATGTGACCGTGCGTTTCGGGCTGTCCGTCGAAGTTGTAGCGCTTCATAACGCCCTGAAAACCGCGACCCTTTGTCGTGCCGATAATGTCGACCATCTGGCCTTCGGCAAACTTGGCAACCGTCATAACGTCGCCAGCCTTGAAATCGGCGGCATTGTCGACGCGGAATTCGACCAATTCAGTTACGGGAGATACGCCCGCTTTTTTTAGATGCCCGAGCGCCGGCTGCGTCATGCGCTGTTCTTTCTGCGCATTAAAGCCAATCTGAACGGCTTCATAACCGTCGCTCTGAGCTGTTTTTACCTGCGTGACGGGGCACGGACCTGCCTCAACGACAGTAACAGCCACAAGACTGTTGTCTCCGTCAAAAATCTGGGTCATTCCCAGCTTTTTTCCTATTAGTATTTGACTCATTTTTTCTAAGCGGCAGGCGGAAAAACCGCGACTTTAATCTCAAAGCGCTTTAACGCCCTGATGCTTAAATAATGCGACCCCTCCTTGGGAACCTGCTTTAGTGGTTTTTGTGTATAAAAATATTTGTAAAGGCTTCGATAGTGCCTGATTGGCGAAGTCTGTCAACAAATTTTTTATTTTTTTTGAAAATTTTTCGACAAATATCGCGTAAATCTTTCGGTTCTTCGCTCTTTTCAAGGATTTTTCCCGAGCGAATGCTTCAAAAAATTTACGCCGATTTTTGTTTTAAACTGTAAAAATGTTCCGATAAAACCGAAACAGTGCGGGCAAAACCCATCTACCCTGAAGAAATCCGCCCCGCTCCCCCGCCGTTTGCTTTTGGGGAAGGCGGAGAGAGGAGCGTCGGGCAAACTATACGTTGATTGTAATGTCTACGCCGCTGGGGAGATTGAGCTTTTTAAGCTCGTCAACCGTGCTGGGCGTGGGATTTACAATGTCGATAAGGCGCTTGTGAGTGCGCAATTCAAACTGTTCCATACTTTTCTTGTCGACGTGGACGGAACGGTTGACCGAATACTTTTCGATTTTCGTCGGCAGCGGTACGGGACCCGATACTCTCGCGCCCGTTCTCTTAGCCGTTTCGACGATTTCGCCGGCACTTTGGTCTATTGTGCGGAAATCGTAGCCCTTGAGCTTTATTCTTATTCTCTGACTTGCCATATTGCTTTAGTTTTTAAATTTTATCTTTGAGGTTTGCGTGCAGAACCCTCTTGAACTTTCTTGAGCACCACCGAAGGTACCTGTTCGAAGTGGCTGGGTTCCATCGAGTACGAAGCACGTCCGCTGGAGAGCGAGCGAATGTCCGTAGCGTAGCCGAACATGGTTTCCAGAGGAACGTTCGCCTTGATGATGGTGTCGTTGCCCTTGGTTTCCATACCCTGAACCTGACCGCGGCGGCGGTTGATGTCGCCCATAACGTCGCCCTGATATTCCGTCGGGGTTGTTACTTCGACCTTCATGATAGGTTCGAGCAAAATCGGAGCCGCGTTTTTCATAGCGTCTTTGAATGCAAAGATACCCGCCATTTTGAACGCCATTTCCGAAGAGTCGACTTCGTGGAACGAACCGAAGACCAAGTGAACCTTGACGTCTACAACAGGGTAGCCCGCAACAACGCCGTTTATCATGGCTTCCTTGATGCCGTCTTCCGTCGGCTTGATGTATTCCTTCGGGATTACGCCGCCGACAATTTCGTTGAGGAATTCGTAGTGCTTGCCCTTTTCGAGGGGTTCGATGTCGATTTCGGCGTGGCCGTACTGACCGCGACCGCCCGACTGGCGAATGAATTTGCCGACGCCGTGAGCCTTCTTTGTGATGGTTTCGCGGTAGGCGATTTCGGGCTTGCCCGAGTCTGCCTCAACCTTGAACTCTCTGAAAAGACGGTCTCTGATGATGTCGAGGTGCAATTCGCCCATACCGGCGATAAGCGTCTGACCCGTTTCCTGATTTGTCGTAACAACAAATGTGGGGTCTTCTTCTGCCAAGCGCTGCAAAGCGATGGAAAGTTTTTCCTGGTCTGCCTTACTCTTGGGCTCGATGCTCATTGCAATAACGGGCTCGGGGAATGTCGGGGGTTCGAGACGCAGCTCGTGCTCTCTTTCGCAGAGAGTGTCGCCCGTGACGATATCCTTAGCACCGATGATTGCGCAGATTGCGCCCGAGTATGCCTCTTCGATATCTTCTCTCTTGTCCGCCTTGATGACCAACAAGCGCGAAATTCTTTCGGATTTGCGCGTGCGGGGATTGTAGACGGTCATACCCTTCTTTACGCAGCCACTGTATACGCGGATGAAGACGAGCTTTCCGACAAACGGGTCGCTCCAAAGTTTGAACGCCAAGATGGTCGGCGGAGCAAAGTCGTCGGGGACGATTTCCAAAGAGGGAGTTTCCTCGTCGTCTTCGGCGTATGCCTTAATCGGGGGAACGTCGAGCGGGCTGGGGAGATAGTCGACAACCGCGTCGAGGAGCATCTGAACGCCCTTGTTCTCGAATGCGGAACCGGGGACAACGCCGACAAACTCGCGCGAAAGAGTGGCCTTACGGATACCGAGGCGGATTTCGTCTTCAGTGAAGTTTGTTTCGCCCTCGAGGAAGCGTTCCATGATGGCGTCGTCGAAGTCGGCGATAGCCTCGATGAGTTCGGCTCTGTACTGGTCGGCCTTTTCCTTGTATTCGGCGGGAATTTCGATTGTGTTGTACTTGACGCCCTGAGGGTCGTTTTCATCGTACATGTGCGCCTTCATCGTAACGAGGTCGATCAAGCCGATGAATTTGTCTTCTGCGCCGATGGGCAGGAACAAGGGGTGCGGATTGCCGTTGAGCTTGGTTTTGATGTCGTTTACCGCGCCGTAGAAGTCTGCGCCGGTTCTGTCCATCTTGTTGATGAAAGCAATGCGCGGAACATTGTACTTGTTCATCTGGCGCCATACGGTTTCCGACTGGGGCTGTACGCCCGCGACT
>ERZ808267.174-NODE-174-length-25141-cov-6.489835_pt1 | contig 25141 bp, 25 predicted proteins | sample MGYA00521241_ERZ808267 | MGnify/ENA primary metagenome ERZ808267 (study PRJEB31516, sample SAMN03275592) | gut metagenome | biome: mammalia-associated habitat; material: feces | host: Papio cynocephalus | place: Kenya | collected 2012-07-19 ...
TGGCAAAATTTACAGAATACTTATGATCAAAAGTTGATTGAAATACAGCAGGCTAAGGATGTTGATGCACAGGCTGAACTTGCAAAAGAAATAGACTATAAGTATTTTGTAGATGTCATTGGTTTGCCGATTGCAAGAAGTATAAATGAAAAAGTGGTGAATTTGTGTAAATATTTTAAGGTCGCAGATTTACGAATTATGTTGCAACCAGATTTTTTAGTGAACTCCCGATTAAGTGCATCATGTAATAACGAGAAGAATATTATTAATTCTAGAGCATGGATTCAAACAGCTATAAATATCTCAAAAAGTATTGAAACCAAGCCATATAATGCAGAGAAGCTGAAAGGTTATCTGCCAGAGCTTAGGGGGATGACGGTTAAAAAGCCGGAAGAATTCCTTCCAAGAATGTGTGAAATTTTTGCTGAATGTGGTGTTGCTTTTGTCTTGTTACAACATCTAAAAAATTCAGGTGTGAATGGTGCTGTTAAATGGGTATCAGAGGATAGAGTAGTACTTGCGATGAATAATAGAGGGTTAGATGCAGATAAATTCTGGTTCTCATTATTCCATGAAATTAAACACATACTTCAGCAAAAAATTAAAACGGTATTTATTAGCAGCACAGTTGAAGAAATGAAAGATATCAATGATAAATTGGAAATTGAAGCAGATAAGTTTGCAACAAACTATTTGATTTCACCGGCAGATTATAAAAGGCTGGCTCCCACAAGATATACTTCAGATGATGAAATTGTTGAATTTGCAAAAAGAATTGGAATCCATCCAGGAATCGTAGCTGGAAGATTACAGCATGAAAGTGTTATAGCACAAAATAGATGCTCAAAGTTAAAAGAAAAGTATGTGATAGAAATAAAGCATATTGCATAAAGTGAATGATAGGGGAGTCGTGAAATGCGATGCCCCTATTTTTATTGTTATACAAAAGGGGGGGTACCATAACGTGATCACCTTATATGCAGAACAAAAAAGTGCGGTAGAACAGCATTTGGATGGAAACATCTCTAATGCGCATCGAAGCAGCAGATTCCTCATTATAATCTTGATATGATTATGTCTCTTGGATACCACATTAAATCAGAGATTGCAACAAGATTTAGGCAGTGGGCGACTCAGGCAATCTCATTAAATCATTTGATATGATCTCTATGAATAATGATGATTACACTATTCATTCTTTCCGGAGCGAGAGTCATGATTACCACAAAGAAACGCAGAGTAAATTCGGATTCAATTAAAAAACAAGCATTGGGAGGCGGACATACATTGTCCGTCTTTTCTTAATAGTAAAACTATAGGTTTTAGCACATAAATAGCACCTAATATTACACTTTTATCAAAATGGCATGAACGGAGGACAGGGTAATGGGGAAATTGTTTAAGTACATAAACACCACAAGTGTAAATCAGCGTAGAAAAGATGTTGAAATTTATCAAAGATTAAAAATATTCTACTTATTGACAACCTATCGTTCGGTAGGTATAATGACGCTATAATCAAAAGGAGGACAGCAGAATAATGGAAAGGGGCAATACGAAACAAGAGATTCTGGAGACGGCACTGGAAATGTTTTCGGTGCAGGGGTTTGAGGCTACCTCCATCTCTCAACTGGCTGATGCGGTGGGAATTCGTAAAGCATCCATGTACAGCCATTTTACCAGTAAGCAGGAGATCCTGGACGCACTGGTGGCGCAGGTTTTGGAGGGATATGAAAAGCACTCCATTTTTGCAGAGGCAAACTGGGATGACCCTGCCTACACGAAGAATAAGCAGGATATGAACGCAGATGCCGCTGTGCAGATGCTTCGAGGGCAGATGCGTTATATTTTGCACGACCCACAGATTAGCCGTGCCCGGAAAATGTTGACCATTGAGCAGTTCCGCAACCCTCAGATGGCCGCCATGCAAACCAAGCAGAACTATACGGACGTGCTGAATTACTGCACAGGGCTGGTGCGATTCCTGATCCGTCAGGGCAAGCTGACAGACAGTGACCCGGAAATTATGGCGGCACAACTGTGCCTGCCAATCTCCGTCTGGATGAATCTCTGTGATCGGGAGCCGGAGCGGGAAAAAGAAGTATTTTCATTGATTGAGCGCCATATCCGGCAGTTTTTCAAAGTGTATGAAACGGAGGAAAAGAGCTGATGCTGTACGAATTGGAAGATACCTTAAAAGTCGAAAAATTGTTTGCCGGGTGGAATGAAACAATGATTATTTCGTGCCTGCAAAAGGTCATGGGAAAGATTTATGTTACAGATCCCGAAAACCCACAAGCGGCTTTTGCCTATGTGGGATGCTTCGGCTTCTATGCCGGCACACCTGTCCGGGAGCTTGTGATGAACAAGCCAGAGGGCTTTGTGATTATGACCCCACAGGAGGATGCGTGGGCAAGGCTCATAGAGGAATGCTATCCCTCGGCAAAAAAGGTCACAAGGTATGTGCCATCAAAAAGGATACCGTATTCGATCCGGTCAGACTGCAAAGCAACCTGAAAATTCTACACAGCAATGCCGTAAAAAACAATCAGGTGCTGGACATGGCAGTATATGCACTGGTGAAGGAGTAAGTGCACTTATGGAAAGGAAGAATATGCAGACATTGATTACATATGGAAGCCAATATGGTTCGACAAAACAGTATGCGGAATCCTTTGCAACACTGACCGGATTCCCTGTTTTACCGTACAGCGAGGTACAGACTGCTGTGGCCTGCGACTGTGTAATCCACTTCGGCGCTCTTTATGCCGGAGGGGTTCTTGGTCTAAAGCATATCGTTTCGCTTCTTCCCGAAGGAGCGAGGCTCGTTATCGTAACGGTCGGGCTTGCGGATGTACAGGACACGGAAAACATCAAAAATATCAAACGCTCGATTCAATCCCAGGTGTCAGAAGACGTTTTGAAACGCACTGATATTTTTCATCTGCGTGGAGCAATCGACTATGACAGACTGAATTTCAAGCATCGGACAATGATGGCGTTGCTCTATGCAAAAGCCAGAAGATTACCCGAGGAAAAGAAAAACGCAGAAACACGGGCAATGATTGAAACCTATGGAAAAAAGGTCAGTTTTGTGGATGATGTAACGCTGCACCAACTGCAATATAGAATGGAGCAGGTTATGAAGGAATACCAAACGGAGGCATCGAAGAGTGACTAAAAACACACTTGATTAAAAAGAACACAGTTATTGCTCATAGATCAAATCTCATTCGGGTTGTTGAAGAAAAGGATGTTGAAAAGATGACAAAACCATATCAGGAAATGGGAAAGTTGTTTATCCGGAAACAGGGATTCTTTTCAGAGGAAGCAAAAAAATTTTCTGGTCCGGAATATTTTTCACTACCACTTCGAATGTTTCTTCAGATTATTTTTTGCACAATCGGAAGAATCAGATTTAAAAAGGTAGCGAAGCAATGGGGAGCAAGAGTACCGCTTAATCACCAACCTTGGAAGTGAAGAGGCGAAGGATGGAAAGGGTAACAAATTGAGAGGATGAAACAATTATTTGAAATAGATTTACATGATTATGAAGCAGGAGATACTATTCTTAGCAGGCCATCAGCACGAGGTATTATTTTTGATGATTATGGGAGAATAGCTCTTGTATATAGTCAAAAAGAAAAATATTATAAGTTTCCGGGTGGTGGAATTCATAAAGATGAAGATAAAAAGGAAGCGCTTATTCGTGAAGTCAAGGAAGAAACTGGCTTGACAGTTATTCCTGATTCAATAGATGAATTTGGAAGCGTTTTACGTCGACAAAAAAGTAATATATCACCGGACACTGTATTTGAACAGGAAAACTTTTACTATTTATGTAAAGTGGAGAAAAGGATTGCAAAGCAGAATCTGGATGAATATGAAGCAGAGGCAGGATTTGTTCTCAGATTTGTATATTTGGATGAGGCAATTGATACTAATTCAAAGTATAAAACGGAAGATTATTTCAATGAAATTATGATAAAGAGAGAAACAAAATTATTGCAAATAATCAAAGCAGAGATTGCAGAACAATAGATAAAGGAAGAAAAAATATGGTATACACATGCAAATATAAATCACCGTTAGGAGATATTTTACTGGCAGCGGATGAAATAGGGGTTGTTGGTCTGTGGTTTGAGGGTCAGAAATATTTTGCAAATATACTTCCGGATGAGTATATTCCACAGGAAACAGAGATCCTTATAAAGACAAGAAAATGGTTGGATGTGTATTTTTCCGGTGAAGAACCGAAATTTACTCCACCTCTTCATCCTGCCGGTTCAGAATTCAGGCAGGCAGTATGGAAGCTTTTATTACAGATTCCCTATGGGCAGACGATTACATACGGAGAAATTGCCCATAAAATGGCTGAGATGAAAAACACTTCCCGTATGTCTGCGCAGGCAGTTGGCGGTGCAGTCGGACATAATGAAATTTCCATTATCATTCCTTGCCACCGGGTTGTAGGCGCAAATGGAAGTTTGACAGGATATGCCGGAGGAATTGAAAAAAAGATTTCACTGCTTAAACTGGAACATGCGGATATGAGCCCTCAATCGGAAATTCAAGATTTCCAAAAAAGTCAATTGCCACTTTGAAAAATATGCTGAATCATATCTCATTATATGGTATAATCGGTATACACAAATTTGTCAGAGCATTTATCGGTGGGATAAGCTGAATTCAAAAGGACCGCTGATTGAGGGAATAACCTCAGAAAGGAGTGAATTAAAATGCAAACCGGAACCATAAAAACTAAGCTGCTTACAGCACTGCTCACGCTGTTCATGGTGCTTTCATCGGTACCTTTTGTGACATCTGCGGCTGAAATGGATTTTCTTCCTGAAGGAGTAGTGTACTCTATGGACAACAAGCACACATATCACACAAAGGCTAATATAACCGCCAATGTTTCCGTTAAGGACTCTCATGGCAATGTGGTTGAAACCACACAGGTTAGTAAAGCTACTAATTATTTTTGTGAAGGTGGTGTAAGTGCGGTGAAGATCGCATGCATAAATCTTCAGGGCGAAATTGAAAAACCTTATAAAGCCATGGGAACAATTACAAGTGAGAATGGGAGTGGGGATACAACTTTAGACCATTTTGAGAGTGCAGATTTTTATACATTTACTCCATCGTCAGGGGATCCGATTGATTTTGGCTCAGATTTGGAAGAGGCAAAACAGTATTTCCATGAGCACCAGGATGCAACCGGTACTTTTACCAAAATTACGGATGTTCATGAATATCAGATATACAAATACACCTACGACCTAAACGTGCAAAAAGACAGCCGGTCGGAAAGCACCATCACCTCTGCTGATATTGAGAATGTAAAGTTCAACTATCAGCCGGGTGACGTGCCACAGGCAATGGCATGGGTTTCAGAGAGTGATATAGACAAATATGAAATTGCTTATGAATGCTGGCAGCAGATTGAAAACAACAATCCTGTTGCTGCATGGTATTCCGACAACGGCTCACACGGATCTCTGCCAATCATCACAAAATTTGAAAGTGGTAAGAGCTATGTGTATTCCCTCATGCTGAAGCCGAAGGAAGGTTATTCTTTCAGCACCGCAACCGTTATAACCGTGAACGGGCAAAAAGTATCGGCGCCTTTCGTCGGTGGATCTATGTATATACCAGCTGTGAAAACAATCACTATACCGGCTTTGACTGTCATTGATGTGGTGGAGATCAACGATGTCACAGTCAGCTTTAAGGACGGCGACAAGCCTGTATTTACCGGAAAAGTGCCGGACGGTGCAAATTATGCATACCGATGTGAATGGTGGGAGCTGGACAGCCGGACCGGCGCAATGTCTACAGACTTCGGAAATTTTTATGAAAACAAATTCACTGATTTTGAAGCCGGAAAGACATATTATTATGGCGTCTATGTGACAGTTACTTATGGCGACCAATATGTATTCGGACCAGACACCAAGTTGAAAATCAACGGAGAATTTGTGAACTATAAGCGCTATGAAGGCGATACCAGTGATGGTTCCGACGGCACCATGTGGGTTCTCACCGACCTGACTATGACACCACAGGCATCCGGCACGACACCCGATTATAAAATCATAGACGGAGCAAATGACTCCTGGACGTACAATAGCGACGGCACACTGAAATTCGTTGCAAACGGTGATTTCTCCAAATTTACAGGGCTTAAGGTGGACGGTGTGCTTGTTAAATCGGATAAGTACACTGCCGTATCCGGTTCTACGGTGATCACCATGAAAAAGGATTACCTCAGCACCCTTTCCGTCGGAAGACACACCCTGACCGTTGTCTATGATGATGGCGAGTGCAATACGGAGTTTGAGATTAAGGCAGCCCGGAGTGGAGACGAAAAAACACCTGTCAAACCGGATGAAGGCAATACTGCCACAGACATCCCGACTCAGGGCGAACCGGCTCAGAATATCCCTGAGTCCCCAAAGACCGGAGATAATAGCAACCTTATGCTATGGATTGCCTTGATGTTCATTAGTGGCGGTGCTGTTATCGGCACAGCGGTTGTAAACAGAAGGAAGAAGTACAACAGATAACAAACCACCTTACTTATGCGACGGTCATCGGAGACGATAGCCGTCGCAATTTTCTTTAAAAGGCCAGGGGGTACGAGAAAAAATAGAAATGCTGTAGATATCGGATATAGACATATAGATACTGCACAGGCATATGGTAATGAGCGTGGCGTAGGTTCTGGTGTAAGAAACTGCGGAATACCAAGAGAAGAGCTTTTTGTTGTATCAAAGGTTGCTGCTGAGCATAAGACCTATGATGAGGCGATGGCAGGTATAAATAAAACCCTTGAGAAGATGGAGCTTGTGGAGTATTGCCACAAAAACACAATTGCAGTGGAAGCATATTCTCCGATTGCACATGGCGGGATTCTGAATCAGTCGGAGATTAAGGCAATGGCAGATAAGTATCGAGAAGAGGGGTGCTTCCCGGATAATAACGTAACAAATTATTCCGGACGTTTCAACGGAATTTGCTGTATCGGAAATCACAGAAAGGCGCCCCTTCCGCAATGGTTCCTGTCCTGACTAATTTCATGTTCATGATATCTGCAAGCACATAATCCATCCGACACAGGTATGCTGCCAGTTCGGGACACCCCTCGTCCCGGCATAGCTTGCATACGCCGCATTCGTGATAATCGTAGCCAAGATCATATTCTCCGTTGCCCGGCAGAATATCCACAACCCAGTCATTTTCGTATCTGCGCTTATGACTATCCTCAGACCATTTAAATCTTGCAGGCATTCGCTTTGGATTTAAATAACTGTCGGCATCGCCCATTATCTTATGAAAAAGCCCGGATGCACACAGCCCGTCACGAAATATCTCGTAATTTTCCTCTGCAGATTTTTTTGTGCTGCGATTTAGTGCAATGAAATAACATCCCATGATGTATGAGCTTAACAGCTTGGATTTGCCTATGTCTTTTGCACGTTTAACCACTAGGTTATATTCTCCGGCAATTTTTTTTAGAGTATCCCCGGAAAAACCACGTTTCTTTAATTCTGCTTTTGTTGCACTGTGATAAAAATGATAGATTAGTCTTGCGTTAAATGTATTCTTCATGATTTATTGCCTCCTGTATGATAATTGATTCTAAGCTCTGCCTCTAATCCATGTAGGAGAACAGACATTGCTTCTGTAAATGCTGCTTTCAGCTCCTTCGTTATGCCGTTTGCACAGGAGTCATCGGCAATCATTTCACAAATCATGGAAAATTCCGATGATGAAAGCATATATATGGCCTGGGTTGATAATTTTTTTGAGGAAATACCACGCCGGTACAGCTCCTCGTAATAATTGGCTGCAAATTTGGTGCAACGTTCTATATAGATGGTACGAAAATGCGATAAACAGGCGCCGGAATCGTTTTTAAGCAACATATGTAAAAGCTTTATATCATCCTGCAGCAGTTCAAGTGTATGAAGGGATACCCTTGAATATAGAACCTGAATCAATTCCTTATCTGACATAACAGAAAAGTCAACGCCAATCATGGCTTCGGTAATGTCAATAAGCTTCCTGCCACTTGCACGGAAAAGTTCTTCAAACATTTCCTCCTTGCAGGAAAAGTGCTTATAAATTGCTCCGGCGGTGATACCTGCCCCGGAGGCTATCTTTCGCATGGAAGCCTCCTGATATCCAGCCTCAAGGAAAATATCCATGGCACTTTTTAAAATAAGCTCTCTGGTTTCTTTGGAATCTTTGCGGATAGTTATCACCCCTTTGAATAAAATCATCCCTATGCACAATGGTAAACACTGTTTACTTTATACCATATGGAATATGTGAAGTCAAGAATCTCCCGATAGCAGTTACATAAAAAAGTGCAAATACACAAAAAATAGTAATGTCTATTGAAGTAAAAATAATTTAGTGGTAAAATAACATTACCAAAAATCGTGCAATGCACAAAAACAAGGAGCAATACTGTGGAGATTAAAAGAAATTCTTACCTTGAACAGTTAAAGATAAGAAAAGATAACGGAATGATAAAGATTATCACGGGAATCAGGAGATGCGGCAAATCATTCCTGTTATTTGTATTGTTTAAGAAATACTTATTGGAGAGTGGCGTGGATAATGACCACATCGTTGAGATTGCCTTAGATGGTATTGAAAATGAGGAGCTAAGAGATCCAAAGAAGTGTTATCAGTATATTAAAGAAGCAATGAAAGATGATAAGAAGTATTATCTGCTTTTGGATGAAGTACAGTTTATGCCACGATTTGAGGAAGTGCTGAACAGCCTGCTTCGTATCAGAAATATTGATGTATATGTGACCGGAAGTAACTCTAAGTTTTTATCCAGCGATATTGTAACTGAATTTAGAGGCAGAGGAGATGAAATCAGAATATATCCGTTGTCCTTTGCAGAGTTTTATGCAGCTTTTGATGGAGATTATGATGATGCTTGGGAAGAATATATGATATATGGTGGATTACCACAAGTGGCGCAGTTCTCTGTGGAACGCCAAAAGGCTGAGTATCTGAAGAATATTTTTATCAATGTTTATATCAAGGATGTTGTAGAGCGAAACAGGATTCAAAATGTTGATGAAATTGGTACTTTGGTTGATATTCTTGCTTCTGCCATAGGAGCCCCTACTAATCCAACTAAAATATCAAAAACCTTTAAAAGTGAACGAGGTATCAATTATAGTAATAAAACCATATCTAATCATATTGATTATCTTGCAGAAGCATTTTTGATTTCTAAGGCAGACCGGTATGATATTAAAGGTAGAAAGTATGTGGGAGCAAATCTGAAATACTATTTTTCTGATATAGGACTTAGAAATGCAAGACTAAACTTCAGACAGCAGGAGCCGACTCATATTATGGAAAATATTGTTTATAATGAGCTGCTTGTGCGTGGTTATAATGTGGATGTTGGTATTGTGGATGTATTTGCAAAGAATGGAGACGGTAAGAGAGTTCATAAACAATTAGAGGTCGATTTTGTAGTGAACCAGGGCAGTCAGAGATATTACATTCAGGTGGCTTATGATATAACTTCCGAGGAAAAACAAACACAGGAGTTTAATTCATTTAGAAATATTCCGGATTCATTTAAGAAGATTGTTATAGTGAATGGAACAAAAAAGCCGTGGAGAAATGAGGAAGGCTTTGTGATTATGGGCATGAAATATTTTTTGCTCAATGAGGATAGCTTGGAGTTTTAGTAATAATGAAAAAGGCGAAATGCTTGATTTTGTAGGATAAAGATGATATATTGAGTTATACTGTATCATGCAAAGCATGGTAAATAGTATTGACAAAAGGTTAATAGAGAGTTATTATTTAAAAAAATTTGAGGAGTAATTTGTTTGTTGACATTGATTGTAATGGAGAAAAACGCATAATATATTGCAGGAGATTTTTGGCGCACGCTGGAGGTCTGCCCTTTTCACCTTACAATTTGCTCAATATTATGGTATGTAAATCATAGAATATATTAGCATGACTGTATGGTCATGCTTTTTTATTTAAGCTTTTCATTATGACAATAATGGATAAACAGGCGGCCATGGTATCTTAACGCAGATAAGGTACATATGGCCATTTTTTATATAGGAGGAGTATAAAAATGGAAATTAACAGACAAATAGAACTTGATAAAGTAACAGAGCTTTGGGAAAAGCTTGCGGTAACAGATGAAGCAAAGGATTTAATTAAAAATATAACTGTCTGCTATAATGAGACAGTATTAAAAAAACAGCTTAAGGATACAACAGATGCCAGAGATATGCTTTTGAAAGCCGGAACACCTCCTCTTCAGAATGTATCCGAAATTAAGGAAGCACTGATTCTTGCAGAAAAGGGTGAATGTCTGACACCATATCAGCTGGAGAGAGTGGAGAAGGTTCTGGTATCCGTTAAGAGATTAAAGGATTATCTTGTAAGAGGCATAGGTTTTCAAAATTCCCTTGGCTATTATGAGGAAAATCTGGACGAGCTTTCAGAGCTGGGAGATTGGATAAGAAAAATAATAAGAAATGGAGAAGTAGATGATCATGCTTCCGGAGAGTTGGAAAAAATCAGGAGAAAAATCGCTGACACTGAGGATGAAATGAAAAGAAAGGCCGAAGCCCTCCTCAGAACACATAAGGCTTACATGGCAGACGGCTACATTACTCTCAGAAATGGACGTATATGCCTTCCTGTAAAAAAGGATTGCAGGCTGAAGGTTCCCGGCACTGTTATAGATAAATCTGCAACAGGAAATACACTATTTATAGAGCCGGAAACTATTGGAAAATATTATGACGAATTGCAGGGGTTGATAATTGACGAGGAAAACGAAGTGTATCGCATTTTATATGGTTTATCGGTTATGGTTATGGAGGCTGCCCCGGTTCTCAGGAATAATATGACTATGATAGAAAAGCTGGATTATATTTTTTCTAAGGGGAAGCTCAGCCTGGATATGAATGCTGTTGAGCCAAAGATTAACACAGACAGAAAAATTATCCTTACTTCGGCACGACATCCTCTTATGGATAAGGATAAGGCAGTGCCTTTACAGTTTGAAATAGGAGGAGAAGTCCGGGGGATTGTCATAACAGGTCCTAATACCGGAGGTAAAACAGTAGCCATTAAGACAGTTATGTTAAATTGCATAATGGCACAGTGTGGTCTGCATGTAACCTGTGAAAAGGCAGACATTTGTATGAACAGTGCTTATCTTTGTGATATAGGTGACGGACAGAATCTCTCGGAAAATCTCTCTACCTTTTCGGCCCACATTACGAATGTTCTTGAGGTGCTAAGGGAAGCAAACAGGGAAAGCTTTGTCATTATGGATGAATTGGGCTCAGGTACAGACCCGGCAGAGGGAATGGGAATTGCCATTGCGATATTGGAGGAGCTTAGAAAAAGCGGGGCAATTTTTCTTGTAACCACACACTACCCGGAGGTGAAGGAGTATGCATACAGGACTAAGGATATTCTCAATGCAAGGATGGTTTTTGACAAAGAAACCTTAAGACCAACCTATCAGATGGTTATAGGAGAGGCGGGAGAAAGCTGTGCATTTTATATAGCGGAAAGGTTAGGACTTCCCAATGATATGCTTAAGGTTGCAATAAGAGCGGCGTACGGAGATAAGGCTGAAAAGGCATATGTATTTCAAAATCCGGATAATAACAAAATCGAAAAGAGGGCAGCTGCCACGATTCAGAAGACCAGGTCAGTAAAAAAGCAGGCAAATCTGACGTTAAAGTACCATATAGGTGACAGCGTCATGGTTTATCCGGATAAAAAAATAGGAATAGTATGTGAACCTGTAAATGAAAAAGGGGTGCTCAGGGTACAGATGCCGGATAAAAAAATTTGGATTAACCACAAACGGGTTAAGCTTCACGTTTCTGCCGCTGAGCTTTATCCGGAGGATTATGATTTTTCTATACTGTTTGATACCGTTGAAAACAGAAAAAAACGACATGATATGCAAAGAAAATATACAGATGAGGTTATAGAAAGAGAGGAGTAAATTATAGCACCGATACCTGAACTGTATTGTATAAAAAAAATACCTGTGGTACTATGAATAAATAATTTATTACAAATCAACAGGATTAGGGGAACAGGTATGGACGAACGATTAAAGCAACAGCTTGATTTTATATTAGAAATTGATAAAGAAAAAAATATTTTAAGACAGACCCATATTTCGGGCAATGGCAGAAGAGAAAATGATGCGGAGCATGCCTGGCATATGGCTGTAATGGCATATCTGCTTAAGGAGTATTCGAATGAGACTGTGGATATTGCCAGGGTTATGCTTATGTGTCTTATTCATGATATAGTGGAAATAGATGCAGGAGACACCTATGCCTATGATGAGGAAAAATTGAAAACCCAGGATGCGCGGGAAACAGCAGCCAAGGAGAGAATTTTTTCTATGCTCCCAATGGAACAAAGGGAGGAATTTATTGCGCTGTTTGATGAATTCCGGGAATTTGAAACTCCGGAGGCAAGGTTTGCCCATGCAATGGATAATCTCCAGCCCCTGCTTCTGAATAACAGTAACGGAGGCAGAGACTGGAGAGAGCATCAGGTTTCGGCAAAACAGGTTTACGGAAGACAAAGCACCACAAGCCTTGGCTCAAAACGTCTATATGAAATAACAGATGGCATCATTAAAGATAATATTGAAAAGGGTAATATAAAGGCGTAGTGTCCCCGAAGCTGCAATCCCGGGAATCATAGAGGTAATATGGTGGTATGAAATGCTTTAACGACGTTGCAATAAGATTGTTCCCGGACAGGATATAATAATTAAGGTATTACATTATATGGAAGATGATAAAAGTTCTTAATAAAAATAGAAAAAAATTTGTAAAAACAGTTGCCTTAAGGAGGAAAATAGATTAAAATTCAATAGGATTACAGATATCCTGCCATTATCATGACGGTATGGTGGAGATGTTTTATAAAATATAAGGAAAAGAGGTACATCGCAAAATGGCAAATATTGATTTAACAAAGTATGGCATTACCGGAACAACAGAAATCGTTTACAATCCTTCTTATGAGTTGTTATTTGAAGAAGAGACAAAGTCAACTAATGAGGGATATGAGGTAGGACAGAACACAGAGCTTGATACTGTTAATGTTATGACAGGTGTGTTCACAGGACGTTCTCCTAAAGATAAGTATATTGTAATGGATGAGAATTCTAAGGACACTGTATGGTGGACAACAGATGCTTACAAGAATGATAATCATCCAATGTCAGAGGAGACATGGGCAGTTGTTAAGGATATTGCCAAGAAGGAGCTCTCCGGCAAGAAGCTTTTTGTAGTTGATGCATTCTGTGGTGCTAATGCAGATACCCGTATGGCAGTCCGTTTTATTGTTGAGGTTGCATGGCAGGCTCACTTCGTTAAGAACATGTTTATAGTTCCTACAGAGGAAGAGCTTAAGAATTTTGAACCTGATTTTGTAGTTTACAATGCATCAAAGGCTAAGGTAGACAATTATGCTGAGTTAGGACTTAACTCAGAGACTTGTGTAGCATTCAATATTACAAGCAAGGAGCAGGTTATCATTAATACATGGTATGGCGGAGAGATGAAGAAGGGTATGTTCTCAATGATGAATTACTATCTTCCACTTAAGGGCATTGCTTCTATGCACTGCTCTGCTAACTGTGATATGGAAGGAAAGCATACTGCTGTATTCTTCGGACTTTCGGGAACAGGTAAGACAACACTTTCCACAGATCCTAAGAGACTTCTCATCGGTGATGATGAGCACGGCTGGGACGATAACGGAGTATTTAACTTTGAGGGTGGATGCTATGCCAAGGTTATCGGACTTGACAAGGAGTCAGAGCCGGATATTTATAATGCAATTAAGAGAGATGCGCTTCTTGAGAATGTTACAGTTTCTGCAGACGGCAAGATTGATTTTGATGATAAGAGTGTAACAGAGAATACCCGTGTATCATATCCTATTGATCATATTGAGAAGATTGCATCAAAGGTTAACGGAGTATCAGCAGGTCCTGCCGCAGAAAATGTTATTTTCCTTTCAGCGGATGCGTTTGGAGTACTTCCTCCTGTATCAATTCTTACACCTGAGCAGACTCAGTATTATTTCCTTTCAGGATTTACTGCTAAGCTTGCAGGTACTGAGAGAGGAATTACTGAGCCAACTCCTACATTCTCAGCGTGCTTTGGACAGGCATTCCTTGAGCTTCACCCAACTAAGTATGGTGAAGAACTCGTTAAGAAGATGAAGGCTAACAATGCTAAGGCATATCTCGTTAATACAGGATGGAACGGAACAGGAAAAAGAATCACAATTAAGGATACAAGGGGTATTATCGATGCAATCCTTAACGGAGATATCAAGACTGCTCCAACTAAGACAATTCCAATGTTTAACTTTGAAGTTCCAACTGAGCTTCCCGGAGTAGATCCATCAATCCTTGATCCTCGTGACACATATGCCGATCCAACAGAGTGGGATGCTAAGGCAAAGGATCTTGCAGAGAGATTCCAGAAGAACTTTGTTAAGTACACAACTAATGAGGCAGGTAAGGCTCTTGTGGCTGCAGGACCTCAGCTGTAATGTACTGAATAATATAACGCATTAATGCGTAAATAAAAGAGACTGTTGCTTTAACGATTAAATTAATCGTTGAGACGACGGTCTCTTTTTTGATTTGTTTTTTCAATATAAATTTAATATGGTATTTGCATGAGAATTATGTTATATTAAGAGAGTATTGTGGGTTAGTTTAACCTGATTGCCGCTTTTTTGAAGGAGAATGAAGCAGCATAGGGGTTGGCTCTATAAAACTTTTATACTACAAGGGGGGTTTAAATGAGTTCTAAGACTTATTATCAGAGACGAATGGAACATTGTCAGGAAGAAATCCGGGAAAACGAAAGAAAGATACAGCTTTTGGAGAGTAAACTGGAATTCCTCAATGGAAAAAGAGTTGATGATGAACAGTATCTGTCACTAAGAAATATATCATTTTCAAAATTTCAGGATGCAAAATCAAAGGGAGCAGCTTTATATGGGGAAAAATTGCGAGAACAGGTAAGCACCGGATCCCAGATAGAGTTTTTTTCAAATTTTACGGAAATTGACACTAATATAAAAAGAAAAATCAGACTGCTCATTGAGGAGAATGAAGATTTGCAACAGGATATAGTATATTGCAAGGGAGAAGTAAGGCGAATAGAGCAGGAAGAAAAAGAAGAGGCAGAGAGACAAAGACAGCTTGCAGCTCAGGCGTAAGTGGGAAGAAAGGTGGATATATGGCAGATTTAATTGTAAATGATTCGGATTATGAAAGTATTGCCGATGCGTATATTTCAATAGGTACATACCTTGAGGAAATAATAACAGAGTATCTTTCAATAATTGATAAGATATGTATGGATGGAATAACAAAGGGAAATATTCACGACAACCTGCTGACCTTTAAACAGACAGCGACTTCGCTGAGTGGACAAATAGAGGCTGTAACAAAGATAGCATCAAAGGTATGTAAGGGTTTTGTTGAAGATATAGATGAAGCTGACGAGGATTTGTATTAGGAGGTTTTATGGTGAATACAACAACTGCTACGGATATTTCAATAGAAAAGCTCTCCGGATATTCAGGTCTTTTGGAGGAACTGAAGGAGAAAAATAAAACAGAGATAGACGGGAAAATTGATGAAATTAACGGATTGCTTGCTGCTAATGTGGGAAGTACCTCTTCCCAGCTGACAGAGCTCAATACATATATATCGGAATTATACAAAAAAATTGTATCACTGGTAAATCAGACAGGAAAAACAGTTGACAATATTTCCTGCATATTTGCAGAAGAGGATACAGAGGATGCAGCCATAATCAAGAGTAAATAATATAGTATGGGGAGGGTATATGCAGAGAGATTTTACAGAGAAGGAGAAGCTTAAGCTTCTCGGATATGTGCAGGATGATCAGGACAAAAATAATGGCCGTTTCCTGGGAGGGTTTATTGATTTTTTTGCTGATATAGCACACTATAGTGATTTGAATATTAATGATTATCTTTCCAATATAGATGATTATCATAGAAAACTGGTTGATGCCCAGGATATGACTGCTGACAGCATAGAAAGGCTTTTTGAAGCGGTTTATGCCGTAGATTCGGCAACTCTTACAGATGTGGATATGGTTAAGATGCTCATTGAAGCACTAAGCTTGTCTGTAAGTAAGCTCGAGGAGGTAGTAAAAGTCAGTAAGTATATCAGCTCAGATCGTCCTCTTATGCTTACTACAGAGGAATATGACAAGCTGGTGGATGAAGTGACGGTTCCGGACGCTGTTGCATTTGAAAACCTTTATGATGCATACATGGAAGGGGATTATGAAACTGTACAGAATTATATTGACAGGGAGGTTAATGAGCTTAAGAGAGACGTTGCTGCATTTGGACCATCAGGAAAAAGAAGTGATTTGAAGGTAAGACAGGAGCTTGTGGTTGATTTGTATAGACTGATTGATCCTGAATCGGCTCTGGGCTTTGATAATTTGTTTGACTCTGCCAATGCACCGTTTGACAAATTTGACAGATATAATATTATGTATCTTGCATATACTGCAGATGAGCCGTATAGAAGTATTTATCTGGACACTCTGGGAACCTATACGCTTGGGGATGTTACATTGTCGGATGGAGCATTTTATACAAAGGGGGGCTCATCCACTTCCTCATATACGGTTGCCAATTCAGTAAATATTGATCCGAAAACATGCCTGTATTATGATTCCAAAGGTGCATATACAACCTTTTTTCATGAATGTGGTCATGCCATAGATTATAATCTGGGAGATAATGAAGCTTATTCCAGGCAATATGAGGGTGGTTCAAATTATGATATTATGTATAAGGATGTATATAATAGAATTGCTTTAGAGTGCAGGGACTATATTAACAGCAATGCTGATCTTAAGGATGAGCCGGTTTTGAAAAAGGAGATATATGTTATAAAGGTTCTTGCTGCTATCAAAAGTAATGGGGACACATCAATCCTTAATCCCTATGAGAAAAAGATATATAGTGAGATTGAAAGCCGTTTTGAGAAAGCTTTGGAAAAGGAGGGAACCTATACTTATGCGTCCGATGGTTCACCTTCACTTGTAAGATCAGGTCTTTCTGATGTATATGGCGGAATCACCAATAATGTTATTGTAGATGGACGTGGACATTGGGGAAAAAAGGATACGGACGGAGACGGTGTGGAGGATACTTATTCCTATTGGTACTATCCGGATGGAGAAAATGCAGGCAAGCCTACAAATGCCCAGGTAACAGAAATGTGGGCACACTATTATAGCTTTGGAATAACAGGAAATACTGAGGCTATGGACGATATGAGAGACTATATGCCATCTACCATGGATAGATATGACAGGATGGCAGATGATATGGTGAACAGTGGAAAATAGTTCATTATATATGGTAAGGCTTAGAGAGGATGTTTTATAATAAAGGAGGATATTTGTATAAGTGAGGAAAAAAATATATATAGCACTGCTGTTTGTGTTTTTACTTGCACTGACTGGCTGTGGCACCGGAAAATCAGATAATAAGGAAAGCGGGGATATTACAATGAAAGATAACACTTTACAGAATGGTGACGGCACATTGACTCTTGAATATGTATGTAGTGAATTCGATATAGATGAAGCCGAATTTGAAGGAGTGGATTTTGACGCTTTTGTCAGCTATTATGGATTGACATATGACAATATCGGCGAAGGCAACCCGAGATTCCTGCTCAATGACTATAAAGCATTGGAGGATAAGACGGCAGTTCCTGATTATGGTTCAATCAAAGCAACGACAAACAAATTTCTCCCTGAGTACAAGGACAGGACAGAAACTGTAATAATTGAGAACGTAAAGGGAGAACAATGCCGTATAACGATTATTGACCTGAAGCTCGGAAAAATATTCTCTGCAAGTGGAAGTCTGGACAATATATCCTCCCGGGATATTGTAAGGGATGTGGATGATACAGTAAAAAAGTCTGTAGCGGATAATATGGATAAGTATAACATATGTGACTGGGTTCAGGAAAACTCAGGTGACGAAGATGTAGCAGGCACACAGTCCGGTGTTACAATCATTATAAAAATGGATGATGATACAGTATATGGTATATCCTGTAATCAGGGACATGGAAATATTGAGAATATAGAGAGATTTGCTGCAAGCCTGGAAGACATTGCAGCTCAATAGGATTTTTATGTGATATGATTGCTTCTTCTGTATTCTGTAGGAAGGACATGATAATACTCCTTAAAAGCATTAGTGAATTTGCTCTGGCTGTCATAACCCACAGACCGGGCTATTTCATTAATGCTTTTTTGATTTTGTGTAAGATATACTGCGGCCTGCTTCATTCTGTGTTCTTTCATATGTGCAGCTATAGATTCCCCATATACGGATTTGAACAGACTTTTTAATGTGGTCTGGTTCATAAGATATTTTTTTGATAAATCCTCTATGGTAATCCTTTCACTCATATGAGCGGCAAGATAGTCATGAACCATCCTTATGGTTTCAATCTGAGCTGCCATATATTCACTTATATGTATGCCTGAGTTGTCAAGCCTGAACAGATAAAGCAGAAGCTCAGTCACCTTTATTTTGTAGTAGGCGTGGGCAAGCTCCTGTGGCTGGTTGAAAAAGTCCTTAAAGATACACTCGGTTTTTTCATTGCCTGCAAAAAAAGACAGAGAATTTCCGGGGCAGAATTTCTCTTTGAGGGCTAATCCGTTTACACCGGTTCCTGATAAAATATCTATGGTGTTTCCGTTAAAGTAATCTGTATCTACAAATATACTGAGTCCTACAGAGGAGGTGTCACCGGCAACTGTATCGGTATGTACGCAGGCATCAGAGGTGTATATGGTAAAGTCTCCCGGCCCTAAGTATATAGTTGTTCCGTTTTTAAGTTTTCTTTCAATCTTCCCCAGACTGCAATAGCATATTTCCAGAATGCTTTCGTTCCTTGGATGAGAATGTCCGGAATGTGATTTGCAGCACCCTGCATTGTCCGTAAAAGAGATGCTGATGCCTTCATATACATTGTGCAGATTAAAATGGTTATTTTTCATAAGTACCTCCGTTAGGACAGGTTATCTGACTGAGCTGTTCAATCATTGTATGAAGCAGCCGGCTTTCGTTGCAGTCTGACATGCTGTAATAAACTTCTTTTCCCTCTCTGCGGCTGACAATAAGACCACTGTGCCTGAGCGGGCGGAGATGATGTGATATGGCCGGACTGGACATTTTAAGGAGAAAAGCCAGCTGTGAAACGCAGACCTCCCTGTGACATAGAATCCAGAATATATGAAGCCGGGTTGGATCTCCAAGCTGCTTAAACACTTCGGCGATGTTTTCAAAATCATGTATCACTTTATCAGTCATGTAAAACCTCCTTTTTATGAAAAGGCATTTTAGCCCGAATAGAAATGTATTTAGCCCAAATAGAAATGTATCTTCAAATTTGTTGACATTCGTTTCTGTGAGAATTATACTACATATATAACAATTAAACAACTGATTAATTGATAAAATAATCAAATGTTAATGATATTCTGGAAGGAGAATTTACTATGAAAAAGACTTACAATATTGAGGTTGATTGTGCTAACTGTGCTAATCTTATGGAGGAGGCAGCGGGTAAGACTGACGGAGTTGCCAAGGCTACGGTTAATTTTATGACTCAGAAGATGATTATTGAGTTCGCAGAGTTTGCGGATGTAAAGTCGGTAATGAAGCAGGTTGAAAAGGCTTGCAAAAAGGTTGAGCCGGATTGCGAGATAGAATATTAACCGGAATAGGCATAGCCGAGACATGTATTTAGTATTATACAGTACATGCAGGGAGGTGAGGACATGAATAAAAAACAGAAGAAAATGTTGATAAGAATTATAATTGCAGCCTGTATGCTGATAATATTGCATTTTATACCGATAGAAGGTATATTGCAGCTTTCCTTATACCTGGCAGCATATCTTGTTATTGGATATGATATTCTTAGAAAAGCCATTAAGGGAATAATGAATCGCCGGGTATTTGATGAGAATTTTCTGATGGCGGTGGCATCCCTTGGGGCCTTTTGTCTTGCTATATATGAAGGCAAGGGAGATTATAATGAATCCATAGCTGTAATACTGTTTTATCAGATCGGGGAGCTTTTTCAGAGCTATGCAGTGGGAAAGAGCAGACGAAATATAAGTGCACTAATGGATATCCGTCCTGATTATGCCAATATTGAAAAGGAAGGACAGATAGAAAGGGTTGATCCGTATGAGGTTGCTGTAGGCAGCATTATAGTTGTTCAGCCGGGAGAAAAAATTCCTATAGATGGAGTGGTAGTCGACGGTAATTCAAGTCTTAATACCAGTGCTCTTACAGGGGAAAGCCTTCCAAGAGATGTGAAGGAAGGCAGCGATGTAATAAGTGGCTGCATTAATATGACAGGGGTATTAAAGATAAAGACCACAAAGGAGTTCGGAGAATCTACAGTTTCAAAGATATTGGAGCTGGTGGAGGACTCCGGCTCCCACAAGTCCAAATCAGAGAATTTTATATCAAAGTTTGCAAGGGTTTACACACCGGCTGTATGCTATGGGGCAATGGCTCTCGCAATTATTCCGCCTGTGGTATGTATTTTGTTTCTGGGCAGGGCTGCCCGGTGGGGCGTGTGGATTTACAGAGCGTTTACATTTCTTGTAATAAGCTGTCCGTGTGCTCTGGTAATAAGCATTCCGTTGAGCTTTTTTGCGGGTATCGGTGGAGCAAGCCATGAAGGCATTTTGGTTAAAGGCTCCAATTATCTTGAAACACTTTCAAAGGTAAAATGTGTTGTGTTTGATAAAACAGGAACTCTTACAAGAGGTGTATTTGAGGTTAGCGGAGTTCACCATAGCAAGATAGAGAATGAAAGACTTCTTGAATATGCTGCATATGTAGAATGTGCTTCTTCCCATCCCATAAGCAAAAGCATTCAAAAGGCATATGGTAAGACTATTGACAGGGACCGGGTAAAGGATATAGAGGAAATCAGTGGAAAGGGTATCAGAGGAAAGGTTGATGGACATGAGGTTCTGGCAGGAAACGGAAAACTGATGGAGCTTAATGGAATATCCTATATGACCTGTCATAGCGTAGGAACCATTATACACATGGCTGTAGATGGGGAATACATGGGACATATTGTTATATCGGATGTGGTAAAAGCTGACGCTAAGGAGGCTATAGCAAGACTTAAGCAGGCAGGTGTGGAAAAGGTGGTTATGCTTACCGGAGACGGCAAAAGGGTAGCCGGAGAAGTTGCAAAGAAGCTTAATATGGATATGGTTTACAGTGAGCTTCTTCCTGCAGATAAGGTTGCGAAGGTTGAGGAGCTTCTTGCAGCAGAAGCAGAAGGTGATAAGCTGGCATTTGTAGGAGACGGAATCAATGATGCACCTGTACTTACAAGAGCAGATATTGGCATTGCCATGGGTGCCATGGGATCTGATGCGGCAATTGAGGCAGCTGATGTAGTCCTTATGGACGATGATCCTATGAAAATCTCAAAGGCAATAAAAATCTCCCGAAAATGTATTGGAATAGTGTATGAAAATATTGTATTTGCACTCTTTGTTAAGTTTACCTGTCTGTTGCTGGGTGCAATAGGTATAGCAAATATGTGGATGGCAATATTTGCTGATGTAGGAGTAATGATTATTGCAATACTTAACGCCATCAGAGCATTAAGAGTCCGCAATTTATAGTATAAAAACGCATGAAAAATAATCAGGTATGAGGCAGGCTGGAAAAGACTATATTATTTGGTTTTTTCCGGCTTGTTTCATGTGCAGGTTATTACAATAAAAATATTCCATAAATTCTGTTTTTTACTTCGTATACATTATATCAGCAAACAAAACACAGGCCATTTTAAATTATAGGCCGGAAGGAGGATTTATGGTGAATAAAAAGAAGATAAATTTTAAGGCGGGTAGAAAGGTAGCAGGTTTACTTGTGCTTACACTTCTTTTTTGTGGGGGCTGCGGAAATAGCAAATCAGGAGAAAAGAGCAGTAAAAATAATAAGACGGAGCTTTATGAGAATACGCAGGCCGCTTATTCCACAGAGAACTATTATGAGGGAGAAGAGATAGCTGATATTGACAATAATATTTCTTATGCCGGGGATGAGGAGATCAGAATAACTGAAAAAGGCCTTAACGAAAATAACGAAAATGAATCAGAAAATATTGGAGAAGTCTACGGAAATAATGGAGGGAATATAGACAGGCAAATGCTGGTATATAGAGGACAGCTGTCGATTGATACTATGGATTTTGCTACTTCGGTAAACGACTTCAAGACAATGGTAAAACAAAAGGGCGGATTTATAGAATCTGAAACCTATTCTGACAACGGACTTAAGGGAGGGTATTATGCTGTTGACAAATCAGAAACACATAATGAATATGTGGCTACGGTGAGAATTCCAAGCAATGAATACGAGTCTGTGATGGATAGTTCAACATCGCTCGGCGATGTCAGAGACAGAAATTCCCAGGTTACAAATGTTACCCAGGAGTATGGAACATATAAAACCCGTCTTGAAATATATGAGGCTGAATATGCAAGGTATCTTGCATTGCTGGAAAAAGCAGAGGATGAATCCTATGCCCTTCAGATTGAAAATGAGCTGTTTGATATACAGATGCAGATAGCAGAACTGAAATCAGGTATTACTAACATTGAGAACGACGTAGCTTATTCGTACATTGACATAACAATCCACGAGGTTTCTGAGTACGAGGAGGAGCCGGAACCGGAGGATACATTTGGACAGAGATTCAAAAATACCTGTAAAAGCTCATGGGAAAATTTCCTTGAGGCTTTGGAGAATCTTCTGTTTGAAATTATCATGAATATATATGCCATAATCCTGATTTTAATAATAATTGTAGCAGCTATAGTCATCGTCAGAAAAAAGAGTGGAAAGAATGCAAAAAAGAGAAAGGCAAACCATGGGGAAGAAAAATATTCTGATGAAAATTAATGAAAATATTATAATGACAAATCAGGCATGAAAGATTATAATATAGTCATCGTGGGTGTATATCCCAAAACAAATACGGAGGAATTAAAGGATGGCTGACTGGAAAAATCTTGATACTTTAGAGGCATATAATGAGCTTCTTTCAACTAAGGGAAGCGTGGACCTGACACAGGCTATGGCAGGAGAAACAGGAGCCCGGCGAGCAAGGAATTATAGCGTTCCCATGGCAAAGGGCATGGTATATAACTATGCGGCCAAGGAGGTAGATGACAATATACTTGATAAGCTGGCCAAGCTTGCCGGAGAGGCAGAGCTTGTAGAAAAGTATGAAGCTCTCTACAACGGTGAGATAATTAATACAGGAGAGAATCGTATGGTTCTTCATCAGATGACCCGTGGGCAATTGGGCAAGCCGGTTACAGCAGATGGAACAGACAAGAGAAGCTTTTATGTTGAACAGCAGAAGAGAATAGCTGATTTTGCTGCAAAGGTTCATAATGGTGAGATTACAAATGCCGCAGGTGAAAAGTTTACTACAGTAGTTCAGATAGGTATAGGTGGTAGTGATCTTGGCCCTCGCGCAATGTATCTTGCTCTTGAAAACTGGGCTAAGAAAAATGGCACATTTAAAATGGATGCAAAATTTATAAGTAACGTGGATCCTGACGATGCGGCAGCAGTTCTTGCAGCCACTGATGTAGCTCATGCGATATTTGTACTTGTATCAAAGTCGGGGACAACGCTGGAGACCCTTACCAATGAATCCTTTGTTAAGGATGCTCTTGCAAAGGCAGGACTTGATGCTTCAAAGCATATGATTGCTGTTACAAGTGAGACCTCTCCACTTGCAAAGAGTGACGACTATCTTGCAGCATTCTTCATGGATGATTATATAGGTGGACGTTTCTCCTCAACCTCAGCAGTTGGTGGGGCAGTGCTTTCTCTTGCATTCGGTGGTGATGTATTTGCCCGCTTCCTGGAAGGTGCGGCAGCAGAAGATGAAACTGCAAAGAATACAGATATCCGTAAGAACCCTGCTATGATGGATGCTCTGATTGGTGTATATGAGCGTAATGTTCTGGGATATCCTGCAACAACAGTACTTCCGTATTCCCAGGCACTTTCACGTTTTCCGGCTCATCTTCAGCAGCTTGATATGGAATCAAACGGCAAATCAGTTAACCGATTTGGAGAGCCTGTGAATTATCCTACAGGTCCGGTAATGTTTGGAGAGCCGGGTACAAACGGACAGCATTCATTCTATCAGCTTCTGCATCAGGGAACTGATATTGTTCCATTGCAATTTATCGGCTTTAAGAATAGCCAGATTGGAACTGATGTGGATATTCAGGGAAGCACAAGCCAGCAGAAGCTTTGCGCAAATGTGGCAGCACAGATAGTAGCATTTGCATGTGGAAAAAAGGATGACAACAGTAATAAGAGCTTTAAGGGAGGTCGCCCTTCAAGTATTATTATAGGTGAAAAGCTTGATCCTGAGACATTGGGTGCTCTTCTTGCTCATTTTGAAAACAAGATAATGTTCCAGGGCTTCCTTTGGAATATTAACAGCTTTGACCAGGAGGGAGTACAGCTTGGCAAGGTACTTGCCAAGAAGGTTCTTGCTCATGAAACTGATGGGGCATTAAAGGTATTTAGCGATATATTTAATATCTGATGTAATATATTTTGTAATTGCTTTGACATTGGTTGTTGATATGCTGCTATTTTCAATTTTAATCATATGAATGGCATTTGATTTTTTATAGTGGAGCGATGTATAAGTTCTGTAGTTCAGGCACGCTTTCGCTGCTTTCACCTCGCAACGGGTACTAAATTCGTGCTTTGCACTTATTAAGTAATGGTGGGTTCAAAATACCTGAAAACACGTGGACTTATATGTCGCTTCATTTAGATTGTGTGGAATTTCGCAACGGAAACAGAAAAAGTGAGATAATAACGCACATATATTCTAAAATAAGTAAAACCCCGGATTCGATAAGAATTATATATTAAG
>ERZ808267.175-NODE-175-length-24726-cov-3.837623_pt1 | contig 24726 bp, 32 predicted proteins | sample MGYA00521241_ERZ808267 | MGnify/ENA primary metagenome ERZ808267 (study PRJEB31516, sample SAMN03275592) | gut metagenome | biome: mammalia-associated habitat; material: feces | host: Papio cynocephalus | place: Kenya | collected 2012-07-19 ...
TTGGAGTTGCCCATTCTCCGGTAGAAATCGCGCGGTTTGCTGTCAGAAGCGCAGTTTCCATTCTGCAAAAAAAAGGCACAAAAGAAATAAATGCGCTCGATGCTTTTACAGGGGACGGAGTTTTTATCAGCGTGCTGCTGGAATGCGGAGTAAAAAATATAACCGCCTATGAAATAAGAGAAAGAATGGCCTTATTGACTGCAAGAAAATTTGCCGGGCTCGCTAAAGTTGTCTGCGCGGACGCTTTTAAAAGCCGTGATTCCGGTTTCAATCTGTTTGTAGGAAATCCGCCCTATGGAAAATGCGCTGGAAGCAATGAAATAGACAGACGGATAAAAGAGACGTATTGCTCAAGGCAAAAAAATTACACTGCGCTATTTGACGCTTATGTCCGCGCGGTTCGCTGGGCGAGCGACTGCTTGGAGCACGGAGCTATAGCTTACGTAATTAACAACGGCTTTTTAGAAAACCTGAGCTTTGACGGCTTTAGGAAATCCTTGGAAGAAGAATTTGACGAGATTTATATTTTCAATCTTCGTGGAAACCACAGGACAAGCGGAGAGCGGTGCAAAAAAGAGGGAGAAAATGTTTTTGCGCAGGAGTGCAGAACAGGAATTGCAATTCTTGTTTTGTACAAAGAATAAAAAAAAGCGTAACTGCAAAAAAAACAGTTACGCCGTATTTTGTCAATAGTTTTTAACAAAAAAAACTTTTGACTATATCTGTATGAAACAATATAGTGAAAACATGGATGACAACTTTAAGACAATCTATAAAATCCTTTCTGCATTTGAGAAGGCACTAGATATTGAAAGTTTTGAGTTAGAATCAATTTCTGCGGAGAAACTTGGCATTTTAAAAGTACGGTGGACAAAATATATACAAATGCTTGTAGAAGCTGAATATCTTGCCGGAATAGAAATTCGTGACACTATAACAGGAATTGACATTCTGGAAGAAAATCCGCATATAACGCTAAAAGGCCTTGAATATCTTGCGGAAAATTCGATAATGCAACGAATGTACAAAACCGCAAAAGGAATAAAAGATCTGATAAAATAAAAAAATCTCCTGACAACTCTATAAAACATCTTGAAAAGGTATTGACCAAAACAAGATAATAATGTAATATAGAATCATCAGGAGGAAAAAGAAATGCAAATGTTTTTTGACATTCTTACAATTCTTGGCTCTATTGCAAGTATTGTAAGCCTTATTCTTTACTTAATCAAGAAGTAAAGAATAAGAAGGTGGGAAGTTTTCCCACCTTTATGTCAATTTTTTGGAGGCAATTATGGAAGAAGAAAACAACGAAAAGAAAAGAAGAACAAAACTTGACATTGCGCTTATTGTCGGTCTTTCGCTATGCGTGGCTTGCAATGTAATTCAAATTATTTTACGCATAATAGAGATGTCAAGATGACGGATTCAGAACCAAGAAACTGGGGCGGAATCCGTGAAGGTTCTGGAAGAAAAAAACTCTCCGACAGTGGGCGCATAAAAATCCAGGTTGCGCCGCAGAAGGAAGAGGTCGAGCTGATAGACAGTGAGGCAGAAAAAGCCGGAATGAACAGGACGCGCTTCGTGGTTGAGTGCGTGAAGTTCTGGAAAGAAAACCACAAGTAAAATAAAATCTCCTGATACTAGAGGAATTCCCATTGTGGGAATTCCTCTTTTTTTTACTCCACATTGATTTTCTTAAACCTGACTATATGACTATATAAAAGGTTTTTGAAAAAAAATGGGATTTTTTAAGTTTAAGAAAAGAACACTGAACAAGCAGGCAAAAAATCAGCCTGCAAACATTTTTGATTTTTACTCTACTTCGTCTGCATACATAGGAACAGACGGAAAATCTTTTTCCGCGCTGGATAAAATCGCGTCGGAATTTGCCGGGCTTAACTATGGGATTTATGACGTAAAGACAAGGCAGAAAGTAAAAAAGAATTCGCTTTATGCAGTTTTAAGGCAGCCAAATCTTGATGACCGGCACTTCAATTTTTTCTATCAGTCTGCCATAGATTATTTTAATGGCGGCTGCTTCTGGTATGTTGTCAGGGTCAATGATGAGCCGGTTTCCCTTTTCCGCCTTAATCCGGCAGAAGTAAAACTTTCAAGGGATTCAATCACAAACAGACGTTTATTCCTCTACCGTGGCAATGTCTACACATCTGAAACAGTGGTTTATATTCCATCAAGATTTGACTATTCAACACGCAACGGCGGAAGTTCCATTTTTAGCGCGGTAAAAAGCGTCTTTGACACTTCAAGAAAACTTGAATCATTCACGCAGAACAGTTTCACAAACGGGCTTTTAGGCAAAAGAACTGTAATTGACATTGAGGGCGCATATCCAAACATCACCGTTGAGCAGGCAAAAGAGATAAAGGATTCTTTCCAAAGGGAATATTCAGGCGCGGAAAATGCGGGCCGCCCTATCCTGAAGAAAAAAGGCTTTGAATATTCAGAGATTGGAACAACAACAGACAACAAGGCCTCAGAGCTTTCAGAGAACAGAAAATTCCAGAAAGAGGAAGTGGCGGAAGTTTTCCAGCTTCCGACTGAATGGGATGACTTGGAGCGGGCTTTTACGCTTTTCAATGAATTCGCAGTAAAACCGATGGCAACGCAGTTTCAGGAGGCAATCAACAGTCTTCTGGATGAAGAACGTTTCTATTTTGAGTTTGATTATAACGGACTTATGAAAGTTTCCCTGACGCAAAGAATTGATGCGGAAATCAAGCAGATAAACAATGGCTTGCTTTCAATTGATGAGGCGCGCGCACTGGAGAACCGTTCCCCTGTAGAAGCCGGAGACTGCCACTTTATGCCGGTAAACATGATGCCGTGGAACGAGGAAACAAAAGCCGCTTATATGGCAAAGCAGAAAAACGAGGCAAAACAGACAAATCCGACAGATCCAGACGCCCAGCATTTCGGCGGCGGAGATGACAAGCAATAAAAGTGACTATATACAAAAAAGGTGGAAAAAATGCCAGCAAATAAAACTTTAATGGAAAAAATCACGCAAGGTCGCCAATACCGCTCAATGGCCAACGTTGAATTAAGGGAAAAGGAAAACCCGGATTCTTACATTGTTGAAGGATATGCGACAACCTACAACGAGCCTTATTGTCTGGGCGAAAATGAGGACATCCGCATTATGGAGCAGATAGACCCGGACGCGTTCAAGGACACAAGGCTTGATGACTGCATTTTTCAGTATGATCATGAGGGGCGTGTTTACGCGCGGACTTCAAACGGAACGCTTACGCTTCAAAGCGACAGCCACGGATTAAAGATTATCGCTGATTTAGGCGGTACAGAGGAAGGGCGCAAACTTTACAACGAGATAAAAGGCGGCTACACAAACCGCATGAGCTTCGGATTCAGAATTGATGACGATAAAACCGAAAGCTACACAGATAAAGACAACAAACGTGTTTATCTGCGGACAATCACAAAGATAGCAAAACTCTTTGACGTTTCCGCTGTTAGTCTTCCTGCCAACGACGGAACAGAAATCTCTGCAAGAAACTACTGTGAAGGAGTGTTCCAGGACGTGGAGAAACGTATTGCAGATGATGAAGCAAAGAAAAAAGCTGAAGAAGAAAAAAAACAGCAGGAAGAAAAAGAAAAAAGGGAGCGCGCAAGATTAAGGGCGCTTGCTCTCTAAAAAATTATAGGAGTTGCTATGAAAAAGGAAGAATTGCTTGCACGTATTGAAGAACTTTCAAAAGAAAAACGTGCCATTGCAGACAGTTACCTTGACCCAGAACAGAAAGTTGAGGATTTGGACAAACGCGCTGCGGAAATCTCAAAGGAACTTGAACAGCGCAAACGCGAGCTTGCACAGCTTGAAATGCCGGAAGAAAACCCGGAGGAAAAACGCTCTGCCCTCTTTGATTCTGCCGAATGGCGCAAACTTGCGACAGGTGAGAAACGTTCGCTCACAATCGGCAGCACAGGAGCTATCAACCAGATTAAGACACTTTTCAAGGAAATTGCCGACAATGACGACATCCTGAACAAGGTGACTTTCTATTACGGAGCAAACGCTGCAACGAACATCCCGGTTCTTGCGCCTATGTCTGACCCGTCAGACTATGCGGAAGGAGCAACAAGCGTTACTTCTGACACGTCAGCAAGTGTTTCTGTTACAGAAATCCAGCCGAAGGCGTATGCGCAGGTTCTGCCAATCACTGCGGAAGCCCTCACAATGAACACAATCAACCTTGAAGCAGAACTTCCGGGAATCTTCCAGAAGGCGTTCCGCCGGGTAATGCACAAGGGCGTTGTTGTTGGTGAAGGCACAACAAAGAAGATGAAAGGTATTTTCACTTCTGCGGCAGCCTCAACAAACAAGACTGAACTTGCGGGAACTTCAATCAAGGTTCGCGAGCTTCACACACTTGCGCTCTCACTTCTTTCAAAAGATGAAACTTTTGAAATTGTAATGAATCCGTCTGTTTATTCAGGAATCCTTGCCGACACAACAGCGGATGAAACAATCAAGATCTTGAAAGAGGAAATCATCCGAAACAAGACCATTGAGGGCGTAAAAATCCGCCTTGAACCACAGGCACCTGTAGCAACAACTGCGGGTTCAGTTCTTGCGGTTGGCGTTCCTCTTTCACGCTATGCGGTTGGTGTTGCTGCTGAAATGCAGATTGAACCAATCAAGGTGAAAGGCGACACAAACACTTACTTCCAGGCGACAATGTTCTTTAGCGGAAAACAAATTTCCGACAAAGACTGCTTCGCATTGGCGGTAAAAGAGTCGTAAAAACTAATGCACAATGGAGCAAATGCTCCATTGTGTTTTTTAAAGGTGGAACTTATGGCTAAGACTACAAAAGATTCAATCAAAGAAACAGCAGAAACAAATGAACCAAAAATTGAAAAAAAGCTAAAAATCAAAATGGTGAAAACTTATATCGGTTCTGCCGGTTGTTTTTACGCCGGAAGAACGTATGAATCAGATGAAAAGATTTTTTCTGAATTCCTGAAAAACAAGGATGCTGTAGAATGTTAATCTCACCGTCACTTCTGCAAAAATTCAACGGAATCGTCCAGGACACATCAGATGAGAACGAAACCGAGCTTATAAATATCTACATAGGAACGGCGCAGCGTGTAATCTCTGATTATGTCGGCTTTGATTCGGAAACAGTCATTGCGGAAGGTTCAGAATATACAGAAGATACGCAGCAGCTTTTCAGGCTTACTTGCCTAAGAATCGCTACACTTCTGCAAAGCGAGGGCGGCGCAAACATCGGGATAAGCAATGCTTCTGAACCTGGAGTTTCGCGCTCATTCCTTAATGTGGTGGATTATACGCCATATCTGAAACAGCTTTCCGCTTTCAGGAAAAACACAGAGGCTTAGAATGGGCGCGTTTCTTTCTGTTGAGGCGGACGTTCATGGAGCGCAAAAGGCACTTGAAGGAACCAAGAAAAGCCTTAAATCTGTTCGGATTGGAGTGCTCCGCATTGTTGCCAGGGGAGCAGTAAAGGCTATAAAAAGCGGAATAAGAGCAAGCGGAATCCAAAGACGGACTGGCGAACTTTTAAAATGCTACCACTACAAAGTCAAAAAGAACGGTTCAGAGGTGAATATTTTTCCAAAAGCCAATGGCGGCTCAAGGATTTTTCCGAAAGTCTATGTGTTGAACTACGGACTTCCCGGAACAAGGCACAGACCTTATTCATTCATTGAAAAGGGGGAAAAATACGCGGAAGAAAATTCTTATGACAACGAAATAAACAAATTCATACAAAACGAACTAAAAAAATACTGGAGATAAAATGGAAAAAATTTTTGAAATCATAAAACAGTTTCTGCTTGGAACAGTCAATGCGGCAATAAAGAAGTTCAACGAAAAATATCAAGAAAATCTTCCGCTTTTCACAAACGAGAACATTGTCTTTGGCTCAATAGATCCATTTAAGAATCCCACGCAGAAAATGCTTTGCTCCATTTATCCAGATTCACAGAGCAATGAATCAAATGAGTTGTCATATTTTCAGACAATATCAAATTTCACATTAACAATTGTAAACAAAAACGAATTATACAAACAATTGTTAAGCCACATCTGCGCATATTCAAATATTATTATCAAGTCATTTTTAGAGAACTACAACATGAAAACAACTTTTATAAATTCCGCCGGAATTGAAGAAACCGTTTCCGTTGACAATACAGAAATCGGGGAACGGACTTTTTACCCGGATGCGGGAATTGCGGAAAAACAGGCTGCTGCCGTTGAAATAAACTTGACTATATATCAAACAGAAGAAATAGGAGATTAATATGTTAATCAAGAAACATTTGGTCAAACCTTATTTGAACAAGGGCACATCAGAAGCCCCAAATTGGGTTCAAATCAAGAAGGCTACAGAATTCACAAGAAGCATGAATCCTGAAACAGAAGAACGCGACTACATCGCGGACGAAAACCCGACAACGGAGCTTATGGGCTACAAGCCAAGCGAAGAACTGACGGTAACAACCTATAAAGGTGAAGATGACTTTGAGCTTCTTTACCAGCTGTACAAAGACCGGGCAATCGGTGAAGAGGCTAAGCGCGAATTCTTGCTTGTATCAGTCTTTGATTCTGTAGAAATTGAAGATTCTGAGGACGGCGGCAAAAAAAAGACCTACTACTATGCAGAAAAAAGCGATGCGACAGTTGTTCTGAATGAGTTCAACAGTTCAAGCTCAACACTTTCTGCCACAGTGTACGAGAACGGCACATCTGTAAAAGGATATGTGGAATTTGGCGAGGACGGAGCCGTAACATTCACAGCCGGAGCAATGCCGACCGCATAATGATTGACCTTTCAAAAAAGGGCTTGCCGTGTTCTGTTGAAGTTCACGGCAAGATTTATCCCATCCATACAGACTTCCAGTATTACATAATTTTCTCACGCATGGTAAAGGAAAACCACAAACTAGGCGACTTTGATTTTTTCTACGCGGAAGAAATACCGGCAGACCGCCAGCAGGGGCTTAACGAGCTTCTGAAATTCGCATTTCCAAAAAGGGAACTGCCGAAAGACTTAGGCGATGACACAGGCGACATAATCCTTGACTACGAGAAAGACGCGGATTTTATCTACAGCGCATTTTTCCATTACTACAACATTGACCTTATGGCTGAAAATTTTTCACTGCACTGGTACAAATTCAGTTCGCTTCTGAACGGACTTAAAGAAACAAAGCTGAACGACATAATGGGATTCAGGAGCTACAAGCCACGGCAGACAGACGGCAAGGAATACAAAAACCAAATGCTGAAACTAAAGGACATGTGGAGGATTGAAACGCCTCTTACAGAAGATGAGCAGAAAGAACTTGAAAAGTTTGAGCGGCTGAACAGAGGCAAAAGGGATTAATCATCATCCTCATCAGGAACATCTACCGGGTCGTCCGGGTGAAGCGTATTCCAAGCAATACAAACTTTTCTTGATGAAAACCGGTTTGGTTTGCCCTCATATTTATCAGGTTTTGAATCTTTAAAAAAACTTATAATCAAATAAAGCAAGAAAATGCCAAATAAAAACTCCAACATAGGCAAACCCCTTTAATGACTATATTAATAGCAACTTTATAACAGGGCAAGGAAAATCGATGTCAAAAGATAATAATGTAAACATAAAAATTAAGGCAGATTCAAAAGAAGCTGAAAGCGGAATAAATTCAGTTACAGAAAAATTAAATAGCTTAAAGAAGACTTTAAGCTCTACTAAAACAGCAAATTTTTCAACATCTGTAATTGGACTAGCCAAGGCTTTTGGTGTTGCTCTTACCGGCATAAAAAAAGCCGCTAGCGCGATCAAAGACCTGAACGATACCGCTTTAGTCCAGATAAAGGCAGAAAAACAGCTTGAAGCCGCCGCAAAGAACAATCCGTTCCTGAACGCACAGAATGTAAAACAGCTGAAGAATTTTGCCTCTGAACTCCAGAACATCGGAACAATCGGCGATGAAGAGCTTTTGCCGTTAATGGCGCAGCTTGCTTCTGCCGGAAGAACACAGGCAGAAATTCAGGAAATAATGAGCGCGGCTCTTGACGTTTCCGCAAGTGGCGCAATGAGCATGGAAAGCGCGGTAAGAAACCTTAACAAGACATTTTCTGGACTTTCTGGCGAGCTTGGCGAATCAATCCCGCAGATAAAGAGTCTTACAAAAGAACAGCTGCAAAACGGCGAAGCGGTAAAAATCATCGCAAAACAGTACGCAGGAATGGCAGCAGAAACCGCAAAGGCGACCGGCAGCGGAATACAACTTTCAAACGCAATTGGAGACCTTAAAGAACAGCTTGGAATGGGATTTGCCGCAATAATCGCCCCGATTCAAAGACTTTTCACAAATCTTGTGACAAAGGTAACCCAGGCAATCGGGCTTGTGAACGAATTCTTGGGATTCTCAACAGAAGTTGACATCAAGCCAAGCGACGCAGCATTCCGCGACTGGCAGAACCTTAAAAAGGAAGTCGGCGCGCTATCAGATGAAATAGCCGCAAGCGAAAAACTTGTTGAATCTTCCGCAAAAGAAACAGGAACTTTAATCAAGAATGAGAAAGAACTTGCGGACGTGCAGCAGCGCATAGAAGAGCTGAAAGCCAAGGGAAACGACAAAACAAAAGAGGAAAGAACGGAACTCACCCACCTTATAAAGGCAAAGCGGGAATATATAAAAAGCCAGAAAGAGGAAGCTGACTATAATGTTGACTTATCGGAAGCGGAGGCGAAACGCTCAGAAGCGAATGGAGAGCTTGAGGACAAAAAAGCAAAACTTGCAGAGCTTACAGAAAAATGCGCGGAGGCAGAAAAGAAATACAACGAGCTTCTAAAGGAAGAGCAGAAAACAGTTGAAAAAACTGAAAAGCCGAAAGACTACAAGACAGAAAAAGAGCTTGTCTTGAAATGGGGTTCAGAATCCTTGACAGAGATAGAGAAAATGCGGAATGAGCTTGCAACAATTGAACTCTTAAAGGAACAGATTTCAAGCGGTGAAATTGATATTGGAGTGAACATCTCTCAGGTTGACACGGCTATTGAAAACCTGAAAAAAAGTCTTTCTGAAAAGAATTTCCAAAAAGTTGTTTCTAATGTCACAAACGTGCTGGGAACTCTTTCTAGCGGCTTGAACAATATCTCATCATATTTCAACAGCGCAATGGAAAGCCGTCTTTCAGACGTGCAGGAAGAAGCCGAAGCGGAAACAGACAGCCTTAAAATGCAGTATGAGGAAGGGCTTATTTCCTATGATGAGTATTGCGACAAAAAGAATGAGCTGGACAAAAAAGCCGCACAAAGGGAATACAAGATAAAGCTTGCGCAATGGCAGATGGATTTGGCAATGGCGAACGTTTCCGCGGCTCAGGCGGTAGCCAATGCGCTTGCAAGCGGAACACCGCCGGCAAACATCCTGAACGCTGTTGCAGCCGGACTTTTAGGAGCGGCGCAGGTTGCGACTGTGGCAGGAAACAAACCGTCCGCACCGTCATTTTCTACAGGCGGATTCCTTACAGGAAATTCCACCCACGGCGACAAGATACCATTCAAGGGAAACGCAGGCGAAGCAGTCTTGAATCCGGCGGAGCAACGTAATTTTATGCGGCTTGCAAACGGAGAGGGAACGCAAGCCCCTGTCACCGTCAATATGCCAATAACGATTGAAAACAACGCCGCAAATGAAGTAAGCGTTAGCGCGTCCAGCGACTATGAGCGGGTAAGAATAACCGTTGATAAGATTGTCAATTCAAGCCTTAGAAGTGGTGCTTACAATGAAAGCCTTATGGCTGCAAACAGTTCAATGAAAGGAGCGAAATATCTATGACATACGCCGCATGGTGCAGTTCTGTAAACACAAAGTTCTTTGCGCTTACAAACAGCTACGATGACAACACAATCACAAGCGAGTACGCAAGCGGAAGAAAAGTTGTAACCCTTAAGAACACACGGTTTCCAAAGACAATAAAATGCAGTCTTTCGCTGAATGTCAAAAACGGTGAATATGACGCATTCTGGACTTGGTTCACGGACGTTCTTGGCGGACTTGCCGGAGCGTTCACCTGCACTGCCCTAGGAAGCAAATTCTACAGGTTCAAGAGCGTTCCCTCTGAAAGCGAGGGGCTTCTGAACAGAAAAATAGAAATGGAGATTGAGGAGATCTACTGATGAACGAAGCCGCACTTTTTCAGAAATATCTTATGGGTGGAGCTTACGCCCTGCCCTATCTGCTGAAATTCTCATGCGGAGATTTAGAGCCTGTTTACCTTGCTGGAAACAATGAGAGCATAACATACGAAGGCAAGACATATCTTCCGGCAAGTTTTGATTATACTCCGCCGGACGTATACGGAAAAGGCGCGACGCTGAAAATTTCCGGGATAAACAACACGCTCATAGAATTCATTGAAAATGCGGATGAGAATTTCCGCCTTGATGTTGTCGCCCTGATAGCAAGCAATGGTGAAATCCAGAAACTGAAACAGTATGAACATTTTTACGGAACTGTAAGCTACAGCGAATCAATGGAAATAAACTTTGAGCTTTCTAGCGATGACCGTATGGATATGACATTTCCGCCATACAAGTTTGATACAGACATGAACAGAGGCAACGCATGAAAAATGTAAAAATAGATGATTTGATTGGAGTTCCATTTGTTGAGTTCGGACGAGATCCAAAGAAAGGACTTGACTGTTACGGGCTTGTAATTGAGGTTGAAAGACGGTTCGGTAAAAAACTGAATGATGTTTCCCTTGAAAAATTTGACGCTGAGAAACTCAAAAGGACACTTCCTGAAATAAACGTAAGAAAAGCGGAAGTGATAAAGCCGGGCGTTATCCTTGAATTCTATGGACGTCAGGACAATAGGTTACACGTTGGCGTAGCTCTTGGCGGTGATATTTTTATCCAGTCAACAGAAAATCAGGGCGTAAGGATTTCTTCAATAAAAACCGCAAAAATGTATCTTAGACTTGCAAATATCTACGAGGTTGAATAATGGGAACAATCAATATATTCAAAGGAATTGGAAAAGACTATAAGACTTTCAGGACAAACGGAACTCTGCGCGACGCATTGAACGCCTTTGTTCCAGAACTGAACATAGAGCACTGTATTTTTCTTAAAGGCGGTGAAACGGTAAGTCCTGACTATGTGCTAAAAGATGATGATATAATTTTCGTAAGGGAAACACCGGGCGCGACTGTCTGCGCGGTTATCGCCATTGCATGCGCCGCAGTTGCCCTAGGATTTGCAATTTACGGAGCTGTAGAACAGCAGAAGGCGCAGGAGGAGGCGGAAAAAGCGGAGCGTGAAAGCAAGGCTCTTTCAGAATCTCCTGAATCGCTTCCGTTCCTGAAAGGCGCAAAGAACAAGAATGCGCTTGGCTATAACATTCCGCTAATTATGGGTTCAATGTACACAGCACCGTACAAAATCACGAGCGGCTATTATTCAATCGGTGGAACAAACGGCGATACACAATACTGGAACATTGCCCTTGTTGTCGGCTATAAAAATTGTGTCATAAATAATCTTTCAATAGGTTCAAGGCTTCTTGTCGGCTACAACACAAGCATTGACGTTCCACGTCTTGACGGCTCAAAGGAAACTGTTTTCTATATGAAGCCAAACACAAGCGTTTCTGACAGCTCCAACCAGTTCTATTATCATTCTGGCACATATTACGCAAAAGGCAACAAGATTCAGATTGTAGACAAGGCCGGAGATATGACAGTCTTGCAGAATAAAATCACGTCCACAAGCTATGGCGATGAGATACCGCATAAGAACGGCGACAAATCCGATTACCTAGAGGGAATCACAAAGGACTTGGAGCAAAACACTTACCGTGCCGACATCTGCATTATGTTCAACGGATTAAGACGCTACGATGACGGTTGGAAAGCAAAAAATGTTGACATAAAAATCCAATGGTGCGACAACAGTGGGAATTCCCCGGAATGGCACGACGCGCAGACAATTTCAACAGGCGACATAAATTCAAACAAGACAGTAAGGTTCCAGACTTCAATTATCTTTTCCGCAGCCCAGTGTTTCGGAAAGGATATTTCAGTCCGCCTTATCCGCGAAACAGAAGAGGAAGAGAAAAACAGCCAGGAAACCTGTTATCTTTGCTACATAAACTGCTGGCAGTATGACGCTGTAAAATCAACAGAGACAAATCTTGTTCCGGCAATTCCGATAGAGGATCCATGGAATGAACGGACATTGCGCATTGGGCTTACAGTTCTTTGCAATGACAGCACAAAGGACACTCTGGATGAAATAAACTGCATGGCTTACGGCACGGCGAGAATCTGGAACGGCACAAAATGGACAGAAACACGCTACCCTACACGGAATCCCGCCGCATGGGTTCTTGAAATCCTTACAACAGAAATCCATCCGCACTCAAAATACCGCGATGATGAGATTGACCTTGAATCATTGGGCGCGCTTTATGAATACTGCGAGAATGAGCAGTTCTTCTGCGATGGAATTGTCACAAAAGATTCAAAGAAAAGCGATCTTCTGAATCAGATTCTGGCTGAATGTTTCGCCACAATGTACAGAAACAATGATGGTTTATGGACTTTCGCAATTGAGAAGAAACAGGAAACTCCTGTTGCGCTCCTGAACGAGCAGAGCATAAAAAGCGTGGCAGTCTCAAAGACTTTTGCGCGCACATCTTACGCCCAGAAAGTAACCTACACTGAACGCTCAACATGGAACATAAACACCCTTTACATAAATGAGAATAACGAAGTTAATTCCGCCGCAATCTACAGAAGCGGAAAAACAATCACTGAAACCGCATTGAATTACATAACAAATGCGGCCCAGGCAATGAAATACGCAAGACGCACAAATGCAAGAAAAAAGCTGCAACCCAGGGAAGTGACTGTGAATGTCGGACACGAGGGCGATTATTACCCGCTTTATTCAAAAGTCCTGCTTCAAATGCGCCAGATGAAAATCGGACTTTCAGGCGGTGTTATCCATTCTGCAAAAGTTGAGGACGGAAAACTTACCCAGCTTAAAGTTTCGGATTTATGCGACTTTACAGACAACACAAAAAACTATGGAATAATTATTCAGGCGCAGAACGGAACAGAATCACGGCTTTTGTGCCTTAAAGTCAACGGCAGCGGAAAAACCCGGATTCTTGACATTGTGAATCCAAGTGCCGTTACTGTCTTACCGGAATACGGAAACATCTATTCATTCGGAATTCTTGATTCAAATGGCGAATTCACATCCGTCACAAATCCAATGACAATATATGACGCAAAGCAAAACGCAAACGGCTGGGAACTAACGCTAAAGGACTATAACGAGGCATTGTTTGATTACGGGGCAATTCCTGAATACAAGACAAACCTTACATCAAAAAAAGAATCAAACACTTCTGTTCCAACTCCAACATACGGCGACATAACAGCCGCATTGACAGAGGCAAAGGCAGAACTGACCAGCACAATCGACATAAACAAATACACCCTAGACATCTCCCCGGAGGCACAGAGCGTACCGTCATCAGAGGACGGAAAACTTGGCTCTGCGTGGTTCTACATTTCCGCATATCTTTACTACATGGACAAGCAGATAACCGACAACATAACATACAAGGCTTATCTTTCAAGCGGAGATGAGGTCGGACAGTGGGATGGAAACAAGGTAAAAATCTCAACAGGATTCTTAAAGGGCGATGTGCTTTATATCACCATAAAAGTCATCTACAAGATTGACGACCTTAACGTTGTCGAGCGAGAAGTCCAGGCTCAGCTCTCACGGCTTTACGGAGCTGACACAACAAAAATCTACAAAATGCTTTTCCCGGACGGAGAGAAGATAAAGGTTGATGACACAGGAGAAGTTGTTGACCCGGAACAGCTGAGGGCTATAAAACGAGTGGCAAGCGGAAAATCAGAGAACAACACCGACTATGGAAACATCACGCTTGAAACTGTTCCAGACGGAAAGGAAACTGACTATTCAGGATATGAGAAAGTCGGAAGCTCCGAATCATTCTCAGAGAAAAAGACATATTACCACGCCACTGTTCCGTTCCTTATAAAAGCCGGGGAAAACGCGGTAATCGGCGACGGAGAGAAAAGCGGAGCGTTATTCTTTATGGAGAAAACAATATGATAAACTACACAAGCCTTGAGAAAATGAAAGCAAGCGAGGTTGCACCGAGCTTTACAGAAGAGAAAGTAACAGCCGAGACATTCCCTCAGGAAGTCGCAAAAGGAACTCTGTACAAGGGATTTGAGCCGCCAAAAGACGCGACAATGCTGAAATTCCGCTACTATTCCCCGGACGGAACGCTCATTGAGCAGAACAATGTTCCGGTTGTGTATGACGGAACAGGCATTGAATCGGTTGTTACATACTATCTTCTTACAGACAAGAAAAACGGCATAACGCTAGAATCAGACGGCTGGACTGATGAAGTACAGACAGTAACCGCGGAAAAACGCTTCCTGTGGACTTACACAAAGACTACCTACACAAACAAGGCTTTTGCCTGCACAGACCCTTGCATAACCGCGGTATTCGGTGAGCAGGGCGAACGCGGAGCAATGTATCTTGGGCATTATGCGAGCGACCAGGACGCATACGAGGACAACAAACTGGCAGTATTCACAGGCGACTATTACCTTAACACAACGGATTCATATCTTTATGAATACAACAAGGAAAACAATATCTGGAAGCGGATAACAGAGCTTACAGACTACCGATACAACCAGTCAATAAATGATATTTTTGAAGCAATCAATAACACCACCAAGAAAGAAGAATTCCTGAAAGCAAAAATTGCGTGGGTTCAGAATCTTTCCGCGGCAATCGCAAGGGTTCGAATGCTTCTTGCAAACGAGATAGAGCTTACAAGCGGAAAAGACTTAAAGGACAACACAACAGGCGGAATAATACGCTCTGCTAACTACGATGGAACTGTAGAGAATGGAAAAATCACCAAAAATGGCACAAACGGCTGGGCAATTGATTATGACGGCAAGGCAGAGTTCAATGATGTTACCGTCCGGGGAGATATAAAAGGTGGCACAATCAGTATAGGTGATAATTTTGAAGTTGACAAAGATGGAATTGTTGACATAAAAGGCGGCAGCATAAATATCAATGATAAATTTATTGTTGATGAAAATGGCAATTTAAATGCAAATGACGGTGTTTTTGGTGCAAACTGCTCATTCGGCGGATTTATTTTGCAAAATGGTCTGATTGAATGCAACATAGGATTTGCAACTTTTGCATATTATAGCTCAAAGACAGTTCTTTTGAAGAAGAGTTCAAATTTGTATGGAGTATTCAGATATGCGACAGGACGTTACGTCTTGGTTTTTAATGATATATCGCCTATCTCTGAAGAAAGACAGACTGTGTCTGGGCTATATCCTTTGAATCTTTTTACAAGTGATAAAACCAGCACAAAATCAGGAATATCAACAGATGACCTGACTCTGAACGGACATAATGCCTATCAACTTTCCTTGCATTTTACCCAAATCAATGAAATAAACGGAGGAATGGTTTTTGATTCAAACAACAACATAACATCAGGAATAGAATTTGATGATTATGTTCCAGTCTGTTCATTCAGCGGAGGCACTTCATTAAAAAAATGGGGAACACCTGCTTTTTTTAGTCAAATTCATATTCCGCAAATACATCAGTTTACCTGGTATGCTGTTGGGCTTTGTTGCCTTGATAGAAACAATGATTCGTATCAAGACCCGGCAGGGGGTTGTGTTATGGTTGTAAAATCTTATGGGCAATTTTCTCTGATTTGATAAGAAAGAAAGACATATTGTTTTGTTAAGGTTGAAATAAAAATCCTTGACAAAACAATAGAATATCTATTGACAATATCAATAAAATAAACTATTATCTTAATCAAGGAGGTCAAGCAGTGAAACTTGAAAAAGTATTAAAACTGTACTGTAAAGTGGCAAAAGCAACGGCACTTTTAGTATCAGCGGTTGCCTTTCTAATCCTAGTGATTAGGTAAGCAACTTGGGGCGGTAAACCACCGCCCTTATAATACTTTTTATCTATGGGGGTGTCAATGAATAAATGTAAGTTAATTATAGAAACAATTTGCTCTACTCTTTTTCTTGTTGCATCGATATTATTTCTTATAGGGGTTCTAAATGCCTAAAGGCGGAAAACGTGAAGGTGCCGGACGCCCAAGACTTTCAGAATCCGGGAGAAAACAAGTCCAGTTCTCGCTTTCGCAAGAGATACTTGATTCAATCACCGAATTTGCGGAAAAACAGGGAACAACAAAAAGCGGTTTCGTTGTGGAGTGCATAAAATTCTACATCGAAAATCACAAATAAAAACGCTTGACCCGACCGCCAGAAATGGCGGTTTTTTTATGCCGGTTTTCTTTGACATAATGTCTATTATAGTGTACATTATAGATATGTATAAAATATTACAAACAGAAACTTATACAAAGTGGTTTAAAAAACTCAAAGACGAGAGGGCAAAGTTTTCAATAGGTCAAAGAATTATCAGAATGAAGTCTGGTAATTTTGGAGATTCAAAAAATGTAGGCGAAAAAGTTTTTGAGTTACGAATAGATATTGGCAAGGGATATAGAGTTTATTTTACGAACAATGGAAATGAGATTGTAATACTTCTGGTGGGTGGGAACAAATCCACGCAAGAAAAAGACATAAAAAAAGCCAAAGAATTGGCAAAGGGGTATTAAAATGGAAAAATTAACTGAATTTGATATGGCAGAATATTTAAACACAAAAAAACTTCAAAAAGGCTATCTTGACTATGTAGCAAAAGAAGGCACTCCAGAAGAACTTATTGAAGCAATAAACACAGTTGCAAGAGCAAAGGGAATGTCTCAAACTGCAAAAAAGGCAGGAATGGCACGCACAAGCCTTTATAAAGCCCTTTCCCCTGAAGGGAATCCAACCTTGGACACATTGAAAAAAATTGCGAACGCAGTCGGCTATAAACTCAATATTTCCTTTACGCCAATCAAGCAATAAATAAAACCTTGCATCACAATTATCATATCTCTCTTAAAAGAAGCTGTGCATATCAGGAAGATGTGCCGGCTTTTTTGTGTTTAACAACAATATTCTTCTATGCAAAACTGACTATATAGGAAAAAGGAAAAATCATGGCAGATGAACTTGAAGTAAAGGAAATAACAGAACTGAATGATGTGTCATTCACAGACGAGTCGCTTGTCCTTGCGTACACGGAAGGCGACGGTATCGGAAAGGCTACATTCGCAAATGCGAAGTCTGCAATCGGTGCGGACATAAGCATTGAGCAGACAAAGACAGGAACAACGCCCAGTGCGGTGAACGAGCTTACCGCCACAGTAAGGAACGGCGGTACAACAGAGACAAAGAAATTCGTTATCAGGAACGGAACAGGGCTTTCACAGGCGGCACAGACAGAATCAACGGACGCGAACGGACTAAGAAGCAACTCTGTCTCGCTTAAATCCAGCGACACAACACTTGTGGATGACATCAGCTTCACTGTAAAGGACGGTGTCGGGATAAAGGCACACTCAACAGCGGAAAGCACGGATGGCAACGGACTAAGAAAGAGCACGCTCAGTATTTCATATACAGACGGAGAATCGGACAGTATCGAAGTCAAGGACGGAATCGGCGTAAAGTCCGCCGTACAGACCGTAACAAGCGATGATGACGGAGGAACAAACGAGTTTTCAATCACATTCACGGACGGACAGACAAAGAAAATCAGCGTAAAGAACGGAAAGACAGGAACAGGTGCCACTGTGGCGACCGCAGGAATGTACGGATTCTATATTGACAGCGGAAACCTTGTACTCTCATACAGCGGAGACACGGCACCAAGCCTAGCCCTCAATTCAAGCGGCGAGCTTATATATTCATTATAGCATAAGGAGTATCAGGAATATGCCAACAGTAAATCTTGGACAGGTGGCTGCGTTCATAAAGAGCGTAACAGCCAAAAAACTTGCGGAGGGTGCAGCCCCTACAGTAGAGAACAAGGGAACAGAATCAAACGCGAAGCTTGAATTCGGGCTGCCGGAAGTAATCGCGAAATCCCACAACATACCGCGTCTTGTGCCGAAGGACATAACGTCATACGTTACGGACGGCACACTTTGGAAAAGGCTTGCCGGAACAGACGGATTTTCCCTGCACGAGGACATCTATGTGGGCGACTACATAAAGATGAGCCGTCCTATAACCGTAAAGGGAAGCTATGACGGCACGCAGGGGTCGCAGTACGTTACCATAGCCGGAATAAGCACACTCAAGGGCAACGGTGACACAATCAGCATGGACTATGAGCATCTTGTGATGGTTCCGGGTCAGGGGTTCGGCGGTACGCAGCATTTCGGACGGCAGCGTATGAACCCGGCAAACGACACCACAGGCGGCTACAAGGCAAGCGAGATGAACACGACACATCTTGGCTCTGTTGCGTCAGCAGGAAGCACCGACGCGGACGCGACAATAAACCAGCAGCTTTATGCCGAGTTCGGAACCCACCTGAAGACAACAAGAGAGCTTGTCAGCAACAGCGTGAACAAGGATTCAAGCCAGAACAGGTACCCAGGACAGAACGGAGCCTCAAACGGATGGGAATGGATAAGTGCCCAGGCTATCCTTATGAGCGAGGTTGAATGCTATGGAAGCGTGGTTTTCAGCTCATCAGGATTTGACACAGGAAACGCAAACCACTGGCTTCCGCTGTTCCAGTTCAGCAACTCCGCAAGGAACAACAGGAGTGCATATTACTGGCTAAAGGATGTAGCGTCTGCGGCGCTTTTCTGTTTTGCGGACGGCCATGGCCTTTCCTACTACCTCAGCGCGGGCAATACGAACGGTGTTGTCCGTCCCCGCTTTGTAATCGCATAACTTTAATCTCCGCCCCTTGTGGGCGGAGATGGCTTGATAAGGTTGACTATGCATACAAGAGCGTCCGCTCAGTGGACGCATTATATAAATCACTGTTCAGCGAGGTAAACAAATGAACACAGAACAAGACTTTGAGAGACTTAAAATCGAGGCAAGAATCGGCGAGCTTGTGTCATCCCTTTCGGCGGCTTCCAGCGGCATAGGAGACTGGAAGGTAATCAAATGCTACGAGGCAAAACTTCTTGGCGAGGAACTGCCATATGACATTGACGAGCTTATGTCAAAAAGGCAGAAGGCACGCGACGAAATAAACGAGCTTCAGCAGCAGCTGAAGGAGTACGAGTAATGCAGAGCGGTATCATTCTTTCGCAGCAGGACATAAGGCGGATAATCGCGGAGTATTACCACGTTACAGAGGACAAGGTCGTGCAGAGCAAATACTCTTTCTTTGTAATCCAGGATGAGGAGAGAAAAGAGAAGTAAATTATTGCAATAGCGGCATTTTTTTCGCCGCTTTTTTTATTCATGCAACATCTTTTCTGACTATATAAGTGTTATGGAAAATTCAGAATTCTTATGGCGTTTAATCAGTGTTATCGTGTTTGTCTTGCCAATCGCGGGGCTTATATGGAAAGCCGCGGTTCAGTCCGCAAGGATAAAAGATATGGCGGAAAAATTGAAACGGCTGGAACAACAGGTTATTGAAAATGAGAAAAACTCAAAGTCTGATATTTCAGAAATCAAGCAGAGTATCAACCAGATAAACATATCAAACGCCGAGATTCTCACATCCCTTTCATTCATTAAAGAAGCTCTTTCAAAAAAGGAGGGCAAACAATGACACATCCACAGACAAAAGCAGATTTAATAAAAGAACATTGTTCACTTATCGCCAAAAACGCCTGCTGCGCTTTTACAGCCATGTGGCTTGCCGGATATGAGCCGGAAGATTCAGAGGCGATTGTGACAGTTGCAAAGGCGATTGAAGCCAAAGTTCTTGGCAATGACTGCACGGTAATATGGCAGCCGTTTTTCAAATGGCTTACCGGGCGAAAAATCTCAGTGGAGTTCAGAAAAATCAGTTCACTTTCCGACTTGATGGACGTTCCCGGAAGATGCGCCGTAAAGTTCACTTATAACGGAAAATCTCATTGGGTCGGAGTTGAAAACTGCAAGGTCGCCTTTAATTCCCTTGAAAATTCAGTGTGCGTGAACAAAGGCAAACCGACAGACGCAAGAATAATCAGTTTGGGGTAAAATATGAAATTTGATGAATGGATAAAACAGAGCTATCCGAACAAAGGAAACAACGAGCATACAGTTTATTCAATAAACGATATGCACGGTGCTTTTTTTGCAGGCACAATGCACGGAACACAAAAGGAAGAAGAAACAGAAAACGCCCTGAACAACAACGATAACAACGAACAAATCGTAATTCCTGAACTTCCAAAAAAGAAAACGTATAAGGCAAAGACAACAAGCCTTATTGCGCAGATTATAGCCGCCCTTTGGGTTGCCGTATGGTGCGCAAAGAAGTTTATGACTTCCGGCGGAGAAACAAACGACATCATTCTAAGCGGTTTTGCAATCGCAGCTTGTTTCAGTCCGGTTTATTTCAACATGATTTTAGACAAGGTAAAATCAATCAGATTTGGAGAGTAAAAGATGACAAAGTTTCTGGTTACATTGATATTCATTCTTACAGTTCTTTTTTCAATCTCTCTTCTTGTGATTTATATACAGGGAAAATTCTATAAGTCGAAAATCCAGCAGAAAGAGGCGGAAATCATAAGCCGATGGAATGAAACACGGAACAAGCAGCAGGAGATTTTGAACAATGCGAAAAACAAAAAAGACAGTCTGCACACTGGCAGCAATGCTGATAATTTCAACAACAGCCTTGACATCTTGCAGAACATCTCAAATCACGGCTGTTGAACCGCTACAGATTGACACACATTTTCCACCGCCTTACGATGAGAACGGCGATTCAATCGTGTCATTCGATGATGACAATACCGTAAAAATGCCGTTATGGTACTGGCTTAAAATCACAGAATACGCGGTTGACACAGAATCAAACAGACTGCTTCTCACAAAGTAAAGCGAATGTTTCTGTCTGCCAGCTTGTAATTTCCGCAAGGTCGGCGGCAGAAAAATTTGTGTAAACTTCCTGAATTCCTTTCAGCGAGTGCCCCGCAATCTTTTCAACCTTGATATGGTTTATCCCCTTTGCCTTCGCATTTGTAATAAAAAAATGTCTCAGGGAATGGGAACAAAGGTTTCTTTCAACTGCATTTTCACATTTTCTTTCAGCAGGAACAAAAAGCCTATAGAAGCGCGGACTTGAAATCTCTTCCGGCATGACAAGATTCTTTATGTCTTCCGTTATGGGGATTTTCCTGGACTGCTTGTTTTTCAGCGGTTCGTATTTATGCTTCAAAAGCTGTTTTTCAAGGTCAATATATAGAATTCCGTCCTCATCCTTTATGTCGCATAGGCGTACGCCATTCGCCTCTGAAAATCGCATTCCAGTAAGAGCCATAAGCAGAATGATATTGGCGTAGTCGGGAACTTCCTTCACCAGCATTTTTATCTCTTCCAGCTTAAAGGCGTCACGCGGCTTGTTTTTGAATCCAAGGCTTTCCAACCCCTCAAACGGATTCTTTACGATAAGATTGTCCTTATATGCGGTTATGATGATTCTTTTCAGCAGCGAGAAAGTGGAAGTGACAGATGACGGAGCAAGCCCTTTTTTAAGGAGAAGAACGCGCAGCTGCTTCAGCGCAGAATAATTTATGTCCGTCAACTTCGTGTCCTTCAAGACCGGCATAAGATGATTTTCAAGGCTGTTTCTGTACTGGTGCAAGGTATTCTCTGTAAGTCTTGTCACACGATCCATAACAAAAGGGCTTCTTGAATCCAAGAAATGCGCGGCATATTTCCCGAATGTTATTTCTGTTTGACAAAGGGAGTTTGACTTATATAATTCATTAAGAAACTGTTTGGCTGCATTTTTTGAAGTCAGCCCCGTACTTTTCGGAACAGTCCGTTTCCCGGATGAATCATAAGTTCTGTAATACCAGTATTTTCCGCGCTTGTAGATTGAATAAGGTTGTCTGTATCGGCTCATTAAGTTTCCCCTTTTTAATGGCTACAATCTGGCAACAATTATACCATCATTTCATACAATGCAACAAGTTAGGGGCTTAAAAATTAAAGGTATAGTATTCATCGCATTTCTCGCATTTTCCGGAATAATCGTGGTTAATCTGTTTTTTTATTTCGGAATCAGTTTTTTTCCAGATTTCTTCAATATTTTCTTTCAGGGTATTGCCAAGAATATCTGATTTTAGTTTTCCGCGCGCATAGGGAACGCTTCCGTCCACAAGAATTGTCATGTCACGGCGCAAATGCCAGCAGACTTGACGTTCCAAAGGCGCAAGGTCGGCGGGTTTTCTGTCTGGCAAAGTGCCAAAACAATTGTCATATTTCTGGATTGCAACCTGCCCTTTTGAAGGAGATTCCTTGTTGGTCCAAAAACGGTAGAACTGCTCAAGTTCAATTTCGTTCTCATTCATTCTTGTAAACTGAGGATAAACATCGCCCGGAAAATATTTTTCAAGAAGAGCAACAGCCGCCTTTGATTTTTCAAAATTTTCCAGCTCGCCTTTGTGGATTTTTGAATAGATTTCCTCAGAAAAAGCGTCCAACGTAACAAGCCACATAATTTTTGAGTTTTCCTGCGCGCCTTCCGCACGTGGAACTGCCGAATCACAAATATTTTTCAGTTCCTCGCACATTTTTTCCGAAATATTCGAGCAGTCTCCTTCGACAAGAACTGAAAGCCCTGGCTCAGAAAGCACAATTTTTACCATTTCCACAAAATCAGGATGAACGGTCGCCTCGCCCCACGCGCTAAGACTTACAACGGCAGTTTCTGAAAAATATGCAATTTTTCTGATGATTTTCCTGAAATCTTCGAGCGGCATAAAATTCTTTCCGTTCAAAGAATCCATTTCTTCAGGGTGATAAATCACTTTTGACAAGACTTTGTCAGTAACCTGAATCTGATAATATGCCGGCACAGTTTTTAACACATCAGCATTCTTGCAGGCTTCCTCAGAAATCTGGTTTATTGATTTTCCATCAACGCCATTTTTGAACATCGCCTTGCATCCGAGCATATTTCCTTTTGTTGAACAGTTAAAGTCAATTCTAAAAAGACTTACGTCCTCATCCGCAATCACAGTTTCAACCTCAAAAGAATTTATGTCAGTTTTTATGAGGTCAAAGACGCTTGTTCTGGAAATATTCTTGCTTCCAACCGAAAAAGCCGCAGATGAAACACCGGAAGCCGCGCCGGATTTTGTAAGCTCAAAAAGGAGCGATGCCGCGCCGGAATCGATTTCCTCCGGGCAAAGTCCGTTCGGATAACCGTCGGCAAATGTGTATTCCGCAAGACATTCATTGTGTGTTGAAATTATTTCTTTTGTAACTTCAATATTCAAAAAAGGACAATCGGCCCAGGCATAAATAATTGAATCCGCTTTTTTTTCCTTCGAAAGCGCTGCGAAAGATTCAAAAAGTCCAGAAACCGTCCAGTTTTTTCTGGAAACAACATTTGCATTTGCCCCAGAAGCTGAAATTTCATTCCTGCACTTTTGTTCATTTTTTTCTGATGCAAAGACAAAAATCTCAGAATCGTCAAAAAATTCATTCAGCGCACAGACTTTTTTCGCCCATTCAAGAGAACGGTCGAACGCTGATTTTCCATCGAAAATTTTATCAAAAATATGAAGCGAACCGGAATCCGCAAATAAAATCACAAGAGTTTTCATCACTTTCTTATCGGCTAAGGAATTGAACAAGTTAAACTTAATATATAAAATTAAACTATGAATTTGACATTAACGCCTTCTGACAAAATATTTTCTGTCACAGAAATAAACAGCCTCATAAAAGATATGCTCGAAGGCTCTTTTCCGCAGCTTACAATCGAAGGTGAAATTTCAAATTACCGCCCGAATTCAACAGGGCATCTTTATTTTACGCTTAAAGATTCTGCAAATCAGATTAGCGCAGTAATGTTCCGTGGTTATGCAAATTATCTGAACTTTAAAATCCAAGACGGAATGAAAGTTCAATGCACAGGAAAACTGACCGTTTATGGCGCACAGGGAAAATATCAGATAAATGTTACAAAAATGTCGGTTGCCGGAGAAGGTGCAATCCTGAAAATGCTGGAAGACCGAAAAAGAAAACTTGCCGCAGAAGGACTTTTTGACCAGGCGAAAAAAAAGCCGCTTCCAGTTTTTCCAAGAACAATAGGAATTGTAACAAGTCCAACCGGAGCCGCATTGCGCGATATTCTTCAGATTACAAAAAGGCGGAATAAATGCGTTTCTGTTGTTGTTTTTCCGGCTGTTGTACAAGGCTCGGATGCGGCACAGACAATTGCACGGCAGATTTACACAGCGAACCGCGCAGCTCTTTGCGATGTGCTTATAGTTGGGCGCGGCGGCGGCTCTTTGGAGGATTTGCTTCCTTTCAGTGAAGAAATTGTTGTCCGGGCTATTGCTTCCAGCGAAATTCCAGTTGTTTCAGCGGTCGGTCACGAAATCGACTGGGCATTGAGCGACTATGCGGCGGATGTGCGTGCGCCAACTCCTTCTGCGGCAGCGGAACTTGTTGTTCCAGAACTTTCCGCAGTTGTACAGTTCATCCAGCAAAATTCAAAAAATTTATACGACTCAATAAAAGACCGGCTTGAA
>ERZ808267.176-NODE-176-length-24586-cov-3.840814_pt1 | contig 24586 bp, 22 predicted proteins | sample MGYA00521241_ERZ808267 | MGnify/ENA primary metagenome ERZ808267 (study PRJEB31516, sample SAMN03275592) | gut metagenome | biome: mammalia-associated habitat; material: feces | host: Papio cynocephalus | place: Kenya | collected 2012-07-19 ...
GTGGTGCTCAGGAGGTTCATCCTTATGCGGTTGCGTCCTTCGATGGCATTTCAGCTTTTTCCGTCAGAGAAAACGAACCGGAGAAGGCAAGCCGTCCTTTTGACAGAGACCGTGACGGGCTTGTGCCGAGTGGAGGAGCTGCTACGGTGATTCTGGAAAGTTACGAGAGTGCCGTTCGTAGGGGAGCGAAGATTTATGGAGAGATTTTGGGCTATGGCTTCTCCGGCAACGGGGATCACATCTCCACACCAAATGTCGATGGTCCTAAACGTTCTTTGGAAATGGCTGTAAGCCAGGCCGGAATAGGCAGGTCTGCAATAGGCTACATCAATGCCCACGCAACCTCCACCCATGTCGGAGATGCTAATGAGGCCAAGGCGATTGCTGCCGTCTTCGGTGACAGGACAGTCCCTGTCACAAGTACGAAATCACAGACCGGCCACGAGATGTGGATGGCGGGAGCTAGTGAAGTGATCTACTCGATGCTTATGATGAAGAACGATTTCATCGCACCTAATCTGAATTTCGAGAATCCGGACGAGGATTCTGCAAGGCTTTTGATTCCTGCTGAGAGAATGTCCAAGCATTTCGATGTGTTCCTTTCCAACTCATTTGGCTTCGGTGGCACTAATTCTACATTGATTATCAAGAATCTATAATATGGCGGCCATTAGTGAGACAGTTCGTGTGAAGGTTCGTTTCTCTGAAGTAGATCCGATTCGGATGGTCTGGCACGGGAACTACATCAAGTACCTTGAGGATGCCCGCGAGGCTTTCGGTCATCGCTACGGCATCAGCTACATCCAGATTAGCGAGCATGGCTACTACGCCCCAATTTACGACCTTCAAGTACGTTTCCTTCGCACCGCGACAGTCGATGACACCCTGCTTGTTACCATTACTTGGAAACCTGCTGAGGGAGCCAAGCTCTGCTTTGACTATGAAATCCGTAACGAGAATGACAATGAACTGATTCTCAGAGCATCTACCGTTCAACTGTTTACTACTGAGGACGGTGAGTTCGACCCTGTGGGCCCTGCTTTCTTCTGGGAGTGGAAAGACAGAATGTTATCTGAATAGTTAAGGTGGAGAAAAGCGTCATCATCATAGGAAGCGGACTGGGTGGACTGGAATGTGGCTACATTCTGGCCAAGAAAGGCTTCCGGGTGACGATACTCGAACAGGCTGCGAAGGTTGGAGGCTGCCTTCAGTCATTCCAGAGGGGCGGACGCGTGTTTGACACAGGACTTCACTATGTCGGAGGTCTTGGCGAAGGACAGTCCCTGCGTCCTTTTTTTGAATATTTCGGATTGATGGATCTTCCATGGAGGCGGATGAACCCTGATTGTGTCGATGAAATTGTCATCGGAGAACAATGCTTCCCTCTGGCTTCGGGGCATGATCGCTTTGTAGAGCGGCTCTGCGAGCGTTTCCCTGCTGAAAGAGACAATCTTCGGGAATATGCCCGTTTCTTGAAGCAAGTCGGAGACGACATATTCAAAATCTTTGATGGTGACAGTGGGAAGATGAATAGCCTTTTGGGCCGAAGTGCTTATGAATATCTTCACTCTACGATAGCGGATCCTCTTCTGCGTCAAGTTCTTAGTGGTGCTTTCGTGAGGATGGAACTTCGGGAGTCCCTGCCATTGTACGTGTTTGCCCAGATCAATAATTCGTTTATTCAAAGTGCTTGGAAGTTGGACGGTGGTGGAGACCAAATTGCCCATCGGATGGTGGATTCAATTACCTCAATGGGAGGAACGGTCTGCACCAATGCCAGAGTGACTTCGCTTATAGCTGAGAATGGCAAGGTTTCCGAGGTGGAGGTGAACGGATCTGAGACATTGAGAGCTGATTGGGTGATTTCAGATGCGCATCCAGCTGTGACTCTTGAGCTTATCTCTGACGGCCTTCGAAAGGTTTACAAAGAGAGAATTTCGGCTTTGGACAACACGTTCGGAGTGTTTACTGCGAACATCTGTCTGAAACCCGAAGTGCCGGCATGTCCCGACGGGAACATATTCATTCATCGCGAAGGCATTGATCTTTGGCATTCGGATCCGTCAGTCACCGAGTCAGTTATGGTCTATTTTTACCCTGAGACGCATGGTGGTGTGACGCATCTGGATCTGATGAGCCCGATGCCTTTCTCTATGGTTAAAGGGGAGTCTTATGAACAAGCGAAATGTGCGAAACTCCGGGAGTGCCTTAAATTAGTAAGACAACGGTTGCCGTGGTTGGAAGACAGCATTGAGAGTGCCTACACCAGCACCCCTTTGACATATTCCCGCTACACTGTCACACCCCAAGGCTCCGCTTTCGGCATCCGCCATAATTGGGAAACCCCTCTGCGCACCGTCCTGTCACCTCGCACCCCTTTGGCCAACCTCCTTTTCACCGGTCAAAGCCTCAACCTTCACGGCCTTCTAGGCGTCTCTATGACCTCCGTTCTCACCTGCCGTGAGATCCTCGGTAGGGATTTCACAGTTCACCGCTGATTTCACTGCTCCCTATCCTGCTGAGTGACCGTTAAAAATTAACCTCATCGTCATTTTATGATTATCATTTTATGATGATGAAGAATTATTGCGTATGTTTGTACTGTAATTAATTTTGAACAGCTTATGTCGAAATATGCTTTTGTGACCGGGGGAAGCCGCGGTATTGGGCGAGCGGTATGTGTGAAACTTGCCCGGATGGGATTCTGTGTTGTGGTAAACTATGTCTCAAACGATGATGCCGCGCGGGAGACTCTCCGGCTGATTGAGGAGGCTGGGGGCAGTGGTGAACTTCTGAAGTTCGATGTGGCTGACGCTGAGTCGACAGTAAAGGCGATAGAAGGATGGCAGGATAGTCATCCTGATGATTATGTTGAGGTGCTGGTTAACAATGCGGGTGTGAGAAGGGACAATCTGATGCTTTGGATGGAACAGGATGACTGGTTCAAGGTGATGGCTACGGATTTGAACAGTTTCTATAATGTCACCCGTAAGTTCCTTCAGCCGATGGTCTCGCACCGCAACGGACGAATCATCAACATGGCCTCTCTGTCCGGACTCAAAGGTCTGCCGGGACAGACGAACTATTCGGCTGCTAAAGGAGGCTTGATCGCTGCCACAAAGGCTTTGGCCCAGGAACTTGCTCCGAGAAAGATCACCGTCAACGCTGTCGCTCCTGGCTTTGTGGAGACAGATATGGTCGAAGGCCTTGACGAGGCCTCGCTAAAGGCTCAGATTCCGGCACGCCGTTTCGGCAAGCCGGAGGAAGTCGCTGCCCTCGTCGGTTTTCTCGCCTCTCCGGATTCCGCCTACATCACCGGGCAGGTCATTTCCATCAACGGAGGACTCTACTAACTCTGCTTTACTATGTAAGTGTGTAAAAAATGAGTGAACACGTCTGCAGGTCAGCGGAAATTAATTTTCAAATTTTGGTCTACCGTGCAAATTTGAAAATTAATTTCCGCTGACTTTGTGTTACAATATCCCGGCCTTTTCGTTTATATTAGTGAAAAGTTTAAACGATGATCGAAGACTTTCTCACAGAAGCGTTCCTGGCCCTTCGGGGCCGATGGAAATCAGAAGACGTTCTGCAAGACGCCTTCTGCAGGCTTTGGGGAAGGAAATACAAGATCGGAAGCGTGAAAGAGGCGATAGGGCTGCTGTCAAGGACTGGCAGAAACCTTGAGATCGACGAACATAGGAAAGCTTGTGGCAGGCAGACGGTGAGTCTCGAAGGGCGTCAGGTCGAGGATGAGGGCGGCGACGCTATGGAAAAGGAACTGCTCTTCCGGAAAGTCGAAGCGTCAGTGGAAAGTGAACTGACCGATCTCCAGAGACTTATCGTCAGAAAGCACGAATATGAAGGCCAGTCCTTCGAGCGTATAGCTAAAGACCTTGGAATGCAGCAGGCGGCTGTCCGGATGCACATCTCAAGGGCGAGAAAAATTTTAAGGGATAAATTCAGGAATGAAGATGAATAAGATCAATGAATATATCGACAGGTACTTCGAGGGAACCCTTTCCGAAGCCGAGGAACTGAAGCTCAAGGCTTTTCTCACCTCTCCGGAAGGACAGGCCTCTGAATATGACGAAGCGCGCGCCGTGATGGGTTACTTCTCCGTCGGCAAGTCCCTTTCACGGAAGGAAGCGGATGAATATTCCCGAAAAGGCATCCGCCGGCATGGCACAGCCTGGCTTCGGGTCGCTGTGGCCGCTGTGTGCGCCGGTATATTCATAGCTATTGGAGTGAATGTCTATAATAAGGAAAACGTCTGCGTCTCGTATGTCGGAGGGCAGAAGGTGACTGACAAGGAAGTCGTAATGAACGACGTCGATGGCATCCTTGCCGACCTCTTCTCCGGCGGAACGGATGTGGATGAGCAGTTAAATGAAATATTCGGAAAATGATGAGACAGAAAGTATTTTTGATTGTGATAATGTGCCTGCTAGTCTTGCTTCCGGCACATGCTCAGAAAGGGCTCCAAATTGACAGCCTGTTCAAAGGTAAGTTGGTCAATATGTCTTTAGTGACAGAGTCCGTTGTCAGTGGTAAGAAGCTGAGCCCTTACAATTTAGACTATTTCCGGAGTGTGCGCTTTGTGGCGAACGACAAACAGATAGCCAAAGTGTCTGCATGGATTCAAGATGATGCGATGATTGCGGATGACAAGGAGTTGGAATCCGCAGGCGGGCGGTTAATCTATGCCTTGTTGAAATTTCCACAGCTGGGTTCCAAAAACAAATATGTTGGCTATCAGGTGAAAAGAAACAATGGCCGAGATTATGTGACAGTGGTTTACATGGAAGGCTTAGCCACAGTGGAAGATTTGAAGGTGATATTCAAACACAGATAATTTTAGAAGACGATGAAAAAGATATTATTAGCGGCTGCTGCCGTTTTGGTTGGAACAATGACTCTTGATGCCCAGAACATTGTAGACTCTGTGGATGTGGATTGTTGTAAGGTTCAGAATCATGTCAAAGTGGTGGAAGATGATGGTCTGACTGTTAGGGAAGGGCACTTTTTGGATTTTGATATTCCGTTCTATAGTAAGATCAAGAAACGTAGCAGAACGTATGACAGAAATTGGGTGCATCTTCCAAATTTGGGATTTGCCATTCTTAAGACAAATGGCTCCGCTCCGTATGATTTCAGTGTACAAAACTCTTATGAATTGTTCGCTTTCCTAGAGGCAGATTCTTATCGTTTGAGCAGGATGAGCACCTTGTCATGGGGAGTAGGTGTGGATTGGAAGAATTTCTCAATATCGGGACGTTCGGCCATGGTCAAGGATGATTCCGGAAGGATTCTTATCATGCCTTATCCAGAAAAGTCTGATCCTAAAATCTCTAAATTGAGAATATCAAGTGTAATACTTCCGCTCTATTACAGTTGTGCCTTTGGAAGAGGTTGGGGGTTCACCCTAGGCCCAGTGCTGAACTTTAACGCATACAGCTCGATTGTCAACAAGTACTCGATTGATGGAGAGAAGCAGAAAGATAAATATAAAAAAGTCCACTGCAACACATTCACAGTGGACTTGATGTATCAATTGAACATAAGGGACATCACCTTGTTCGTGAAGTACTGCCCGATGCCGTTGATGGACAAAAACTATTGGCCTGATTGGCAATATGGCTCCGCAGGGATAGCCTTGTCTCTGTAGGCCTCAGTTTCTATCAAGTGGCGCAGAACAAATAAAAGGCTGACTCGCTTTTCAGAGTCAGCCTTTTATGCTGTGTTATTTTTGTCTTAGCGCTCGATTGTCGCCTCGCGGTCAGGACCGAGGGAGATTATGCTGATCGGCACACCGAGATAATCTTCCATGAACTTGATGTAGTTCTTGAATTCCTGCGGAAGTTCGCTTTCCTTGCGGATTCCGGTGAGGTCCTTCTTCCAGCCAGGGAACTCGGTGTAAACCGGCTCGATCTCGGCGGCTATGTCGAACGGAACCTGATCGGTCTTCTTGCCGTCCACCTTGTAGGAAGTGCAGACCTTGATCGTCTCGAAATCGTCCAGACAGTCGGACTTCATCATGATGAGGTCCGTAACGCCATCGATCATCACGGTGTATTTCAACGCCACGAGATCCAGCCAACCGCAGCGGCGAGGACGGCCTGTGACGGCTCCGAACTCGTGTCCGACCTGACGGAGATTCTCACCGGTCTCGTCGAACAATTCTGTCGGGAACGGTCCGCTGCCCACACGGGTGCAGTAGGCCTTGAATATTCCATAGACGTGTCCGATCTTTGAAGGTGCGACACCAAGTCCGGTGCAGACCCCTCCGACTGTGGTGGAGGATGATGTCACGAACGGATATGAACCGTAGTCGATGTCAAGCATCGAGCCCTGCGCTCCTTCTGCGAGCATCGGTTTGTCTTCCAGCCACTTGTTCACGAAGTACTCGCAGTCAATCAGCTTAAATCCCTTGAGGAACTCGATGGCGCTCATCCACTCTGCCTCGTCCTTGGCAGGGTCGCACTCGAAGTGCAGGTCAGAGAGCAATTGAATATGTCTGGCCTTGAGTTTCTCGAATCTTTCCTTGAAATCCGGAGCGAGGATGTCACCGACCCTCAGACCGTGTCTGCTGATCTTGTCGGTGTAGGTCGGTCCGATGCCCTTGAGGGTTGAGCCGATCTTGCCCTTTCCGGCAGCCGCCTCGTAAGCCGCATCCAGAAGTCTATGGGTAGGAAGTATCAGGTTTGCTTTCTTGGAGATGAACAGTTTCTCTTTCGCATTGATGCCCATCTTCTCTACATTTGCGCATTCCTCCCTGAGTGTTATCGGATCCAGAACGACACCGCTTCCGATAATGTTGGTGGAGCCTTCCCGGAATATTCCTGAAGGTATGCTGCGCACCACGAAGTTCTTGCCGTCGAAATGAAGGGAGTGTCCCGCGTTCGGCCCTCCCTGGAATCTCGCTACAGCCGGATAACGGCCTGCAAGCACATCCACAATCTTACCTTTACCCTCGTCTCCCCACTGGAGACCAAGTACTACGTCAAGTTTTGAACTCATATCTGATAAATAAGTCGTTTGTATATTCTTGAATATTAGAATGGAAGGTCATCCTGCGGCATGTCCGCTGCGGCTACCTCAATCGGATTCACCTGCCCCTGCTGCTGTGGCTGCTGAACCGGCTGCTGTACCGGCTGCTGCTGATAGCTCGGCTGCTGTGTCATGTTCTCGGCAGGTCCCTGAGCTTGTCGAAGGGCTGGCTGCTGTGCCGTCTGATAGCCACCCTGCTGGTACTGAGGCTGAACGTACGCTGGACCTTGTGCAGGACCTCCTACCGGTCCCTGAGCTTGTCGAAGGGCCGGCTGCCCGTAACCCTGCTGTTGGTAACCACCCTGCCCACCATCCTGTGCCCCAGGATTGTCCGACTTCCTCCCCAACAGCTGTAGATTATCAACCGTGACCTCCGTTGTAAACTTCTTGACTCCCGTCTGGTCAGTCCACGAACGAGTCCTCAATTTACCCTCAATGAAGATCTGGGACCCTTTGCGGATGTATTTTTCCGCGATGTCCGCAGAGTTCCTCCAGGCCACGATGTTGTGCCATTCCGTGTTCTCTCGAAGTTCTCCATTTCGGTCACGATAGCGTTCAGTTGTCGCGAGGGTGAAAGTGGCCACCTTCGTGCTTCCCGAATTAGGGTTGTTGTTTCCATCAAGGTAACGTACTTCCGGGTCTTTTCCAACGTTACCGATTAGCATTACTTTGTTCAGTGACATAATCTTAAAGTGTTTAGATCATTAAGGTAATAAGCCTTTGGGCCAAAGGCTGACCCAAAACATTGCAAGATAGTCAAAATATTCCGTATTCCCCCAATTTTCTTCACTGTCTCATATCATGATTCCATCGTATATTTAGCTTAGGTTCATGCTGCTCTTAAAATTCAATTCGCAATGAAACGGTTGGCATTATGGGAATCAGCGACAATTCCAACCATTGTCCAGAGTCATCATCGTACATAAGAATGAACGGATTATGTCTGTTTAGAATATTGTACACTCCAGCTTGTAGTTTAAAGTAGGTCTTTCCGGAAGCGCTCTCCCAGCTCCTGAAGTATCCTATGTCGAGTCTGATATAATCCGGCATTTGGAAATTGTTGGGCTGTTCCCCGAAATACGGGATCAGGTAATTGTCTCCGTCCGGAGTGACACTTCCATAAGAAAATAGCCTGTAACTCTCACGATGACCGCTTTGTAGGGTGAATGCAGTGCTTATCCCTCGTTTCGTGTTACCGATTCTTTCTAGGTTATATTCAATTGATGAGTTCAGAATATGACGTCTGTCAAATTTTGCGGGGAAAGGATTCCCTTTGTTAAGATTCTTGAATGTTCGGTCTGTCTTGGAAAGGGTATAGGCGACCTTTGCAGAAAGGCGTTTCCAGGAATATTCATAGTGAGTCTCTATCCCGTAGGATAATCCTTTGCCGACTTCGACATTATCTTTCCATCCGGTGAATGACGCGCTGAATATGCTTGCGGCATTGGTGTAATATACAAGGTTCTCCATTGTCTTATAGTATCCTCCTACAGTGATCCTATGCCTTCTGAACGATCCTGCCATTCCCAAATATCCTTGGTATGCGTATTCGTAAGGAATGGTGTCATCAGATGGCACGATAAGATCCATAGACCAGCCAAGAGGCATCCCTTCAAGAATATGGTGGAACTGCGCGGTCCTGTCCATTGTAGCCATCAGTTTGACATTCGGTCTGATGTTATATTCGCCAAGAATGCTCATTTCTGGGACAAGGTAAGCCTTTTCTGATTTCGCCAATGTTTTGCCAGACTTGTAAGAATTGATTCTTGCGGAAGCCTTGAAGTAGAAGACTTCCGGTTTATGGTACTCGTATTGTCCCCATAGCACAGCGGTGAGGCTGGAATATTTCTGATCGGCCCATTCTGATGAAAGGGATGATGCCCCAGGGTTGAATCCTGCATGTCTAAGTTGACCGCCTGCTTTGAATGAATTCCTGTTTCCCTTATGGGTGAATCTTCCTCTAGCGACAAACTCCCTGAGGGATGATTTGATCTTGAGACGATTCAATGTGCTGTTGAACAAAACATCGGACCCCTGCTCGCTCTGATAAACATTGTATGACACATCGTATTCTGTCCATGCCTTTGTTGAATGGTTTCTTGTGTATTTGACCATACCAATAGTATTGCCCCATCCTAAATTGTAATTGTCAGTCCCCTTCCCGAACTCTATTTCATATTTATCAACACTTCTGAATATGGAGGCTGTCAACTCGTTACCCTTTTTTGTCTTTTGGCTAACCTTACCATAGATATCATACACCGTTGCTTCAAGGTTCCTAAGACCTTTCTCTGAATACAGAGCACCTTTCATAGACTTATAGACAAGGCTCATTGGTGAGAATCGTCCTGTAACAAGAACCCCGGTTCTGTCAGAAATAGGTCCCATCGCTGCCACACTTTCAAGAAAAGGACTTGCCATTCCGGAAATATGCCATTTGTCCATTTGCATAGTGGCTGATTTAAGGCTGATGAAAGAAGATAGGGCGGCTCCTCTGTCTGCGTCAAATCCTCCTATCTGGAAATCCATCTCTCCTATCACATCTGTAGATACAGATGAAGTCATTCCGAGCAGGTGACTGATTCCGTAAATGGTCACCCCGTCAAGAGACATAAGGTTATGTCCAAGATTCCCGCCACGGGAGTAAATCGCGGAAGAACCTTCGGCACCAGTTGATATTCCCGGAAGAGTCTGGATTAGTTTGATTGCGTCTCCTTCTCCTATGGAAGTTATGACATTCCTTATAGTCTCTATGTCGGATAATGCCCTTCCGGTCAGTAACTTGATGCCACGGTATGCTACTTTGTTGGCGGCAGTCAGAGTGTCCGAAACCGAAGAGGAGTCCTGAGCCGGACACATGACTCCCACCAAGGAGAATAATGTCAAGAATGTTGCTATTCTTAGTCTATAGGTTCGTCCCATGGTAAGTAGTATGTTAGTTTCGCACCGAATATACCGACACCTCCATCAATGTTCGAATAAATCTGTTCTCTGTCATAGAGGATGGTAATGTCATCACCATCCTCCTTCATCTTTCTGGTAATGATATCCCTGAGGTACCTGTCATATTCTTTGGAAACAGAGATCAGCACGACATATCCCATTCGCTCGACAGGTATTACAGATGGCTTTGCATAGAGAGTGACAGGATTGTCGATTGTGGGGTGGATGGTTGATGCTTTGCCCAAAGCTGTAAAAAAAGGAGCGGTCATTTCACCAGCGATGAATGTATTGCCTCCATTTCCGGGCTCATAGCGAAGGTACTTGTTGTGATACGCTCTGGCATATTCAAAAGCGTGTTTTTTCCATTCGGTATCGAGGTCCATAAGACTACCAGCACGGTTGAACCCATCCACTTGTCCATTGCCTGCGATTAGATCAGCGACCATGTGACTGCCTGTTGCGGGATTATAGTTCCAGATGTACATCCATGCAGGAGTGTCGAACACCGATAAATCGTACTCTGTGCTGCAAAGTGATCTGTTTAGTGAGGATGATGCCATGTCCGAAACCCACATTGCGATACCATTTGGCCTATAGCACATCTCTTTACATTCCGGCAATGTCGTTGTCGCTGAGATATGATTCTCACCGGGAACATCAACATCCAGTCTATACTGATGTCCGGGATTGATGGCTATTGACGCTTTCCATTCTCCATCTATTGTCGGGGCGAATGTGCCTGCCACCGCTCCATCCGTCAGATCGAAGAGAGATACCTCAGCCTTATCAACCATGGGACCGATCTTCATGCCGTTAGGTATGGAATATGCAAGAGTAAGTGTCTGTGTGGGCGAAGGATAGTGGAGAATGCAGTTCACGACCACAGACATTTCTCCGGTTTCCAAATCGGCAGGTCTGATACAAGACGATATTGAAAACAGCAAAGTAATTATAGAAAGTATTGAGTGCCCGGATTTCATACGATGATGTTCAGAGATTAAGTGATATTCCGAAACCATACTTCGCAGTGCCTAATCATAATAGATAAAGAAATATTAGTTATTCCTCGGAGGAACTACGTACACATCAAGACTATACATAATTTCTCCTCTGTCAGGGTGTGTTCTATATAGGTTTATGTAGTAAATACCTCTTCTCGTAAAAGTAACATCTGCACTGCAGTCTGATTCATTCTGTATTGTGGCATATATTCCAACAACATCATCGCCATTTTTATTGTCAACAACTTCCCAGCGATATGATGTATCCAGGCCTATTGGAAAACCCTCTGCATTATATGTACACGTTTCATTTACATATATCTCTCGTACACCCGCTGAACATACAATAATTGGGTTTACCTTCTTGAAGTAGCTTCTGTAGTTGGAATGATAAATGGATGGACAATTTTTGGGAGAGTGTCTCATAAGTGGCCCTTTCCCCCCACTTTGATTCATATTTTCCAGAAACAGTGGATTGTATGGCGGAATGATCACCTCTGTAGTAATATATTTTTAATGCTTTACTATCTATTGTCATTGAATACAGTCCGTCATACCAATATGAGGAGATGTTGTCATCATTGGCGGACACCGTGCCATCCAGGTCGGGTTGTGATATATTCGATCCATTAATCCAGCATGTTACTCCCCTTTCTGACATATTCCACGCGTAACTATGACAATTATATGTACTTGTAGATGAGGCTAATAATGTTGCTGATGGGTAATTTCTACGGTAATAACTATCCAAAGATGATTTCTCGGAATCGGTTAATTCTGGTAATCCAACAAGTCCTGTTACTGTTCGACCAAAAGTTGTTGTTAGTGTGATTGTACTTATTGATTGCGTAGAAATAGTATTGCTACTAGCAGCAATAGACACTCTATTTCTTTTAGTAGTTTTTATGGACTCTTCACATAATTTGCTGGCCTCTATTGAATAAGAACCGAATATGTCTGGATAGTTAGATTTCTCTTGTAATAATCTTTGCGATGTCTCTTCCATATCAAGATTAAGAATAGTGTTCGCATCATTTTGTGATAATACAATTTGTGAGAGTAATAACTCAACATAATTAACATAAAGGATGTTGTCTCTTGGGCTTATATCCTTGTGTACATTTTTTTTTGCGTTTTCTACGATTTCAGAAACACTAATGGTATTTATTTGATACGTTAATTCTGTCAATGCATCTTTTCTTTTAATAAGTTCCTTAAATCCATTGAAGGTTGACATTAATCTTGAAATGCCATCGGAGCAGTCATCTGCAGCGGTATAATCAAGAAAGAATGGATAATCCAGGCAAAGTTTAACAAGGGCAGACGTAGGCATAGTGGTCAACTCTGCTTTGGGAATTTGAATTTGTGATAGGCGCCAGTCGATATCGTCCGAGTTTTTCCACTTAGTGTTAGATATTATAGAATCAAAAGAAAACCACTTTGACGAAATGTTTTCAGATACTTCATCAATTGATGATGTATGTGAATCCGGATTGCAAATCAAATTATGATCCTGACAGGACGTATTACTTATTAGTAACGCACAGAGAGAGGTAATGCAAGCAATATATCTTGCAAAGAGATGTTTGAAAAAATTATAAGGCATAGTATTATAGTGTTTTTAGCATATAGTACTGTTTTACTGTAATATATTACAGATTAGACGGTCTGATAATTGCAAATATATGAAAACTTTTATCGTTTTACAAGAGCCGTTTTTGATTCGGCATCCAGATGTTTGCATTGTTGTTCCATTGCCCTTTGTGAAACTTTCATAATCAGTGCAAATTTATTACTTTTGCACACCAAACCTTGGCGCGGTGAAACACACTGCGAAATTATGTTAACACGATAATATTCTTACAGGCTATGAGAAGTGTTATTATGAAATGCATAACTGTCAGTGCATTGTGCGTTTTGGCGCTGTTTTCGGCTTCTGCGCAGAGCGCGGAAGATGATCCTGTCGCTGATTCAAAGGCGGTTGTCGTTTCTGGCAACGCAAGGTTCACTGTGCTGGAGAGCCGGTTGGTGCGCATGGAATGGGCAGCGGACGGAAAGTTCGAGGACAGGGCCACACTTGGTGTGGTCAATAGGAAACTGCCGGTTCCGGCCTATACGGTAAGAAAAGCCGGCAAGAAACTGACGATCAAGACCTCGGACCTTGCCCTGACATATTCAGGAAACGGAAAATTCGATGAGAAGAATTTGAGTGTGACGTTCCGTATGGCAGATCACGAAGTCAGAAAGGGCTTTAAGACTGTGATCTGGCGTCCGGGAATGGATGACAGCGGCAACCTGCTTGGCACCACTAGAACCCTTGACGGCTGTGATGGTGTTAAGACCAAGGAACCGTACGATAAGGGAGTTGTCTCGCGTGACGGTTGGGCAGTTCTTGATGAGTCTGACAGACAGGTGTTTGTGCCGGTTGACTCGGATTGGAAACTCTGGGTGGCTGACCGCGATTCGACCGACAGGCAGGACCTTTACCTGTTCGCCTACGGCCACGACTACAAAGCCGCTGTCTCTGACTTCACAAAGATCGGAGGACGCATCCCGATGCCACCGAAATATGCCCTCGGCTACTGGTGGTGCCGTTTCTGGCAATATTCAGACTTCGAGTTTGTCGGGCTCGGAAAGGAGATCCGTTCGCTGGACATCCCGATTGACGTGATGGTTCTGGACATGGACTGGCACGAGACGTGGTCTCTGAGAAAGCGTAACGCCCCAAAGGATGAGTTCGGTCAGCGGATCGGCTGGACGGGCTACACTTGGCAGAAGAAACTTTTTCCTAATCCGGTCAACTGCCTCCAAGACCTTCACAATCTTGGACTTAAAACAACCCTGAATCTTCATCCCGCATCCGGAATCCAACCTTACGAGGAGCCTTACGACCGCTTTGTCAAAGACTATCTCTCAAGGACTAATGAATATGATGGCCCGAAAGACTACATCAATCCAGACGGAAGCAAGGCTCCGGTACCGTTCCGGATGGATGACATCAACTGGGCGAACGCCTATTTCAACTCCGTGATCTGTCCGTTCGAGCGACAGGGAGTTGACTTCTGGTGGCTCGACTGGCAGCAGTGGAAGTTCAGCAAGTATATTCCCGGTCTTAACAACACCTTCTGGCTGAACTACACATTCTTCAACGACATGGTGCGCCAGTCGGCAGATCAGGGAATATACGCCCACCGTCCGATGATCTACCATCGTTGGGGAGGCATCGGAAGCCATCGCTACCAGATCGGCTTTTCAGGTGACTGCATTGCATCATGGCAGGTGCTCGGCTATCTGCCATATTTCACAGCCACCGCTTCCAATGTGGGCTACGGCTACTGGGGACATGACATCGGAGGTCACCTCCAACCTAAGGGAGTTAAGGCGACTGACCCAGAAATGTACACAAGATGGCTCCAGTCTGGAGTGTTCACTCCCATATTCAAGACCCATTCGACTAAGGACTTGACGATGGAAAAGCGGTTTTGGGTGTTCCCGGATCATTTTGACGCGATGCGCGCGGCAGTCAGACTCCGCTACGACCTCTCACCGTACATCTATGGTGCCGCCCGCGAGGCCTACGACACCGGCATCTCGATGTGTCGCCCTCTTTATTATGAATACCCGGAAACGCCTCAGGCCTACGATTTTGCTCAGGAGTATCTCTTTGGAAATGACATACTTGCGACAGTTGTCTGCGAGCCTGCGGATTCCGTTACGGGACTGGCGAAGCGTGTGATGTGGTTCCCGGAGGGTAACGATTGGTACGATTCGGCCACCGGAACGCTCTTCAAAGGAGGTCAGGTTGACACTTTGGAATATACCGTCAGCGAGAATCCGTACTACATCAAGGCCGGAGCCGTCATTCCTATGGCCTCGGACAAGATCAAGTCGCTTCAGGAAAAGGACAACACTTTGAAACTCTTTGTGGCACCAGGTGATGGCGAAAGCACCGTTTCCGTCTATGAGGACGATGGCGCGACGCAGGCGTACGGCACTGAATATGCCACCACACAGGTCCGCAAGGTTTCAGATGCTTCTTCTGTGAGAATCACTGTCGCCCCTCGTCAGGGGAATTATCGCGGAATGGATCATAACCGCCGGGTGCAGGTTGTCCTTGCAGGTGTTTTCGCACCGGAGAAAGTGACTGTGAACGGAGTGGAGGTGCCATATTCCCGCTTCGCTGCCCACAACGCTGAAGTGTCCGGAAAGAATGCTGAGTGGGGGTACGTAGGAGCGGATCTCTCCGCTGTTCTTTACCTCCCGGAGACCCCTGCCTCCGAAGAACTTGTGATTGAGTTCTCTTTCAATGAATATTCCGCCTTGCACCGTGATCTCTTGAACGGGAAGAAGGGCTTGATGCACAGAATGATGGACATCACCCCTGAGGCTAAGTTGATTTTCGGGAAATATGTCGATGCCTACATGATGCTTCCGGATCCGTTCCTTGCCCTCGCGCAATGTGCCAGCTTCATTAACGAGGATCCTCAGTATGCCGGGAAGTATCTGGAGAAGATTGACACGGCTTCGCTTATCGCTGATTTTGCCAATTATGAAAAGATTCCTGCTGACTTCGTGGCCAAGGTCAAGGCCCAGGTCGGTGCGAAATAGTGATAGTATTCAAGAATATGGAAGACAATAATAGGAAACTCTATCCGCTGAGATTTGTGGATGAAGGTGCGGATGTGCCTTGGGGACATGTCAGCTATCAGATTGCTGACCTTGGATTCAAGGATTCGATGATAGACAACGGCTGGTTCGGAGGCAACAGTCTGAGCGAACTCATGGGAACATATTTGGAGAGGGTGGTTGGAGATGATGTGTTTGAGTTTTATGGCCTTCAATTTCCTGTGATGGTGAAGGTTATGGACGTGACTGGTTGGCAGCCCCTTCAGATGAACGCCTCCGATGACGTCGCAGCCGAAAGGTACGATTCGTTCGGCAAGACTGCCCTGTGGTATGTTCAGGAGTCAGCTCCGGATTCTGAGTTGTTGCTGGGCTTCAACCGGGACATTGATCCGGCCGAGTTCTACGCAAGGTGTCAGGACGGGACGGTTAAGGAAGTCTTGAATGTTGTCAAGCCGCATAAAGGCGAAGCTTTCCTGATAAAACCGGGAACCGTCTTCGCTGCCGGTCCGGGACTAAAGATCGTGGAGATAGCCGAGAGCTCCGAACTTGTGTTCAATCTCCATAACTGGGGCGTGGAACTGCCTGATTCAGAGGAACTGCTGCTTGAGGAAGCGTTTGATTTAATTGATTTCAAGAAATATATTCCTAAACCCATCACGGGAGACAAATTGGCCGTTTGTCCAGAATTTGTGATCACGAAACTCAATTTGAAGGATGGATTGCACATATTCTCCGAGCAGCCGGGCAGTTTCGCTATCTATTACTGCGCTTCCGGTGAGGCGACTGTCCAGATTCCGGTTGAGAATGACAAAGGCTCAAAGAGTGTGGAATCATATTCATTGAAATCGGGCCACTCAGTTTTGGTTCCGTCAGAGTTGAACGACTTTTTTCTCATTCCGGCTGCTAGTGAAACAATTCTGCTGGAAGTCCTTGTGGAGAAGCGTCTTGTGAAGGATTCCTACACTAATCAGGAGGTCGAGCCTGGCTCATTTATCGATGCCGAGACCCCGGACCCGCATATTCGTGAATGGAACAGTTAGTTATGGCAGACACAGAAAGAATAGACAAGGTCCTTTGGGCCATTAGGGTGTTCAAGACCCGCACCGAGGCCACGGATGCCTGCAAAGGCGGCAAGGTCAAGATATGTGGAGTCAACGCCAAGCCGTCCAGAATGCTGAAGGTAGGTGAGGTCGTGGAAATCCGTAAGGGGGCCGTGCAGTATTCGTACAGAATCAAGCAGTTAACCGACCATCGCCTAGGTGCAAAGCTGGTTCCCGACTACGCTGAGAACCTCACCCCGCAATCCGAGCTCGACAAGCTGAAGGCCCCAGTTGAAACCTTCTTCCTCCGCAGAGACCCCGGTGCCGGCCGCCCCACCAAGAAAGATCGCCGCGCCATGGAAGAAGCCTGGGACGAGATCGACTACACCACCGACCTCGGTGACATCCCCGATGACATCGCAGAGCGCTTCGGCCTCACTGACGACGATGACCTATAGCGGCATTTGGTACCTGTGCTGCATAATTGGTTGATTGATAATGAAATAGGGGGGCTTTAGTTGGTCTTAACTAAAGGCAACTCTCTATTGCGTTTATAATCAATGGGTTATGTTCCACTGCAGCTTGCCGATATTTATTGGGTGCTCTAGTGACAGGTAATATTAACCACTTCCCAAATTACGGTAGATGGCACTCCAACTGAATTGATTCAGATTTTGAACGGGAGTTGATTTTAAATCTTACGGAATCTATTGTGAGTTCGACATGAAAATGCCTCTGACCTTTGTCAGATGGCATTTTTTACTTGTTGAAGATTACAGTGTAAGAATTTAATCTTACACTGTTTTGGACGCTATGATGTAGCGTGCTTATACTTAATTATTTACCGTGAGATTTGTAAGACAGATTTGTAAGACAGATTTGTAAGACACAATTTCTAGGTATTATGCGTGAATTATCAATTGAACGTTTTATATTTGCAATTATCATTTGAATGATTCAGTCATCGTCTTGATATCTTAGACCGCGGAAGATGATGAGGGAACAAGCAAATGATAAAGTTGAACTGATTAACTAATTTTAATTACAATGAAAAATGTATTATCAAAGTCGCAGATGTCCTTGATAAAGGGCGGAGAACCAACAGCATGGCTGTGCAAGGCTATTCAGAGTAAAACAGAGACAGAATGCGATGTGATTCTCGATGGGCCTACAGAGACAGTGATGGCGGAGACAGCCGTGGATGCAGCCGACATCATGCACGAGAAATATGGAGTAAGTCAAGTCAACTGTACAAAGGCTTAGGAGATCTATGTCATGAAACGCTTTTGTCTTGTTGTTTTGACATTGTTATTGATGCCATCATTAGTAGAGGCCCAAAGGTGGAGGACATGGACGCTTGATGAGGCACTGACTAAGTTGGATGATAGGTTTTCTCTGTACGAGGGTGTTTATCGTGATCCGTATCCTGAGTATGCTCCATGGCATTTCAACAAGACAAAAAGGCTGGATCGTTCTTATCTGCGAGTCTATTATGACGCGGACATCCTCCTCGACTCCTTGTCTGGTAAGAGGGGGATGGACTGGGTCAGAACGCTTGTCGGTAAGAACTATATGCTGAGTGATAGCCATGGATTTTGGTCTTACTCAATGCGGCAGACAGTTCCATTGGAAGAAACAGATAATTATAGTTATCCGCAAGGTTGTTTCACACCACTGATGAACTGGTTCGTTTATCGTAATCTTACATCCCGTTCAGTACAAAACCTTCATGCCTTACCAATGCTGCTGGACTATGCCATTCAGTATGATGAGCCGCAGCCAACGTTCGTCTGGATAATGTCCGTTGACACGATGACAGTGAGCGGCTATCTGTGCCAACGTGCCGACACAGATTACCGTGGCCGCCATTGGACAGTTTGGTTCACACCAGAGATTCCGGTGGATTGCGGCTTCTGGAAATTTTCCGGCCTTCCAGGGCTGATACTGAAAGCCGAGGACAGCGAGCGTTACTATTCATTCACCGCTGTGTCCATTAAGAATGTAAAGGAGGACATAGACGTGATTACTTCTATCACTGTCAAGAAATTACCACGAGATAAATTCCGTTTGGTGGAAAAAAGTCGTTTTGATTGCCCTGTTATGAATAGTTGGCATGAACATGATTACATGATTGGTACTCATAATGGTCTTAAAGGTATTCCAAAGGAACTTGGCTACAAAATCTTCACCCCGGAGAATTACACAAGCCCCCATTACCCGATGGAAAGGGAATGAAAAGCAAATTAACTTATTTGTTTAGTCTTATATGAAGCGTTTTTGTTTTGCAGTAGTGTTCTTCTTTATGCTTATGCCTTTGGCGGTAGCTCAGACATGGCGTGAGTGGACACTTGAGGAGGCTCTTGCTTATAAAGGAGGTACGATGTTCTCTTTGTACAAAGGAGTTTATCGCGATCCTTATCCGACTTTTGGACGATGGCATTTCAACAAGACAAAAAGACTTGACCGCTCCTACTTGCGGGTTGATTACGATGCGGACATCCTTCTTGACTCCTTGTCGGGGAAAAGGGGAATGGATCGCGTCAGGACGCTTCTTGGAAAGAACTATATGTTGAGCAATGGCCAATGTTATTGGTTGGGGTCGATGTGCAATACGGTGCCGGAAGGCCAATCAAGGAACTATGAACGTCCAACAGGATATTATGAACTGATAAACTGGTTCGTTTATCGTAGTCTTACTTCTCGTACAGTGCTGAATCTTCATGCCTTACCAATGCAGTCAGACTATGCCATCCAGTATGATGAGTCACAGCCTTTGTTCGCTTGGACGATGTTTGCTGACACGATGACAGTGAGCGGCTATCTGTGCCAACGTGCCGACACAGATTACCGTGGCCGCCATTGGACAGTCTGGTTCACACCGGAGATTCCGGTGGATTGCGGCTTCTGGAAATTTTCCGGCCTTCCTGGGCTGATACTGAAAGCCGAGGACAGCGAGTGTTACTATTCATTCACCGCTGTGTCCATTAAGAATGTAAAGGAGGACATAGACTTGATTACTTCTATCACTGTCAAGAAATTACCACGAGATAAATTCCGTTTGATGGAGAAGAACCGCTTTGATAACCCTATTCAAAATAGTTGGCATAAGAACGGTTACATGATTGGAACCCATCTTGGCATGAAAGGCATTGATGAGTCGTTATATCATACGGTATTTACCCCTGAAAACTACACCTCTCTTCATTACCCGATGGAACGGGAATGAATATGATTGAAAGAAGGTGAATTTGTACGCAAATGATATAGTTGAACTAAATTAACAAATTTTTATTATCATGAAAAGAGTATTGTCAAAGTTACAGATGTCGCAGATCAGAGGCGGTGAAAGATGGGCTTGTTTGGCTGTAAGAAATGTAATACAGACCGAATGTGATGTGATTCTTGAAGGAGATTCAGAAGTTGTAGAAGCCGTAACTGCAGTCGATGCCGCTGACTACATGCACAAGAAGTATGGTGCGAACCAAGTCAACTGTACACGTGCTAATTAACTGATTTCTATGAAACGCTTTTGTCTTGTTGTTTTGACATTGTTAATGATGTCATCATTTGCGGAGGCTCAGAGGTGGCGTAAATTTACACTTGAGGAGGCTCTGACCAAATGGGATGGCAAGTTCTCTTTGTACGAAGGTGTCTATCGTGATCCATACCCAGAGTATGCAATCTGGAATCTCAGCAAGACAAAAAGACTTGACCGCTCCTATCTGCGGGTTGATTACGATGCGGACATCCTCCTCGACTCCCTGTCGGGTAAGAGGGGGATGGATCGTGTCAGGACACTGCTCGGCAAGAACTATATGTTGAGCAACGGCCATTATTATTGGATGGGCTCGATGTGCAACACGGTGCCAGAAGACCAATCAAAGAACTATAGACGACCAGAGGGGTATTATGAACTGATAAACTGGTTCGTTTATCGTAATCTGGCTTCTCGTATGGTATCTAACCTCCATGCCTTGCCGATGTTGCCACATTATGCTATCCAGTATGATGAATCGCAACCTTCGTTCGTTTGGACGATGTCTGCTGACACAATGACAGTGAGCGGCTATCTGTGCCAACGTGCCGACACGGATTATTGTGGCCGCCATTGGACCGTCTGGTTCACATCGGATATCCCTGTGGATTGCGGATTCTGGAAATTCTCCGGCCTTCCGGGGCTGATACTGAAAGCCGAGGACAGCGAGCGTTACTATTCATTTACTGCTGTGTCCATCAAGAACGCCAAGGAGGACATAGATGTGGTGACCTCTATCACAGTCAAGAAATTGTCTAGAGATAAATTCCGTTCGGTTGAAAAGAAACGTTTTGATTGCCCTATTATGAATAGTTGGCATGAACATGATTACATGATTGGTACTCATAATGGTCTTAAAGGTATTCCAGAGGAACTGGGCTACAAAATCTTCACCCCAGAGAATTACACAAGTCCCCATTACCCGATGGAAAGGGAATGAATATGAGCACGCGTGAGTTTGTAATGGTAGTACACACATTTTCAGTTGACAACGGATTTGTTGCCGACAAGCACGCTATCCAGACAGCCTATCGGAAACACCCTACGCAGAACAGCATGCGGTGTGTCAGTGATGTTCTTGATGAAATAGGTGTCAACCATGAGGTTTGTTCTTTGGAGAGTTGCTCCGATGTGGACTTGGATGGCAAGATTTTGTTTGTACCATACGAGCTCAATCCGTTGAGATTTGTTTCCGGGCACTGCATGGACACTTTGACGCTGTATGATGGGAAAGTCAAGACGGATGTGCCTCTAAGGAAGATAGAGACACATCTTCCGCTCTATGTTATTCAGACAGATGGACATGCTTTAGACAAGAAGGCGCGGTGCAATGTGGGATGCTATTTTAGAAACGTAATATGGGATTTGGGAGATAATGGCCTTAAAGCTTTGATGTTCGTGTTTCTTTTAGCGCTGATATTCATTAACCCAATCTCTCTTTCAACGTTCTTGCTACGTCTATGTCTGTTTTGCGGTCTTGCTGTTTCTTCATCCATTGTCTTTAATGAATTTTTCGGGACCGATGACGGTAAAGGATTGTGTGACATTGTCGGGTCGCGTGGATGCCGGACTGTTACAGACAATGCTGATTCCAGTCTGTTCGGACAGATTCCTCTTGGGGATCTGGCATTGACATATTTTCTTGTTGAGTTCATTCTTTCCTTGACGATTCGTGACGCAACTGTCTTTCCTTCTTTCCTCTATATATCTTGCCTGACTTTGCCTATTGTCGCCTATTCGCTAGTTTTCCAGCTCAATAAACGTACGTTCTGTGTCTATTGTCTGTTGGTGGATTTTCTGTTGGCCATGGAATTCTTGCTGCTGCTTATGGCTGCCAGCCTCCCTTGGGACATTAATGTAGGCTATATTCTGTGTTTCACATTTGGTTGCATCTCTGTTTTGTTCATGATTACCATCCTAAGGAACAATTCCTTGGATCGTTATACGTATAAAAAACTCAGACGCAAAGAAGAAATCATTCTTTCCGACCAGGCTCTCTTTATGAATCTTCTTAATTCGGAGCGCAGGCTCGTTTCACGTGAAGAATTAAACTTCCCGACAGTCAACAACGGATTACATGAATATGAACATTGGCTCTTGGTGGCTCTTAACCCATATTGCCCGCACTGTCAGGAACTTGTAAAAGAATTGAGCGCATTGGAGAACGTCCGGATAGATGTCATTTTCACGGTGTATGATCAGACTGGGGTCAACGCGGCAAGTTGGATCCTTGAGGAATATGATGCTAACATGGAGGACAGTGATATGCATGCGGTGCTTGATCGATGGTATTCGTCAATGGAAGTGCCGCGAGGATGGAAAGTCAATGCTGAATATGAACGCATGGCGCTTCGGCATAGCAGTTTCGCCAAGGCCAAGCGAATAACAGAGACGCCTTTTATCTGTGTAGATGGCAGACTCCTGCCTGAAATGTACGATTATACGGAATTGCGGTTTCTTTTCTGATGGCGTTTTTGAAGAATATATTTGAGTGACTCAATGAGATTTGTCAGCTATATCCAACACGATTCGATGGACTGCGGCCCTACCTGCCTTAGGATGGTGGCTAGGTTCTATGGCAAGAGTTACAGCCTTCAGAACCTCAGGGACCGATGTCATATCACAAGGGAGGGCGTGTCCCTGCTGGGAATAAGTGACGCTGCTGAATCCATCGGCTTCCGCACGACCGGGGTCAAGGTGACTTGGCGGCAGATGGTCGAGGAAATGCCGTTGCCTTGCATAGTCCACTGGAACCAACGTCATTTTGTCGTAGTCTATGATGTGGTGAAAAAGCGCGGGTCTTACAAAGTTGTGGTGGCCGATCCCGCGTCTGGCCTGCTTGAGTACCGGGCCGAGGATTTCCTGAAATCCTGGCTGGAGTCTGAGGAAAAGACTGAAGGCATAGCCTTGATTATGGAACCAACCCCGAAATTCTACGAAGAAGACGGTGATGAAGAATGCAGGCACTATGGTTTCGGCTACGTGCTCAAATACTTGAGGCCTTACCGCTCCTACATAGTCCAGATTCTTTTGGCGATGCTCACCGCGAGTGTTATAAGCCTTCTGATGCCATTCATCACACAGTCTGTTGTGGACAAGGGAATCGGCACCGGGAGCCTGTCCTTGATTGTTGTGCTGCTCATAGCCCAACTGACTTTGACTTTAGGCGGTCTGGCGAACAATCTAATCCGTAGCTGGCTGATGCTGCACACCACATCGAGGGTGAGCATATCCTTGATCTCTGATTTTCTCTGCAAACTGATGAAACTACCTATAGCCTTCTTTGACAGTAAGATGGTAGGCGACATAATGCAGAGGATTGGAGACTATAACCGCATTCAGACGTTCTTGACTGGTTCATTGCTAAGCATGGTCATCGCGGTAGTTTCCTTCGTTGTCTATGGCTTCATCATGGCTGGTTACAACGCGACAATATTCATCGTCTTTCTGATTGGTGCGTCTTTATACGTGCTTTGGGTCCTGCTTTTTATGAAGAGAAGACGAAAACTAGACTATATGCGCTTCCAGCAAGCCTCCGCAAACCTCCGCAAACCAAAGCAACATTGTCCAACTCATCGGAGGAATGCAGGAGATCAAGCTGAACAACTGTGAGAAGCAGAAAAGGTGGGAATGGGAGGCGATTCAGGCAAGGCTGTTCAAGGTCGGAGTGAAGAGTCTTACCCTAGGACAGGTCCAGGAGATAGGCAGTACATTCATTGACCAGACAAAGAATATTCTTATGTCTTTCATCGCTGCCAAATCGGTGATAGACGGTGGGATGACGTTGGGAATGATGATGGCACTTCAGTACATAATGGGCCAGATCAACGCTCCGATTTCCCAGTTCATCACCTTTGTCCAGTCCGCACAGGACGCGTCAATCTCGCTGGACCGTCTTGGGGAAATCCACGAGATGAAGGACGAGGAGCCGTTGGATGAGGAAAGGATTAAAGACATTCCAGAGGATGCCGACATTGCTTTCCGTGACGTGGTGTTCCAGTATGACGGGCCTCATTCTCCTAAGGTTCTTGATGACGTGTCGCTGACGATTCCGTCAGGGAAGGTGACCGCTATAGTCGGTGCGTCCGGAAGCGGAAAGACCACAATGCTGAAGATGATGCTTGGATTCTATCCTCCAGTTTCGGGCGAGGTCCTGCTTGGAAATGTGCCATTGAAGAACTACAGTGAGAGTCGGTGGAGGGCAAGGTGCGGGACTGTGATGCAGGAAGGCTATATATTCTCAGATACTATCGCTGCCAACATCGCGGTGTCCGAGGAATATCCTAACATGGACAGGGTGCGGTGGGCAGCGGGCATTTCAAACATAAAAAGTTGGATAGAAGGTCTGCCTCTTGGCTACGGCACAAAGATCGGGGCAGACGGTCACGGACTTA
>ERZ808267.177-NODE-177-length-24407-cov-5.751971_pt1 | contig 24407 bp, 18 predicted proteins | sample MGYA00521241_ERZ808267 | MGnify/ENA primary metagenome ERZ808267 (study PRJEB31516, sample SAMN03275592) | gut metagenome | biome: mammalia-associated habitat; material: feces | host: Papio cynocephalus | place: Kenya | collected 2012-07-19 ...
AATATAAGTTCATTTCTGACGGAAACTGGACAACAGACCTTAGGGCACCAGATTTCGTTGATGATGGATTTGGTGGAAAGAACTCAATGGTTGATCTTGATTCTATTGCCGGTGGAGATGCAGGAGCTACTAAGTATCCTAATGTAAGTTTTGGCACTTGGACTATGCTTGGTATGCAGGAAAAATTCAGCACGCAAGATAAAGATGATAAAACATCTAAAGAAACAAATGCTGAGAATATTTCAGTAGGCTTCAAATCTTATAACAAGCTTGGTGGTGACCTTACAGGAAACATGCCGTTCTATATTGAACTTGTTCTTGCTGAACAAGACTATGAAGATGCAAATGTAAAACTTTACGACAGAGCAAATGATTACGATGATAATGTTGCTTTGGTAAAACATGCATTTGGCGATTTGTTCTCTGCACCACAGGCTTATCTTGCGCATGATACATCCGGAGATGTTGCTAAAAAAGGTTCCTCAGCAACTGTTCCATTTGCAGGTCATATTAAATTTGGCTGGAACACACCTTATGTAAACTACACAACTGGTTATAAGTATGCAAAACTCCCATTACGCAAAGTTATCACATGGTCAACAATTGCAGACAACTGGGATGCAGGTTATGAAAATGTCGGTGGTTACTCATTGTTTGAAAATGGTGAAAAACTTCAGCAGATTGGTGATTACACAATAAACTATGGTTTTAACTTGAACCGTTCTGCAGACCGAAAAGGTAATAACTATGGTACATACGCTTTTGCTTCTTTGGATACAGGCGCATGGATATTTGATGCGCAGTGGAATACTATGTATGGCAAAGATTACCAGTTCTATGAACCTGTAGAAAACGATATTATTCTTGGTGCAAAAGGAAAAATCGGTGGTGTTTCACTTGCTGTACAGGGTTTGGCTGCAATTCATAACAAGAGTACAGAAGATTTGCTTGGAGCTGATTATAGCCATGCTGGAGACTGGTGGAAAGCAGCTGACTATTTCGGATATTCAACAGATATTTTCTATCGTTCTGGTGATTTTGACGGAATTGAAAATCTTGCAGGAAATCTTCAGGCTTCTTGGAAAAATGATGTTTTCAGTGCAAAAGCTGAATACAGATTCCGTGGTGCTGAAGCAAGCATGCTTTATATCCGAAACAACCATGATGATAGAGACTTAAAACTTTATGATATGCTTGGTGCTCCAAACAGCCAGCGCTTTACTGTTGATCTTGGATTTACTGCTACAGAAGCTCTTTCATTTGGCTTGAATGCATATATGGAAACAGAACTCAAAAATTATGATACAGATTCAAGTATTGTAAAAGGTGTAAATCTGTGTTGGGCTAGTAGTTATGCAGGCGAGTTGTATACACCTATCTTCCTTGATGGAGCTGGTGCAGAATTTGAAATCACACCTTCTGTAACATACAAATTTGATGAAATGCTTGGATTTGAATCATCTGTAAATGGTTATGCAATTATGGATATTGCTAACTACAAAAATCTTGGCGCAGCTGATGATTATGAATACTCAGCTTCTGATAGCAAATTCTTGTTCAAATATGCAGGAGTTGCATTCAATACAGGAAAAATCAACGATACAATTCAAGGTTTGGATGTTTACTACGGTTTGGATAATTCCCATTCAGATCTTCTTGGAAATACTTTGGTTGCTAAAGCTGCACTTCCTGCTGATATAGAAGTTAGCGCAGGAATCGGAATTCGTTCTGTAAAAAATACAGATGCTGGCGATGCCTATGATAAAGATATGTTGAATCCATTTGGATTTGGCGTAGGCGTATCAAAGAAGCTTAAAGCTATAAAGAGTCCAAAAATTTATGCACAGTTCGTATGGAACATGGACATCTACAAAGGATTTGGAGATGGTCCAACAGACTTGAACTTGAAGAACGGTGCTAACCTTGGTAACTGGAAATACGACGAAGGTCTTACTCGTTACGACGGAGCAGGAGCTCTTCGCATAGGAATGCATTGGAACTTCTAGTTTCCAAGTAAAAACAACTCTTTGTTGAGAATTTACCCACAACAGTTTTATTGGCTGTTGTGGGTTTTTCTTTCTAGGAAAATAAAATATGAGTATTCAATTAATGGTAAAAAATAATGATAATGAAATAATTCACTACATAACAGATTTTGAAAAATACGACCGGCTTTATTTGGATAAAATTACAAATATTCATGAAAAGGCTTTTTACAATGCAAAGGTAAAATCTTCTGTTGAAGTTTTTATAAATCTAGAATTTTCTATAAAGAAAAATGCTTTTGAGAAGTGTTCTTTAACAGATTTTATATGTGTAAATGGGCAAGAAAGATTTTCAAAAAATGAAAAAACAGGATTTACAGAACATAATGAATTAGAAATTCAACGTCAGGCTTTTAAGGACTGCGAGAATTTGAATTCAGCCGTATTTTCATTATCCAAGAACATTTCGATTGAGAATGAAGCCTTCAAAAATTGCTCAAGCCTAAGAACAGTCGTTTTACTATGCAGAAAAAATGTGGGAAATATTTATATTGCTCCAGATGCCTTTGATGAAAATGAAAATTTAACTTTTGTATGTATAAAAGGTTTTGCATTAAAAAAAGATGGTGATTTATATACAGATTTAATCAAAAAGAAAGAAAAATTAAAATTAATCGAAATAAAAAGTCTTTCTGATTATGTGGCAAAAATATCAGAACTCAAGACTGATAAAAAGACTCCAATTTTTTACAGAGGACAGACAAATGCAAACTTTTTACAAATTCCAAGTATAATGCGTAATCATGAAAATTTTGAAGAACAGATAATCAATATGTTTATGCAGAAATTCCCTAATGAATTTAAAAATTTCTCCACAAATGTGGACAGGTTATGCCTAATGCAGCATTTTGGATTATATACAAGACTCTTGGATGTAACAGAAAATCCATTTGCTGCTTTATATTTTGCTTGTCAACCAATGAAAAAGTTCGGCGGACAGGAACGAAATTTTGATAAATATGGAGAAATATTTATTTACAGGGAAAAAGATATTGATAATATAAAATATTCAAACAGCCGAACAGCAAGTATTATTGCCACAACAGCATTTCAGAAAAACGAATTTAATTTCGCAGTTCTTGAAAATGATTATCGTAATGACACAAAGCAAATTGCAACTTTAGTTAATTTTATAGAATTCAAAGATGTTGTGAGCCGTTCTGTAATTGTAAAAGTAAAACAAGATAATCCTAGAATTATAAATCAACAAGGAGCTTTTATTATTTGTAATGCAAATAAAATAAAGCATGCGAAAGGTTTTTCCAGTCAAGACTTGATAAGATTTATGGACTACATAGTAAAAGATGACAAGAATGGTATCAATCTAAATTCTGAACGTTATAAAGAAACCCCATTTGAAAGTCTTTTAGAAAACAAAAAAAATTGGGATTTCATTTTTGAAAAAATTATTCCTTATGACATAAATAATACTAGCAAATGGATGCAGCAAGACCCATTTAGTCTTGAAAAACTTTTTTATAAAAATGAAAAAAAAGAACAGGTTATTTTTCTAGTTCCACCGCAATATAAAGAAACAATTTTAAAACAACTTGAAAAATTTAATATCACAGAAGATTTTATTTATCCTGATATGGATAATGTTGCTAATGAATTGAATAATATTTTTTCAAAAAACAAAGAATAATCTACCACTCAGCTACTTTTATACCACTACTACAAAAGTAGCTGAGGAATAACACTTCTTCGTTCTTTGACAACTTATTCTCTACAAATCCATCCACGAAATATATCCGCTGTGGTTGTTGCTTGCGGGGAGGGTTGTATTTCCGCCGTAGACAACATTTGCGTTTTTTAGTGGTGTTTTTGACAGAGCGCAGAATTTATTTATGGAAGCAAAGAATTTTTCATTCATTGTTGCGCTTGATTTAATTTCATAAAAGTTTAATTGCTGATTTTCTTCTATCACGAGGTCAACTTCCAGACCGTTCGAATCTCTCCAGTAATATGCGTTAGGTTCTATTCCCTTGAAATAGCTTTCTTTTATGTAGTTGCTGATTACAAGGTTTTCAAAGATGCTGCCTCGCAAAAAATGAAATTCCAGTTGGCTTGAATTTTGAAGCCCGATAAGTGAGCAAATCAATCCGGTGTCATAAAAATAAAGTTTTGGGGCTTTTATAAGTCGTTTTCCGTAATTTGAATAATATGGTTTTAGCAAAAAGATTATTCCACTTGTTTCCAAAACTGAAAGCCAGCTTTTTACTGTAAGAACCGAGATTCCTGCTTCGTTCGCAAGCTCTGTTGTGTTCAGTATTTGACCTACACGACCAGCGCAAAGGCGTAAAAACTTATGGAATGTTGAAAGATCTGTTATGTTTTTTAATTCCCGGACATCTCTTTCAATATAAGTTTTTATGTAAGATTGATAAAAATCATAAGGCAAAGGTTTTTGGTTGTATATGCGTGGATAAAATCCTGTAAAAAGGCATTCGTCAAGATTTTTAATCAATAAACCCGCCTGCTTTAACTCGGAAATTGAAAAAGTTGCAAGATTCAAAACCGCGGTTCTTCCTGCAAGACTTTGAGAAATATTTTTCATCAGTAAAAAGTTTTGCGAGCCAGAAAGAATGTAGACTCCAATTTTATCAAGAGAGTCAACATGAGTTTGAATATATGAAAACAATTTTGGAACTCTTTGAATTTCATCAAATATAGTCTGTTCCGAATAAAGACTTAAAAAGTATCGGGGGTCATTTTCAGCAAGCTCACGGATGTCTATATCTTCAAGAGAGACATATTTCCACTGCGGAAAAAGATTTTTTAATAGCGTTGATTTTCCACATTATCTGCAACCTGTAAGCGCAACAATGGGAAAAGAAGATACAAGTGAAAGGAGTTTTTTATTTATGCGTCTTTCGACAAAAGTGTTCATCATAGAATCCTTATATTAAAAAAGTATGTAATTTACATAGTCAATTATACAAATTACATATAATTTTGTCTACAAAAAGTATATTTTAAGGCTTAAGTTTAATCTTAAACCTTTTTATATAAATGAATTTCAAAAAAATTCTCCGAGAGTTTTATGCTTTTTGCAAAAAAATTATCAAAAGCGATTTTTTTCGCAGGAGGAAAAATGAAAAAATTGAAAGTTTTGACTGCACTTCTAGCAGGTGCGGCAATATTCCTTGTAAGCTGTGCTTCTGACAGTGGAAGCGATGATTCTGTAAAACCAGAGGTTGCGCCAGGAACTGTTGGGGAAGCTGCAGATGAGCTTTTAGCGGCGGCAGATTTATTAAAGGAAGTTGATCAAAATGATGAGAAAACAATCCTTTTTTACTATAGAGAAGATGGAAAATATGCTGATTGGGCTCTTTGGCTTTGGGAAAATGGTGGTAACGGAGAACTTGCTTATTCATCAACTATTGGAAAATTTAAATCAAAAAATATAACATACAATGAAATTCCATATAATATCGGTTATATGGAACTTGATTCAGAAATGTTTGCAGATTCTGCACCTTTGGTAAAAAAAGCCATTGAAGAAAAAGCAACTTTGAATTTTATTATTAGAGATGCTGAGTGGAACAAAGATCCTGGAACTGACCAGGCTTATGATCTTGCGGGTGGAAGCCATTTTATGGTTATCAGTGGAGACAAGGATGTTTATCCAGTAAGTACCGTAATGACACCGTTTATTTCAAGTGCTTCAATGGAAACTTTGACAACAATGAAAGTGACTCTTTCTGTAAAATATGCGCTAGAATCAATTCCTTCTGCAAATGGATTTAAAGTTGTTGCAACAGATGGTACAATTGCTAATATTGCTGATGTATTAAATTATAATTCACAAGATAATCGTAGCAATAATTTTACAAATACAATCCTTGTGAAATTTGAATCTGCTCCTGATTTTACAAAAAATTGGAAGCTTTATAATGAAAAATTTGAACCCGTAGATGGTCGTGAAATTTCAACCCAAAATGCAGTAAAAATTTCTCTGAATGATTATAAATATGAAGGTGATGATTTAGGTCTCACTATTTCAGGTGAAAAGGCTACATTCAAGGTTTGGGCACCAATTGCAAGTGACGTTAAGATTTTGTTCTATGATGATGTTTCTAAGGTTGGAAATTTTAAAGCCGAGACTGTTGCATTGAATGTTTCTGGTTCAACAACCGAAGAATCTTTAAAGGGTGAACCTTCTGGTTCTGAGCAGATGATTTTGGATAAGGATTCTGGAATCTGGAGCTACACACTTGATTCTATAAGAAACAAAAAATACTACAAATATCAGATTACAAATAATGGAACTGTTTATTACGTTGCTGATATTTATGCGAAATCTTGCAGTCCGGATTCAATTGCTTCTCAGATTGTGGACATTAATGCTGACGGCAGCTATGGAACAAAATCAAACTATGTAAATCCATTCGGAGCGAATGGAACATCTACAAAAGAGTATACAGATGCCGTAATCTATGAAATGCATATCAGAGACTGGAGCCGTGCTGTAAATCCGACTTCTACAGGAAAATTCAATGATATGTGCAGCGATGAAATAATCGCTCATCTCAAAGATTTAGGAATTACACATGTTCAAATTCTTCCGATGTTTGATTATGCGCAGGTAAATGCTGACAGTGGATATAACTGGGGTTACAATCCTTATCATTATAATGTTCCAGAGGGAAGATATACTGATTATTCTGCAAATCCGGATGGAACTGCGGCTGTTGAACAAATGCGTGCGATGATTAAAAAATTCCATGACGCAAAAATTGCGGTTATCATGGATGTTGTATATAACCATACAAGCGGAACTGCTGGCGGTTCATTATATGACTCGACCGTTCCTTATTATTACTATCGCCTAAACTCTGATGGAACTTATTCAAATGGTTCTGGTTGTGGCAATGAAACTGATAGCGAAGCACCAATGTTCAGAAAGTATATGATTGACACTTTGAAACACTGGATGCTCGATTACCATATCAATGGATTCCGTTTTGATTTAATGGAACTTCACAGTAAAGAAGCAATGGCTGAAATTTACAGGGAACTTTCCTCTATAGATAAGAATGTAATGGTTTACGGTGAACCTTGGACAGGTGGAGATGCAGCTGTAAAAGATGGGGCAAAAACCGCTATTGAAACAGGTTCTTATGGAGTTGGTGCATTTGATGATGATTTCCGGGATGCAATAAAAGGTGCTGAATATGGCGGATTGAATTTAGGCCAGATTCAAGGAATAAAATCTATCGGAGATGACGGAAATTTTGTGGTAGATAGTAACAACAAAGTTGTAGTGACTTATAATGATGATGGAATTATAGCAGGATTGAGAGGCAAATCTGGCAAAAATAACAGAAATACAACAGACAAGTTGGGTCTTGCACTCCATTATGCAGAATGTCACGACAATTATACATTGTTTGATAAGCTTGTTTATACTCTGGACGAAAACTTTGCAACATCAAAGAAAGCTGACTCTGATGGTAAAATTGCAACAACTTGGCCGGCTACTATAACAAAAGAACAACTTGAACTTATCAAAAAAGAAGACAAGCTTGCGGCGGCGTATGTATTGCTTAGTCAGGGAACACCATTTATTAATGGCGGACAGGAATTCCTCCGCACAAAGAAAGGAAATCCAGATAGTTATTCTGCAGATACAAAAGGTGGTGTTGCATGGACCAATACTCCAGGAGAACATAACATTGATGATGTAAACACAATTGATCTTTCAATGAAAAGCAACAACAAAGATGTCTACGATACTTACAAAGGTCTGATTGCATTGCGAAAAGATAACCCAAGTGTATTTGGTAAGAGCACAGATGCCTTAGCAACTAAAGCAAAGGTTATGAACTCAGATGAAAAAGAAGTCAGAGCTGCCGGTGTAACAAAATACACAACCGGAGATTTCCTCGTTTACTTTAATGCGACAGATTCAGATGTAAAAATAACAACAACTAGATATACAAAATCTGTCGATGTAAGTTCTGGAGTTCCGAAAGATGTGGAAATTGTTTCCACAGTTCCTGCGAAGTCTTTTGTGATTTTAAAGAAATAGTTTTTTTATAAAAGGAGTGGGTGGTGCCAGGTTTCCTGGCGCCATTTTTTTATGCGGAAACTGCCAGTTGGATTTTGAAATTATTTATCATGGTTCAACATTTTCCAGGCAATCATCGGATGGTTTTCTATATTCTTAAGAATTTGTGGGTCAGAAAAAATCAGCTTAGGATTGTATTGTTTTTGCGAAAAGAGTTTTAGAAATTCGGATTCCTGCTGATTTGGCATTAAATTTTTGGAATAAAATTGTTTTACGGAATTCTTCATTTTCTCGATGTGAACAAATGTTCCGTTGTGGATAACGGGCAAAAGTTCGGCAAAGATTTTTCGGGTATTTATAGCATCGATTTTTTCAAAAGTGTATTCGGCTGGAATTTTTTCCTGGGAAAGTGCCGTATAAAAAACAAATGATTTTTTTAGAAGTTCAAAATCGGCTGACGAAAAGATTTTATTTTCTATCATGTTGTTTATATCGTACAAATCGCGGACTGCACCGCGGCCAAGCAAGGCATTTAACTTTGAGGCGAAAATTTCTGTTTTGTTCAGAACAAGGATTTCGTTTTTGCTCTGAATATTTTCCAGGCTGATTTTTTTGTTTTCAGGTGCAAAAATATGTGCGCGCAAAGAATAATTTATTTCAATTTTTATATTATCTTTCATTCCGGCAGAGTTTGTATATGTGGCAACGATTGAATTTAAGCTGTGATAATTTTTTGAATTCGGGCTGATTGAATATTGCTCGCTTTGAAGATACTTTCGAAGGATTTCTGTTATTTGCCCGCGGTTTTGCAACATTTCTTCGCGTGTATTGTTTTCAGCATAATCAAGGTCGATGTCTACAGAAAGTCTAGGAAGCTTAAAAATCATAAGATTTATTGCAGTGCCGCCTTTTAAGGCAAGTTTGTTTTTTGTAATTGGATTTGAATTTATAAAGTCAAGAATTTTTACAAGGCGCATGACTTTTTCCAAAGTGTCACGCACAAAATTAAGGCTGTGGGCAAGTTCATTCAAATCTTCTTTTGTATATTCAAACATTTTTGTTCCGTTCTTTTATTCTATGATTCCGACAGTGATTCCGCAGTCCAGTTTTTGAGTTTTGACTTGCGTTTTGTCAATTTAATGTCGGTAATTTTTGTGGAATACATAAATTCCATTTTTTATTGAAAGCCAATTCTGACTTTAATATTCCGTTTTGCAGATAACGAGTGCTGTTTCCGATGTTTTTATGGCAAAAGTCAAAAAAATCCTGCGAAAGTTGAATTTGTGTGTCTTTTGATTTTTCTAAACTCTCCAGAAGAAATCCTGTTTTTTGAAATAAGAATTGGTTTTTATAGAGTTTAAGATAATCTTTGAGTTTTTCTTCTTGGACAAAAGAAATTGATTTAAGACATTCAAGAAGTTCTTCTAGTCCGCCGATTTTTTCAAAATCTTTTATGCTATCTAAAATTGTTCGTTCAAGATCTGTTGTTTTTATATGGCGGATTTCTGTGATTCCAAAATTTTTATCAGTTTTTATACATTTAAATAAATTTTGATCAAAAATAAATTGCCGGAAAGATTTGTCTGAGGAAACAAAGATTGTGTTAAAAACTTGATTTGAAAATCCATAAAATTCAAATGCAGAATGATGTGAAATGTACGAATTTTGATTTATTTTTGACGCAATTTCGAATTTTTCTGCAACAGGCAGATATGTTGCCAATGAATTTGCAACATATAAATCCTTGCGAACTGATGAAATCATTTTATTTTTTTTCAGAAGGAACAAAAGGTTTTCTGTCTGTTTTTTGCTTATTTTTAATTCTGAAGAAATTTCAGAACCAGAAAAACAATGTCTTTTTAAAAGTTTTCCATAAATTTCAAGATTTGAATAAAACATAAAAAATCCTTTTTTACATAAGAAAAGGTAAAAATCAAAATAATTACTTTATATTCTATTCAATTTACTGAAATATTCAAGTTAATTGTGTAAAAAATAAACAACTTTCCATAAGGGCGATTCTGTCAATCAAAAGGCTGTTTTTCGCATGCTTACGTTCAATACAATATTGGAGGATAAGATGAAAAAATTATTCGCTTTCATCTCGGTTCTTGCAGTGATGATGACTGGCCTTTTTGCCGAAGTTACTGCCAAGAAAAATTCGGATGGTTCTTATGAAGTTTCATTCTTCTATGGAAATCCGCGCGCTACAGAAGTTCTTCTTGCTGGTGATTTTACAAACTGGCAGGGTGGTGCTCTTCCTATGACAAAAGGGGAGAAAGGATTTTCTGTTTCTGTAAACTTGCCTGCTAGCACAGAAGCTGTAGTATACAAGTTCATTTCTGACGGAAACTGGACAACAGACCTTCGTGCACCGCTTTTTGTGGATGATGGTTTTGGTGGAAAGAATTCTAGGGCAGAACTTGCTGACCTTGCTGGTGGTGATGACAACGGCGATGCTTCTAAAGCAAAAATCGTTTATTCAACATGGACAATGCTTGGTACACAAGGACAGTTTGCCACAGGAAAAGGTGACGATGCATACTTTGACAACATGACATTAGCTGCAAAGTCTTACAATAAATTTGGTGGAAATTTATTGCCAAATGCACCTTTCTATATTGAACTTGCTCTTGCAGAAAACGAACTTGAAAGTACTCGTTGGGATGCCTGGGGCATTGCCAATAGATCTGCTCCAGAGTGGGCTAACAATGCCGATAATCCAAATAATTCCAAGGAGTACTGGAATGGCGGCATAGGAGGAGGAATCGGAGGAGAAGGTTCCAAGAAGAATCACTTCCTTTATAAACAAAACAATCTCTCTCATAACGGAGTTGATTTTGATGACGGCATAAAAGATGCTTTCAATGGAATCATAACAAATCTTCCTGCTTATTTTGGTTTCGCTACAACAAATGAAAAAGGAAGTGCTGGTCCTGGCTCAAACCCATTCCTTGGACATCTTAAATTTGGCTGGAACACACCTTACATCAACTTTGTAACAGGCTTTAACTATGCAAAACCAGATACAAACAAGACAATTTTGTGGACAACAGTTGACGGTGGCTGGGATGCCGGTTATGACCATATCGGTGGATTTAATGCATTCAGCCTTGGCGAAAAACTCACGCACATTGGTGACGCAACTATAAACTTTACTTTTGCACCTAATAAATCAGCAGACCGCCATGGTAGCAAATACGGTTTGTGGACATTCGCTAATGTTTCTTATGAGAAATTTGTTGCAGAAGTTCAGTACAACGGTTACTACCTTGGAGACGGACTTTTCTACAAACCGTTTGAGCAGGATGTTATTTTTGGTGCAAAGAACAAGTTTGGCGACAACTTTACTTTGGCAGCACAGATGGCATTCACTTTGTATGACAACTATGATGATGCTGTAAAAGAACGTGGTTCTGCTGATGGTGAAGGATATTGGAAAGGAACAGAAGCCACTTCTTGGGCAAACATGAGAGGCTATGCTTCATCTGTAATTGCATTTGCTGACAAAGGAGACTTTGATTTTATCAAGCACACAGCCGGAGAAGTAAGAGCTTCTTATGATTCTGACCTTATTAACATCACAGCAGACTACCGTTACCGTGGTGCAGAACAGAACCTTTTGTTCGTAACAGACCATCATAAGACAGGTGGAAAGTCCACACAGACAGATCAGCTTGGAAAAATCAACACACAGCGTGTAAGCCTTGATGCAACAATAAAGCCTACAGATGCTCTTTCTATCAACATTGCGCCATATTTTGAAACAGTTCTTTCTACAGATGACTGGAAACTTTATCATGATGCTTTGGCTGCCATGAATTCTGACTGGGCTTGCAATCGCAACAGAAACGCTTTTGAAAGTGAAGACGGAAAACGCTTTGCTATCTCAGAAAAAGTTGATTTTGACATGAGCGACATCATTGGAAAAACATCTTCAATTTCTTTGGTTTCTAACCAGGAATTTGTTACAGAAGATGAAGACAAATTTGCCGGATATGATTCAAAAGCTCTTATGAACAACCTTGGTGTAAAATTCTCTATGGGCGACCTGGGCGATACTCTTACAGGATTTGACCTTTATTATGGTTTGAACAACTCAAACGATTATATGATGTTCAACACATTGATTGGAAGTTTGAACTTTAAGGGTGACACCCGCGTAGACGCATTCATTGGTATCCGCAGCCTTACACCAGAATTTGACAATGCAGACCTTAACCATCCATTCGGATTTGGTGTAGGTGTTTCAAAGAAACTTAAAGCTGCAAAGAAACCTGTTGTATACGCTCAGTTCGTATATGATATGGATCCTTACAACGAATTCGGAGACGGTCAGGACAACTTGAACCTTTCTGATTACGGTGCTGGAGATCACTATGTATATGCAGGTGATGGTGATACATGTAAATGTGATGCTGTAAACTACTACTATGGAGCAGCTTCTGTTCGCATGGGTATCCGCTGGAGTTTCTAATTATTAGTTTTCTGATTTAATTAGAATATTTTGAACTACAGCAGCCCTTGTGGTTGCTGTAGCTTTTATTATTTTATAAATGGAGTTTTGTTTATGGAAGGAAATAAGACATTTGATAGACTTATAAATGCAAGAAATTTTCATTATCAGAATTTTTCAATTTGGATGACTTTTTTTACGGTCATTATAGGTGCGCTATTTGTTGGTTTGTATAATATTGATTCGTCAAAAAATAATATTCCTGTTTTGTTTATATTAATATGTGGATATATCTCATCTTTCTGCTTTTTCATTTCTGCAAAAGGATATGTTTACTGGGAAACAAATTGGATTTCATTGATTCATAAATATGAGGAAAAATTAAACGATGAAGATAAAATTTATTCTGTTTTCGCTGACAAGAATTACAACAACAATGTTTTTATTCCTTTTTCTGGAGCAAGTTTTTCAACGTCAAAAATAGTTCTGTTCTTGGCTTTTTGTATAACCATTTGCTGGGGATACTTATTGAGCTCAAATATTTTTTGTTTTATAGGATTGAACCACATAATTCTATTTATAATAAGTTCTATAGCTTTGACAATTGTTCTATTATACTTAACAAAGTTTTTTTTAAAAACTAATATGAATCCATTAAAAAATTTAGGATTGAACTCCAAAAATAATGTAAACTTTGATGAGTTAAAAAAAAATTAAAATCTTCTAGAAAATCTAGGCAAAAAATAATTATTTCTGATAGTAATTCCCAATGGATTTATATTCAGGCTGGAAAGTATTTTAAAGATTATATCCATTATGAATATATAAACAATGAAATTCAATTTCATATAGAATTTTCAACTAAAAATGAGAATGAAAAGTTTTTTAATCTATTGAAAAACAAAAACAAGAAAATAGAAAAATATTTGTCAGAATCCACTTATTTAGCTGGCTCTCGTGGCAATTATTTATGGTTTACTTATAACAATGCAAAGTTAAAAAATCAGACCACAGATAAAGTGGCGAAAAACTTAGAAAAAGTTATTGATAAAATTGAACCAACTATAAAAAAACTTGAAAAAAATATAAATAAAACTTGGCAATATGAAAACATGAAGATAAATTTTCTATAAAATCAGCTTCCAGTAAGAACGTTTTAAGTTCTTGCTGGAAGAAAATCTATAGTTGCAATTTTTGCAATTATCGCTGAAAGAAAGTTTTCTAATGCTTTATTTTTTATTTAATAATCTGTTCACTTCTTTCAAAGAAAGTCCTGTACATTCTGCAATTATTTCCGTTGGGATGTTTTTTTCAAGCATTTTTTTTGCGGTCTCGAATTTTGCATTTCGTTCACCGGTTAAAAGTCCACGTTTTTCGCCTCGAGCTTCGCCAAGGGCAATTCCTTCTTTCAAGCCGGCTTTCCTTGCGTCGTGAAGTGGCAGTGCGTCCATCATGTAGTCGCTCCTAAATATCTCGTTCATTTTGAGCCTTTCGATACGCTGATCAATGTTTTCTGTAAAGTTGTCGGAAGGCTTTCCGTTACAAAGATAACCCAAGAAGCCCTTTATTTCAAGATTTTCTTCCGCAGCGAAGGCGCTCGCATTGAAGAATAGTTTGTTGATTCCGTCATCCAGTGCAAAGTCTTTTGCCTCCTTGCAGGCTGTCTTAAACGTGTAGACCGGCAAATTTAAGCCAAACGGGTCTTTTGTGCATAGGAATATCACATAGCTTTCCTTGAGGGTTTCATACTCGTAGCCGGAAATCAGGGAGTCAACGTCTATCATGCTCTGATAGTAGCGCATGCGCCGCGGCAAATCGTCCGGGACGCTAGTCTGCATCTCTAACAAAACAGTTATTTCTTTATCATCATTCTAATTCATCAGGTTTTGTTTCCAGTTTTGCATTGCAAAACTGGCTAGGAAATTTGCCTTATTCTGTTTCTGTCTCTTACATAGATATCCATGCGGATTCCGTGCGCGCTGTAGTACGGACGGATTTCCTTCTGAAGCTCCGGGTATTTAATCTTTTCAACCTTGATTCCAAGAAGACGTTCAATTACGCCCTTGCAGGCAACGAGATTACAACCTGCGCGGGGCGTTACGGGGTGTCCCCGTTGGGTGGGGTAGCGAAAAAAAGAGCGCGGTGTTTTTGCGCCGTGCTCTTTTTGAAGCGAGGGGCGGTGCTCCGCCCCATCACATAAAATATTATTTTTTGATAATCACGAATGATTTTGCCGGAACTGAGTCAACTGTTGTCTCCGCGTCTGCGACTGTATACTTTTCTGCGGTGGTGGAGATATTTTTGAGTCCAACACCAAGATATGAGCCGGAAACGGAAAGATTTCCTTCAACATCCACAACTTTTCCAGTTTGCGGTGTGATTGTCGCCTGTTTTGATGTCGCATTGAACACAACGGTGAAATTTCCGTCATCTGCGGTAACATTGTAGAGTGTTACACCTTCCGTAAGTTTTTCTGCCGTTGCGCTGGTAGCATTCCTGAAGGCTGAATAGTCTTTTCTTAATGCGATAAGTCCCTTGTAGACTGCGAACACATCTGCATATTTTTCCTTGAACGAAAGGTCAATGGCATTTATTGTGTCGTCTGACTGGTAGCTGTTCTCATTGCCTTTTTTTGTTCTAAGGAATTCCTGGCCGCCGTTTATGAACGGTGTTCCCTGGCTGAGCATCACGTATGCCGCTGCAAGCTTGTTCTGTGCCTTTACTGCGTCCAGGCCGTCTTTTCCGATTTCATTGAACAGGTCGCCGCTAAACTTTGTTTTTTCAAGATAGCTGATGGCAAGCTTGTCAAACAGTGTGTAGTTGTCGTGGCATTCAACGTAATGGAGCGCGAGCGCAGGTTTTCCAGTCTCGTTCCGCTTGTTCGTTCCTGAAACCCCTGTAAGTCCTTTTATGATTCCGTCATCACTGAATGTTCCCTGCACGTGCCCCTGCTTGAATCCGCCATACTCCGCGCCCTTGATTGCGTCACGGAAGTCATCGTCGAACGCGCCGTAGCCAAGACCGTTTGTTCCAAGTCCTGCACAAACCGCACCATCCTTAACGGATGCTGTTCCTCCAGTCCATGGCTCACCGTACACCATAACATTCGGGTCAATCTTGTAAAGCTCGTCGTAGATTTCCTTCATGGTTTCTTTTTCATGCACGCCCATAAGGTCAAAGCGGAATCCGTTTATATGGTAGTCAAGCATCCAGTGCTTAAGTGAATCAATCACATATTTTCTTACCATATAATGATTTGTGGCTGTTTCATTTCCACAGCCAGAACCGTTCGAGTAGCCGCCTGCCGAGTCCATCCTGTAGAAATATCCCGGCACTGTTGAGTCGTAAAGGGAGCCGCCGCCTGTGGCGCTTGTGTGGTTGTACACAACATCCATGTTTACGGCGATTCCAGCCTCATGCAGGGCCTTTATGAACGCTCTCATCTGCTCAACCGCGTCTGTTCCGTCTTTCATGTCCTTTACATAGCGTCCTTCCGGAACATTGTAATGGTACGGATTGTATCCCCAGTTATAGTTCGGGTCGGCATTAACCTGCGCGTAGTCAAACATCGGCACAACCTGCACGTGGGTGATTCCGATGTCCTTAAGGTGGCCGATGAATTCTTCGCTTTCTGCAAGGTCAAGGAATTTTCCGTCTCCGCCAACAGCCTTTGACCAGTCGCGGATGTGCATCTCGTAGATAACTGCGTCTGAATATGACTTTGGCTCGCTTCCTGAGCTGCCGAACGGATTTACATATCCGTCCTCTGTTCCGTAGCTGCCGCCAGCATTGATGTCCACAATCTGGGCCGCTATTGAGTCCGGACTTGCCGCCTTTGCATTTATGTCACATACATAATATGTTGTTCCGTCATTCACAATCTGGTACTTGTAGTACTTGTAAGGGGAATAGTCTGTAAGCTCATAGCTCCATACGCCGGTCGCATTGTCCTTTTCCATTTCTATCGGGTCAATGGCAGGTGTTCCCTTAAGTTCTGCCTCATCGCATGAGCCGGAAGCCATTGCCGCCACTGTCGCAGGCTTAAAGTTCCCGACATTTTCGACACCACTGTACAGAAGAAGAGAAACCTCTGACGCAAGCGGCGCCCACACCTTGAATGTGGCCTTGTTTCCGTCAAGCGTAAGCCCCAGGTCATCTCCATCGTATTTTATGCCAAGAGCGTCAATAAGTTCTGTCGTTATGTTTGCGGTAACCGTAACCTCTCCACAAGAGACTGTGTAAGGAACCTTCTTTATATCTCCGTTAGAAAGCATAAGCGTTGCGGATGTTGAGCTTGCCGTAACTGAGCTAACCGTAAAAGCCGTGCCGTCTGAGCCAGTCACAATGAATGAATCCTTTGTGGCATCCGCCATACCGAACACGCTCAGAACAACAGTGTTTCCGTCTTTTGTTGTAACCTTCGCGCCCTTCAGCCCTGTACATTCATCTTCCGAGCTGTATACCGTTGTGTCGCCATAGATGAACCAGAATTCAGCGCCGGATGTAAGCCTGTCTTTTGGGATTGTCATATCTTTTGTCTGCGGAGAGCCTGTGCCAGACTCACAGAAAAGAAGACCAAGATCATATGCCGGATCAACAGACAGAGTCCTGCTGAACACAGTGCCGTTTTTTGTAAGCGAAAGGTCTCCCGGAAATTTCTTCGTGGAATAGTTGATTTCCGTGCCGCCTTTCCATGCCCATACATTCCAGCTTTTTGACGCATCCGCATAAAGGACGTTAACTTTTACGTCTATAACTTCTGAACTGCTCCCACCGCTATCACTACATCCCGCCGCAAAAAACGCAAGGGCACAGACAACGCACCCAAGCAAAAATCTCATTCTTTTCATTAAAACCTCCAGAAAAGTCTGTTTGTGTTTATGAAAACTCTCAATCTATATTCAAAAGGCTTCCGCCCTAAAAATATCCTCAATAAAAAAAATCTTACTTTGCGCAAAGATTCCTCCCCGCGGCAAATTCCCCCGCACGCTCCATTCCACCAGAAAACCGCGCTTCCAGGGTTCGGCTCCTCCGCCTCATTGCTCCGCAACGCCCTGCGGCCGCCCTTCCACCACGGCGCACGAACACTCCGCGTAAGAAATCTTTACGCAGGCTGTAATTTCTTTGCCAACAAATTCTTCCAACCTGCTACCAAGTTTTTTACGCAGGTTGCAATCTCTTCGCCCACAAGTTTCTTTAACCTGCTACTGCCTTTTGCTACGCAAAACGCAAAAAAAAATTGTGTTTTATTTCCGTTTTCGCAATTTTTTTGCGTTAACTATACAGGAGCAAAAAATGCAAAAAGAATCAAAATACACCATGAAACCTTATGATGAACTGTTTTTCACGGACGACTTTCTTTTCAGTAAAATCATGCGGAATCCTGAAATCGCAAAGGGCGTCGTGCAGAACCTTCTAGGAATCAAAGTCAAAAAGATTGAGTTCGTCACCTCGCAGTATTCAATCGACGAGCTTTACAACGGCAAAGGCATCCGTCTTGACGCGTATCTTGAAGACGAAGATAAAATCATCGACATAGAAATGCAAACTGTAATCAAGAGAGATGAAGGCTTGCGAATGCGCTATTATCAGAGCATGATGGACATAGACCACCTGAACCGCGGTGAGAGTTTCAAGGAACTCAAGGAATCCTATGTCGTTTTCATCTGTCTCGATGACCCATTCGGTGACGGAAAGCCGGTCTACAACTTCGTCACAAAAGAGCTGGACGGAAGCCGGATTCTGAATGACAGAATCCACAAAGTAATCTATAATGCAAGCAGCTTTGAGAAGGCTGAGAATCCGGATGTGCGTGCGTTCCTTGAATTCCTAAAAAGGCGCACCGCAACCGACCCGCTCACAAGGGAGATTCAGACCGCAGTCGACTCGTGCAAGAATCATCAGAAATGGAGGGCAGAATATATGCTGTGGAAAGACCAGATCCGCGAATGGAAAGACGAAGCCAGGGAAGATGGACTAGCAGAAGGTCGCAAAGAAGGACTCCTATCTGGAGAACGAAACGCAAAAATAGAAGCCACAAAAAATCTCCTAAAAATGAACCTACTTACAGTGGAACAAATCGCGGCGGCCGAACAGATTTCTGTTGAGGAAGTCTTAAAGATAAAAGACTCCTTGCAAAAATAAATTTCAGTTTTTTTCGGGCATTTTATAAACCACTAATAAAATGCCCGGAAATATAAACAATTTAATTGTCAAAGAACGAAACAAAGCGAATGGCAGACTACTTTATCCATCTGCTTTGGTCTTTCAAAATTTCATAAATATTATTCAGAGCACTGCTCATACCCTTTGTTTTTGGCATAGGCTCATATTTTATTTCTGAAATATCCTTAAAAACTTCACCATCTGAATCAGAGACAGTATTCATGTAAATTAGAATTTTACAGATATATGCCTCATTCCTTGAAAATTCGTTTTTAACCTTATGTTTCAAGAATGGATCTTTTGCGCAGGAATTTAATCCCCAGAAAAAGTTATTTAAAAGTCGCCGTTGATGATGCAATATCTGAGAAGCCGTTTTGACTCCAAGATTTTTGTCTGACTTTTTAAAATCATCTTCAAACCGTTTTTTATATGCAGCGGCAATCTGATTCACATCTGAGTTACAGTCATTCTTAAAGAAATCAGTAACACCTTTTACCGCCTCTGCAAAATCATTTGCCATGTACGCCTGCAGAAGATTCTCATAACGCTGGTTATGCATTATCCAGACAGGAATAAAGACAGCGACAAAGAAACTTAGAACTGAAAAAATCGTTTGAATCATAGAACACATATCTTTTATGGCTTCAGGCATTTCTACAAATCCTTAATTGCTTTAATAACAAAAAATCTAAACTTCTGTTATTGCGTTTGCATAATATTTATACAAATCTGTACAGTCATTATGATTAGAAATTATTATATCTTTCAGCCTATCTAAATGTTCTGTTTTAAATCCCTCATCAATACTCACATTTATGCAGACATTTGCTCGGGATTGAGTTTTTAGTTTTTCCAGAGTTTTTTTGTATTCTTTAGAAAGTAAATCAATCTTCGAAAATTTTACGCTTTCATTTAACAAATCTGAAAATAAAAGAAAGAGAATAAGAAATGCTAATAAAAAGAATGTTATTCCTATACATTTACATATAATTTCAGTATTGTTCTCAGTATTTATTGCAAAAACTATTCTTTGATTTTCTAAATCATTGTTATTTTTATCTTCAGCAGTAATTTCACAAGTAGTTTTCATAGACGAAGTTAATATTTCTGGTTTTGAAAATAAATTAATTCCAAAAAGAATCATAAAGCTAATAAAAACTAAAATTATGAATCCTAAAATAAATTTTATAATTTTGTTCTCTTTCATAAGCCGTTACTTTGTTTCTCTTGAAACTGTTTTATTAAACTTATTTCTAAAGTCTTTATAGAAACTAAAATAAATTTTTCACAATATTTATAATTTTTCTAACATTATCTAAAATAGTTTCTTTTGACTTTTTGTTTTCTTGACCATTTATAGAAATTTGACTATTGTTTATTTCAATATTTACATTCTGCAAAGAAATATTTGAGCTCGTAAAATCTAAAATGGAAAGTGGAACTGTATACCAATAATCTTCATCTGGGAAAGTTGAATATTCTGCTATGTATGAAATTTTATCTTTTTCTAAATTTGAAATCAGTTCCTTTTTCTTATCTTCATAGAAACAAAATGAAATGCAAAAACAGTTATATTTTTCATAAAAACCAGCCCAAATTCTATTGCTTTTGATTTTACCAAAATATTTGCCGAGAAAATGTTTCTCTTTATTAAAAACTAAATCTCCTAAAGGAATTTCACCATTATTTAATTCTGTTTTTGCAAATTCCGTCCCGACTAACAAATCTTTAATTTCGCCTACAAGTTCAATAACCGTTTCTAAGGTATTACAAAAATTCAATATAAAATCCTCCCTGAAATTATTATTTATTAAATTCGAATATTAGAGTTGAATTTCGATTTGATATTCAGAAAATTGCTTGTTGTTTGCTTTTCCTATTATTATTAGTCTTTGTGTATTTTTATCGAACCAAAAATTCTGATAATCAGACTGAAACTCTGTATGATAGTCATTCGAATTCAAACCTTCTATATAAACAGAATAATAATCTTTATTATTGATATTCACTGTAACTGGACATGAAATAAAATTAAAACTATCTATATCCGTTCTATAAGTAACTTGGCAATCGTGTGTTTTTATTCCTGAACAAGTATTTGAAGTTTTTATTGCATAAAAGAACTGATTTATGGCATCTAAACTATTATAAAAATTCATATTCTTACTCTTTGTTTAATTTATGTAAAATATGGAAATATCTGCACATATAAAAAGCAATAATTGCTAAAAATAAACTTCTATAAGCACACGCGAAAATGGCTCTATTGTATTAAAATTAAAATTTATTCTTAACTTATGTTCTTTTTCTATATACAAAAATTCTTGCTCATCAGTTTTGAATTTGTCTGTAAATAACAATGCTACTAATACAGGTATTTCTAAAACTCCACTTTTTTTATTTTGGATAAATTTTATATTTCCTGTATATTCAAAACATCTAGAACCTATCGGAGTAAAACGTTCTGTTGCACAAATTCTGACATTTAAATTACTATTAATTTGATTTTGATTATCTTCTAAACATTTGTTAAAAGAAGCAAATGATTTACTCTTGTCAAAATCCATGACTTATTCTCCTCAAAAAAGGTGACTCGAAATAAATCGAGCCACCTTTATTTAATACTTAACTAAAAAGAATTTTACTATTTTTTAGCAACTTTGAATGACACATCGTTTGTTGCCGATACAGTAACAGTGATTACGTAAGTAGCCCCTTTTTCAAGCCCTTTTATTTGAGCGTGTTTTGGATCTCCGCCTACTTTATAAACCATTTTTTTTGCAGAAGTATCTTGTCCTACAGTAAAAGTAACAGCATTCTCTTCAGTTCCATCTGTATCACCACACCAACGCTTATCCCAATTACCAGCAACTTTCTGAATTGCAAAATGAGTTGATGCATCAGAAGCTGTAAATTCAACAGAATATTCTCCTTCACTTTTCTTTGTCAGTTTTTTAGAACCATCCCAACCTAAAGATTCACCAACACCAGCTGCCTGACGAAGTAGTTCATCTTTCACAACTTTTGCAGTGATTTCTTCGTTTCCGTTTTCATCAGAGCCTATTGTAATTGTCAGAATATAAGGACTTCCTTTCGTCAAGCCTGTAACTTTCACAACATTAGAAGATTCTTCATCCTTTGTAATAGTCGCCGCGTCTGTTGCATCAAGCGCAACAGAATCACATTTCAAGTAATTCTTGCTTGAATATACAGTAAGTGCTGTTGTTGTATCATCTGCATCAAATGCATATTCATAAGCTGTTCCGTTGTAAGACAAAGGTGTAACAGTTCCGTTTCCAACAATCATAATAGCAGGAACAGAAGCCTCTCCTTCCACAACTTTGATTTTAATTGTATTTACAAGAGGCGTTGCTTTTACTGTGTAGTAAGTGCCTACTGTTAAACCATTAAGTTCCGGACATTCGGCACTATTTCCACTGGCTGCTTCAACTTCATTACCAATCTTGTATGTTACAAGAGTATCTGTTGAACCAGGTTGAATACGATATGTTGTTCCCCATGCACCATCATCAATTGCAAAATTTACTTTTTCAGTAGCAGCTTTGAATTTGTATTCATAACTACCATCGCCTTTTGCAGTAAGTTTATTATTTGACTTTTCATTTGCGTCCCACGAACCACATGAACCACGCACATAAAAAGATGACAGATCTATAACAGAATCCAAGTCATCATGGCTTGTTGCACAACTTGTAACAGTCATTGCTCCTACTGCCACTAAAAGAGCAGCAAATAAACTAATCATTTTTTTCATATTATTTTTCCTCACTACTCAATTAGAAATCAAAGCTAAGTCCTACACGTACTGCAGCCTTGTTGTACAAAGAAGAAACTTTTCCTTCTGCTGTAACAATGTCGCGGTCAATGATGTAGTCATCAAGTTTAAAGTTGCACCATTTGTCACCAAAGTCATTGAATGGGTTGAATCCGTACAAGAACTGTGCGATAAATGTTGTAGAATACTTCTTGCAAATCTGCTTGTAAGTTCCAAGCGCAAATCCTGCAGGAAGAACTCCTGTGTCTTCAAAGTCGCCTACATCAGCGTAGTGAGTGCGAACTCCAACACCAGCCTGAAGATTCCATCCGTTTGTAAGTCCTGCTTCCGCAAGCAAAGAATGCAATGCATAGCTTGTTTCATCAGTATTTCCATCATAGCCATAGATTACATCAAGCTTTGCAAGTGGGCTGTCCTCAAATGTTGCGGCAAATTTCAAACCAGCTTCGTTGAATACAAAGTTTTCTGTGTCTGAACCGCGAACAAACTTATCTTCGTCTTCTGAAACATAAGAAACTTCGCCATAACCATCAATAGACATATTGTCATTGAATTTGAATCCAACTTTCGGGCGAACTACCAAAAGCATTGTGTCCTTGTTCTTAAAGTTATGAGCACTGTCGTTAGAATCAACATCTTTATTGAACTTCGTTTCAAGGTATGGAACAACTCCAATAGAAAGTGCTTCTGTAGGATTTACATTAATGTCTGCAAAGAATCTCTGGCGGTTAAGGTAACCAAGGTTGTCCTGCAAGTGGTCATGGTCATCTGACCCCTGTTCAATGTACATCATGTTTGCCTGAGCACCGCGGAAACGGTAGCCAACATTTGCTGTGATAAAGTCGTTGCTGAATGTAATGTTAGCATTTGCCGCCATGTTGTCCTGCTTGTCGTCAACATCATCATTTACAGCACCAACATCAGAAGCAGCTGGATTAAAGAATGCTTTCATCTTTTTTCCGCCTACAGTAACTTTCTGTGAGCCATAAAGGTTAAGCAAATAGTTTCCATTGAATGTTACAGGACCAAATTTTCCTCTATATCCAAAAATAAGGTCATTTTCGTAAATTTCGTCAAGAACTTCATCAAACTTTGTTCCGTAAGCACCGTTGTACTGTACATCAATGTAATGGTTTCCGAACAATGTTGCGTTTGCATAAGAGTAAACACCATAGCGGTTACCAGCACGGTCAGCGCTGCGGTTTGGCGCAAATACAACGTTCAAGTCCACATTTCCGTCTGTAAGATTTTTAAGCCATTCGTTGAATGAAGCACCTGTTGCAAACTGGTTGAATCCACCAACACTAGAGAAACCAGCTTCCCATTCCTGGTCTACAGTGTCCCAGTTTACGTTCTTGTGCGGTGGAAGTTTTGCATATTTATAACCAGTTGTCCAATCTACCCAACCTGTCTCAATTCCAGACTTAAAGTGACCAAGATATGTTTTTGCAGCATCCTGTCCGCCGAACCAATAAATTGGATCAAAGAACAAGTCTACAAGGAAATTCTTCATACCATCACCAAGGTCAAGGCTGTTTCTCTTGTAAAGATTTGAATAACCAGCATTGCCTTCGTTGTCTGGCTCAAGTTCTGCAAGTGCAACTTCTACATATACAGGTACGTGAGGAACAATTGAACCACCGAATTTCCAGTATGATTTTGCGCCAAGACCTACAGCTGCCGGTTTAAAATCATTTGAATATTCTTTTTTGCCGCCTTTTGTTTCTGTGTCATAAAGGTCAAAAGTAGACTGCAAACCAAGGTTAGACCAAGTCTGGAATTCAAGTCCAGCTTTTGCACCTGCAGCAGACTCATCACCGCCAGCAATAGCGTCAAGTTCTGCCATAGAGTTCTTTCCGCCAAAACCGTCGTCAATAAAATCTGGTGCCCTAAGGTCTGTTGTCCAGTTTCCGTCAGAAATGAACTTATATT